>Ga0209344_10001682_pt1 | contig 27707 bp, 25 predicted proteins | sample Cruoilmetagenom6_FD_187293 | JGI IMG/M metagenome (GOLD analysis project Ga0209344, IMG submission 187293) | Oil polluted marine microbial communities from Coal Oil Point, Santa Barbara, California, USA - Santa Barbara Oil Seep Sample 6 (SPAdes)... | ecosystem: Environmental > Aquatic > Marine... | reverse complement strand
CTTTATGTGTAGAATTTCGCCATTTGCAGTGCAAAAACTTCCCACCTCAAACTTCTGAAATTTCCACATGTAGTGCAGAAAATCCTCTTTCATAGAAATAAAGTTTTAAGGGGAGTGCTAATTTTTGAAAGATAAATATAACGAAAAAATACTATGCCTCTACCTCTTTCTTTTGTAAATCTTCCTGAGCATCAGCCTCTTTCTTAACTTTTTCCGAAATAGTGTCCACATAAAGAATTCGGTTCCATTTATAAAGTCTTCGGGAAAGCAAAACATAACGGAAAATGCCAACAGCTAAAAAAATAACGCAGACAGCGAGCGCCACGTAGCCTAGCCATTTTATTCTTTCAAAATCCTTCAATTGCAATATCCCGATTCCTCCCAAAAGCAAATAAAGTGAAGAGCGAATATAGGAAAGCAGGGTACGCTCGTTGGCAAGTTTGGTGCGCTCCAACGCCAAAATTTCATTGGTATTTGCCGGCACCGGTTTGGTGCGAAGAAAGCGAAATAACTTTTTGGCCTCGTTTTTCATAGTAGCCTAAAAATACAAAAATCCCGTTCCATTGTAATTGAAACGGGATTTTATTTTATTAATGTATAAACTACAGCAGGGCTCGAATGATGTCGTGCTTTGTAATTATATTGTATTTTCCTTCGCCCAATTCTACCAGTACGGCGTTGTTTTCCTTGTGGATCAATTTTGAAATCTCTTCTATTGGCGTCGTTATTTTAACGATAGGAAATGGTTTGTGCATTACATCCTTTATGGGCAGCACCGCCACATTTTTGTCTTCCAAATATTTCCGAAGCAAATCGGTTTCGTCCAGAGCACCCACAAAACCTGATGTGTCCTTTACAGGTATCTGGCTGATGTTGTACTTTTTCATACGCTCAATTGCGTGGCCAACCAATTCTTCGGTTCGTACGGTAATAAGTGGTTTATCGGCGTGTTCCTGTATTAAATCGGAAGCATTTTTTGCTTCATCTTCCACAAAACCGCGTTCGCGCATCCATTCCTCGTTGTACATTTTGCCAACGTATCTACTTCCGTGATCGTGAAAAAGAACGACCACCACATCATCTTTCGTAAATTCATCTTTTAATTGAAGTAAACCTTTTATGGCCGCTCCGGCTGAATTCCCAAGGAAGAAACCTTCCGTTTTTGCCAATTTCTGGGTGTAGATTGCTGCATCCTTATCGGTTACTTTCACAAAACCATCAATCACGCTGAAATCCACGTTCTTCGGAAGAATATCCTCGCCAATCCCTTCAGTGATGTAGGGATAGATTTCATTTTCATCAAAAACCCCAGTTTCATGGTATTTCTTGAAAACACTTCCGTAGGTATCCACGCCCCAAATTTTTACATTTGGGTTCTGTTCCTTTAAATATTTCCCTACGCCGCTAATGGTTCCGCCAGTGCCTACGCCAACTACAAAATGTGTTACTTTTCCGTCGGTCTGTTTCCAGATTTCTGGGCCGGTACTTTCGTAATGGGCCTTGGTGTTACTTAAATTATCATATTGGTTTACGTACCAACTGTTGGGCGTTTCCTCTGCCAATCTTTTGGAAGTGGAATAATAACTGCGCGGATCTTCAGGCGAAACATTTGTTGGGCAAACAATAACCTTACTACCCACGGCTTTTAGAATATCAATTTTTTCCTTGCTTTGTTTGTCGCTGATTACGCAGACCATTTTGTAGCCTTTTACGATGGCGGCAAGGGCGAGGCCCATTCCCGTATTTCCGGAAGTGCCTTCTATTATTGTTCCGCCGGGTTTTAGCCGTCCGTCAGCTTCGGCGTCTTCAATCATTGTTAACGCCATTCTGTCTTTTACCGAATTTCCCGGATTAAAAGTTTCATATTTGGCGAGCACCAAGGCGGGGATATCTCCAATAATTTTGTTGATTTTTACCATTGGCGTGTTGCCGATGGTTCCCAATATATTTTCTGCGTATTCCATATCAATTTTTAGAAATGCAAAGGTAACATTCTGAATTCATAATTAAGAATTCAGAAATATGAATTATGAATTAGAGATCATAATTTGATTCTGTTGAGTTCAACAGATTGCTTCGCTTCGCTCGCAATTACTCAAACCGAATTGCCTTCACTGGAGAAATTTTCGCAATAATAAAAGAAGGAATCAAAAGCATCAAAAGACAGAGTAGAAATGTGCCTGCATTCAATATCAAAATATAGTCCCAATTCAAGTAAACAGGGGCTTCATTTACGTAGTAAGTGTCTGGGTTAAGTTTAAAAACCTTTCCGTATTTCTGAATTAACAACAATCCAACCCCGATAATATTTCCCCAAAAAAGACCAACGCCAATCAAATACATTGCGTTATATATAAATACTTTCCGGACACTCCAATCGCTGCTGCCAAGGGCTTTCAGAATACCGATCATTTGTGTTCGCTCCAAAATCAAAACCAATAAAGCAGTAATCATATTAATTCCAGCCACCAAAATCATAATTCCAATTATCATTACAATATTGAAGTCAAAAAGATCGAGCCATTCAAAAATGGAGGCGTATTTTTGACGGATGGTTTGAGTATCCAAAGAACTGCTTGTTTCTTTATAAACAGAGTTTCCAATAGGGATTATTTCATCAAAATCATTTACAAAAACCTCAAAAGCGCCAATTTGGTCATCTTCCCATTTGTTCAATCGCTGAATGTGGCGAATGTCCGTAATTATAAATTGCTCATCAAACTGCTGAAAACCGCTGTTATAGATTCCAACAATATCAAAACCGCGGCTACGCGGGGTTTTGGAGACTTCATCATTCAGAAAAAAAGTGGTCACTTTATCGCCCAATTTTAGATGCAACCGATTCGCTAAATATTCTGAAATTAAAATATCTTCATTTAAATCGCCCTTAAAATCGGGCAACTTTCCTTCAACTAAAAAATCTGCAAAAGCAGTCCAATCATAATCGTCGCCAACTCCTTTCACTACAACTCCTTCAAAATCATTTTCGGTGCGGATTACGCCGCCTTTGGAAGCAGTAATTTGCACGTGTTTTATGCCGTCAACACTTTTAAATTCAGGATAAAAAGCTTGATTTTTTGAAATCGGGTTTTGCGAATCGTTGGAAAAATTGGTGTCAAAATTTGTGATAATAATGTCGCCATTAAAAGCCGAAACCTTTTCGCGTATCTTTTTTTGAAGCCCAACACCTGTGGCAATTGAAACGAGCATCATAATTATGCCAATGGCAATTGCAGTGATTGCAATTTTTATAATCGGTGCCGAAATACTACTTTTATAGTCCTTGGAAGCAATGATGCGCCGGGCGATGAAAAATTCGAAATTCACTGAAGTTTTATGGCTTTAACTTTTTTCAAAAATACAGTTTTATTGGTTGTTTTGACCATATTTTCCTGCGGAAGTTCTGTGGAGAAAAAAGAAAAGAGAGAAGAGAAAAAAGAGATCCATGAGGCAGGAACTAAGATTCAAGACGAAAAAATTATTGTTGGCGCCGAGCAGTTTCCTCTTTATTCTCATTTGTTGAAAAGTAAAAACGTGGGCGTGGTTGCAAATCAGACTTCGGAAGTAACTATAAAAAAAGCAAATGATCCCGCTTTTGAAGAGACAAAGAAATTTAAAATGCAAATGCATTTAGTTGATTATCTTATTTTAAATAATATTTCCGTAAAAAAAGTTTTCGCGCCCGAGCATGGTTTCCGAGGCACTGCAGATGCTGGCGAGCACGTAAAAGATGGCGTGGATTCCAAAACGGGAGTTCCTTTAATTTCACTTTACGGGAGCAACAAAAAACCATCTGAGCAACAATTGAAAGGAATTGATGTGATGGTTTTTGATATTCAGGATGTTGGCGCCAGGTTTTACACTTATATTTCCACCCTTCATTATGTGATGGAGGCCTGCGCGGAATGGGGAATTCCGGTGATAGTTTTGGACCGCCCAAACCCGAATGGTCATTATATTGACGGCCCTATTTTGGAAATTGAACACGAAAGTTTTGTGGGAATGCATCCAATTCCCGTTGTCCACGGAATGACGATTGGGGAATACGCACAAACGGTTAATGGCGAAGGTTGGTTGAAGAATAAAGTGAAATGTGAGCTTACTGTTATTAAAATGAAGAACTACACCCACGATACAGAATACTCCCTTCCCATAAAACCATCGCCAAATTTACCGAATGATCAAGCTATAAATCTGTACCCCAGTCTGTGTTTTTTTGAAGGAACATTTATAAATGCAGGCCGCGGAACCGAGATGCAATTTCAGGTTTTTGGTGCGCCAACTTTGCCAGCCTCAAAATATACTTTTGAATACACGCCGCAATCCAACGAGGGTGCAAAAGATCCCAAATTTAAAGGTGAATTGTGTCACGGAAAGGATCTTCGGAATGAACCGCGTTTGAGTAAAATTAATTTGGATTGGCTTATCGAAGCTTACAATGCCAATGGAAAAAAGAAGGATTTTTTCAATTCGTTTTTTGTGAAACTTGCAGGAACGGACAAACTTCAAAAACAAATTGAGCAAGGTTTATCGGCGGAAGAAATTCGGGATTCTTGGAAAGAGGGGCTTGCAGGTTTTCAGAAAATTCGGGAGAAATATTTGCTTTATCCTTGAAAAAAGTCTCAGTCGCAGTATTCAGTCGCAGTTTGCAGCCTTGTGAAGTAATTGCTGAGACTGAAAACTGCGACTGTAAACTATTTACTTATTCAAAAGTCGTTTCATCTCCTCCACAATATTAAAGGCCGCCGGGCAAATGGCGACATTCTGCATAGTAAGATTTGAAATCTGCTGGAATTTCTTTCTGTCTGTGTGCGGAAATTCACGGCAGGCTTTTGGGCGTACATCATAAATACTGCAATAATTATCAGCTCCCAAAAAAGCGCAGGGAACGCTTTGCAATACGTAATCTTTATCTTCATCAATCCGCAAATAGGTTTCGATAAATTGTTGCGGCTTCATCCTGAAATGTTTTGAAATGCGCTCAATATCTTTATCGGTAAAAAGCGGGCCGGTGGTTTTACAGCAGTTGGCGCAAGTGAGGCAATCCGTTCTTCGAAATTCTTCTTCGTGCAATTCCTGCATCAAATTGTCGAGGTGCTTTGGTGTCTTTTTCTTCAGCTTAGCGAAAAACTTTTTGTTTTCGTTCTCAGCTTCTTTTGCTTTCTGAGGAAGTTGTTTCAGAATATTTTCCATTTCAATTTTTCTCTGCGGACTTTGCGTCTTTGCGGTGTACTATTTACCGCAGAGGCGCAGAGGACGCGAAGTTTTTAATTATTCGGCTTTATAAACCATTTCGCCGTTAATAAAGGTGGCCAACACCTTTGTATTCGGAAGTTCATTTTCAGCAACGTTCATAATATCTTTATCGAGAATGGTAAAATCTGCAAACTTTCCCACTTCAATACTTCCCTTTTCATTTTCTTCAAAATTGGCAAACGCCGCCCAAATTGTCATTCCTTTTAAAGCCTCTTCACGAGTTAAAGAATCCTTCATTTGAAAACCATTTTCAGGATAACTTTTTAAATCCTTTCGTGCAACGGCTGCGTAAAAAGTATAGATCGGGTTCACCTGCTCCACGGGAAAATCAGTGCCCAAAGCGATACTTCCGGCTTTGTTCAGCAATTCTTTATAGGCGTAGGCTCCTTTTATGCGTTCCGCTCCCACTCTATCCTCTGCCCAATACATATCGCTCGTTGCGTGCGTGGGCTGTACGGACGGAAGAATATTGGCATTGTCCTTAAAATAATCAAAATCCGGGGCCGAAATAATCTGTGCATGCTCCACGCGCCAACGTCTGTCCGTTTTTCCTTCCAAAGCTTTTTTATAGGCACGTAAAACCGCAATATTTGCAGAATCACCAATGGCATGCGTATTCATTTGAAACTCGGAAGCGGCAATTTTTTGGGCCAAATAATCTAAACTATCCGCCGGGGTAATCATAGCCCCAAAATGATGCGGCATATCGCTGTATTCCTCGCGCATCGCGGCACCGCGGGAACCCAAGGCACCATCTGCATATATTTTGAAAGAACGCACGTTCAATCTTTCGGTTTTATAAATTCCATTTTGAAAGTAATAATCCCTATTTTCTGGACTGTTACTTGCCATGGCATACATTCGGAGTTTGAATTTTCCTTCTTTCTGCAGCGCATCGATCAATTCAATAATATTTCTATCCAAACCTGCATCATCAACGGTTGTGAGTCCATATTGAAGGCAGATTTTTTCCGCTTCCAAAAGTGCTTCGGTTGAAACTTCAGTGTTAATTGCAGGGAACGTTTTTCTTATTAACCTCATCGGGGCATCGATAATTATTCCCGAAGGTTCCCCATTTTCCAAAACTACTTCGCCGCCGGCAACTTTTGTTTTTGAAGTAATTCCGGCAAGTTCCAATGCTTTTGAATTTACCAAATAGGCGTGGCCATCAACACGTTGTAACGCAACGGGAGTATCGGGGAATAAAGAATCCAATTCTTTTTTGGTGGGAAAGTCTTTATCCTCCCAGTCGTTTTGGTCCCACCCGCGACCAATAATATATGGTGCATTTTTTTCTTTTTGAAAAGTGTCCACACGAGCTAAAACCTCATCAAAACTTGTTGTTCCAATTAAATTTACATTCCGCAAATTCAACCCTAAACCGTATAAATGTGCGTGCGCATCAATTAGACCCGGAACTATTGTATTGCCATTTGCATCATAGGTTTCCTTGATATTATATTTCAGTTCAAGTTCGGGTTTCAGGCCTATTTCTAGGATTTTTCCGTCTTTTACTACCAAGGCATTTGCGATGCTAAAATTTTTATCTACTGTATAAATTGTTGCATTCTTAATCAATAAATCTGCGGGAAGTTTTTCTGGCGCGCAAGAAGCTAAGAATATTGAAAATAACAGGAAAAGTAGTTTTTTCATAATTGGTTTTATTAAGGTGCAAAAATAATTAACCTCCGACATCAACGGATAATTATTTAATATTTCGTTTGGACAAATCGCGCGAAGAATGGTGTACGGTTAAAATATCAATCCGGTTTTCTGAAACTATTCTGTAAATGATCCTATAATTTCCTTCAATTAATTCTCTTATATTTTCATTTTTTAATTCCGAAACAATTTTTCCGGCATAAGAATAAGTATATAGAATTTTCAGTCGATGTCTAATTTTGATAACTTGAAACCTGGCATACTTCACTGATTCCTTGGAAATATAATCCAGAATATCCTTTAAATCTTCAACAGATTGCTTTGTCCAATTTATTTGAACCATTTTTGAAGTTCTTTATCCAGCTGTGAATCTGAAATAATATCACCATTTTCCGATTGAGAAATCCCGTTTTCAATTTTTTCAATCAAAATAAGCCTTTCCACCAAATCATCAATTGAAAATTCATTTGGCAAATCAGCAAGATGTGATTGCACTATTTTTTTTGTCAACATAACCTGATAATTTGAATTAATGAAGGTACGAATGAAATTACAAACAAAAAAATCCAATTTTTACCAATCAAACTTATAAGTAACTCCTGCCAAACCTTGTATTCCCTGTACGGGATAGTTCAACCATTTTTCATAATTATCGCTGAATAGATTGCTTCCCTTTACAAAAGCTGAAAGTCTGTCCGTGAATCTGTATCCAAAATTTATATTGGCATCCACATATCCATCTATGGTAATTTCCTGCGTAGTAAAAGGGTCTTCATAAAGATCCTTGCGTTCCCCAACATAAAACAGGGAAGCACCGCCAAAAAGTTTTTCAGTAATATTGAAATTTGAAAACACGGAAGCCTTTAAATCCGGAAGGTTCCAAGCTTCATTTTGAAAATCTGTACTGTAATTATTATAAGTTCCATTAATTCCCAAGGAAAAGGTATTCGAAACTTCCACTTTCAGCTCTGCAAAAAAGGCGAGTGTATTTAAATCGTCATAAACAACATTGAAGGAATTTCCAAACTGGTAACCTTCAAATTCTGGAGCAAGAAAATTTACGTAATTTGTCTGAAACAGTGCACGGTTTTCATCTTTTCCATAGGAAGCTCTAACATTATAAGCCACAGAATTGGAGATTTTCCCTTTAATTCCACCGAAGCCTTCGTAGAGTTTTTTGGTGGGCGCAATAAATAATGTTGGCGAAACAAATGGATTTTCTTCCTTAAAATTATAGTATGTGTTTTGCTGCAAACCACCCTCTGCCCCACCGTAAACGATAACTGTTTCATCCAGCAATCGGTAAGAAGCATTCAATCTTGGGTACAATGAAAAATCGGTGTCGCTGTTTTCAGAATCCATACTCACGTATCCCGCAACACCCAAGGAAACCGTTAAATCATCATTCACAAAAGTGATGGACGGCGCAAGACCTGCATTTAAATAACTGTAATTTATTTCTGAAGTATTGGCGTAGTTTCTGTCAAAACTTCCGCTTAAATAATCAATATCGCCATCAATTTTGAAAGTTAACGTTTCAAGCGGAAATGAAAATTCCGGTTTCAAAGTAGCATTTAATTCCGAGGAAGAAAACGCATCTCCCAAATAGCGAATGTTCAAAGTAGCTTTTTCAAAAAACGAATCGTCCAATGCAATGCTTCCGCCAGCGTAACCGCTAATATAGGTTTGTTGCGGGTCTATTTGCACATTCGGTTCCTGATTATAAACGAGCTCGGGTACTCCATACCAATTGTAAAGTTGGTGTTCTACACCTGCGTCGAGCCTATAAGTTGCATCCTTTTGCCGACTTGTATAATTTCCGTCGAGGCTGGTGTCGTAATATTTATTGTCCAATTTCACACCTTTTATATCGCCCTGTGAAGAATTATGACGAAAGAAAAACCCAACGTTATCTGTACGGCTTATTTCAAAATTGCTATAAAATTCGCCTAAAATGGAAGTATAATTTCCGAAACCGAGCGTTGCATAATTATCGTATTGTTTTATTGGCTTAGCCCTTTCAACCGTTGTAGCCTTTCCTTTTGCCGGCGTAAAAGTAGATGCAACCGGCACTGAAAAAATGCTGTATTTCACTTCCTTTTTTGTAGTGGAAATGGAATCGTTCAATTCGGGCGTTTCCTTCACTTTAAAAGCATCCGAAATTGTGGGCGTATAGGGTTTTACAATATTTACAACTTCGGGATCGAGTTCCTTTTCTTGCGAAAAGGATGAAAATTGAAAGAGAAATAATGCTGGAATTGAAAATAAAACTTTTTGTTTTATGGACATATTTTCAAAGTTTATAATGATAGTTTTGTTGATATTGATCTCTGCGACCTCTGCGTCTTTGCGGTAAAATATTCCACCGCAGGGGCGCAAAGAACGCAGAGTGTTAATTTCCTGTTTCTACGGATGAATTAGTTTTCGCCTCGGCGTTTTTGATTATTGCCAATTCGGCTTTTGCCTCCTCAACTATTTCAGGGAAATCGGTGAAATTTTTGGTTACACTTTCCAAAATATAAGTGGCTTGATAAGCGTCTTTCAAGGCGTAAAAATTCTTGGCCATTAGCACCAAACCTTTGGCGCCATATAGTTTGTAACCAGAATAATCCTTAGCCAATTTCTGTACGGAAGCATTCGATGCCTCGTAATTTCCTTCCTTATTTTTGAAATAGGCGTCGTAATAAAGCGCTTCGGCAGCAAGCTGCCCAGTTGCTATTTTCTGAACTTCTGCGTAAGCGGTTTTTGCTTTGGCTTCATTGTTCGTTTTCATTGCAGAACGGGCAATTATTACCTGCGCGTCACTTTTTATGGAGTTGTCAATTTTTGAATTTTGAAGTACTTTTTCGGCGTAATTTACGGCTTCGGAATATTGTTTAAGCTCATAGGAAGCCTTCATACTGTTAGTCTGCGCAAAGATTATGTTCTGCGGAAAATCTGCTTCAGCTTCCAAACGGGTCAAATATTTCCGTGCATTTTGATAATCCTTTTTGCCCAAATACAATTCTGAAACACGCGCCAAAGCTTGTTCCGTAAATTCACTTCGCTCACGATTTACCACATATTCAAAATGTGGAATTGCCTGATCCGCAATTGCGTCTGCGAAATAAATCTGCCCCAAATAAAAATGTGCATTCAAAGCATGCTGTCCGTTTGGAAATTGCTTTAAATAATCCTCAAAACGAGTTTTCGCTTGATTATGATTGTTTTCCAAATAAGGCTGTTCAGCAGCCAAATATGCAGCATCATCAAGTTCTGTATCGCCTACTTGCACGTAATCCAAAGTCTTCACCCAACGTGCATATTCGTCAACATTGCCTTGGTCTATGTAAATAATTTTTGCGGAAGAAACGGCTTGCAAAGCTTCGGGCGTTGAAGGAAAATCCTTCGCAACGCGTTTAAAAATAGCTAACGCCTCGCTGCTTTTTCCGGTGTTGTCATAAATCAACGCTTTTTTCAATAGCGCTTTTGAAACGAAACTGCTATTCGGAATATCACGAATCATTTGATCGTAAGCTGAAATCGCTTCGTTTGTTTTGTTTTGCGCCACATAGGTATTTCCCAATTCATATAAAGCATCATCACGATAAACCGATTTTGGGTATTTTTTTATAAAAGCAATAAGTTCCTCAATTTTCTTTTCGCTGCGGTCCACAAATCCATAACTGATTGCTTTTTGAAAATCGGCGTAATCATTATCGCCGCCCATTTCAACCGCAGCGTTATAATTTTCCATCGCGGGCCAATATTGACTGGTCACGAAATAGCTATCGCCCAAACGAAGGTAAGCGTCCTTTTTTCGGACAGTTTCAGCGGATGATGAGCCAACGTAACTTTTAAAATTGGCAATGGCCTCGTTATAATTTTTAAGTTTGAATTGGTTGTACGCAATGTTGTACTTCAAATTTTTATTTTCAGAAGTACCCTGCGAACCCGGCATCTGCGTAAACTTGCTATAACCAGCCAATGATTTTTCAAAATTTGAAAGTTGGTAATCGCTTTCAGCTTTCCAATAAGTTGCACGAGCAGTGAAATTCTGGCTTTCGGGATACTTTAGGCTTTTATCGAAAAATGCTATCGCTTCGTTGTAATCTGCTTCATTGTAAAGTTCAATTCCGCGGTAAAAGGCAACTTTTTGATAGGCAGATTTATCGGCGAAATTTTTGTTGTTTTCAAGCAAATCCAACGCTTCCTTATAATTTTTTGAAGTAATGTAACTGTCAATCAACAGTTTTTTCAGCTCGTCGTTATTAGCGTTGTTTGGATATTTTTCAATGAAGGAAAGCAAAACCTGCGGCGTGCTTTTATAGCTATTGCCAATTTCATAGCTCAATTTAGCATAATTCAAAAACGCATCTTCCTGAATTTCGGCACTGAAATCCATTTCCGAAGCATTTTTAAACGCGTTCAATGCTTCCTGTTTTTTGTCGAGTTTCAAATAACTTTCCGCCAAATGATAATAGGCATTTTGGGCAACAGCGTTTTTTCCGGCAATGATTTTATTGAACTCGCCAATGGCATTTTCATAATCGCCCTGTTTGTAATATGCATATCCAAGTTGGTAATAATCGGTATTGTTCCATTTGCCGCGCATTCCTTTGTATTCCTTCAAATAGGGAATCGCTTCGGAATATTGGCCAAGATTGAAATAGCTTTCACCTATAATTTTTGAAAGCTGGCTTTTCTCCTGCGGGCTGGATTTGTCAAACTGCTCCTTGCCCATTTCGATTGCCTTTTCGAAGTTTCCGAGCTTGAAATTCATATCGGCTTGGTAATAACTAAGATCTTCGGAATAGCGCTCCTCACCTTTTACCTCTTCAAACATTTCATTCGCTTCCTCATAATCGTCGCCTTCGTAAGCAATAAAACCCAAATAATATTTTGCCTGCGACCCATATTTCTGCGAAGTTGAAACTTTGTTGAAATAGTTTTTGGCCTCGTCATATCGCTTCGCCTTAAAAAGCACATAGCCATTATTGAAATTGAAGCGATCCTGCTCGCTTCGGCTTAAATTTCCCACATCCACTTTTTCATACCATTTTTGTGCGTATGAATATTTTCCGTTTTCAAAATAATAATTGGCAACGTCAATAAAAGCTGAATTTCGTTTTAAACTTGTGGGATATTCCTCAACAAATTCCTCCATTAATTGATCTGCATTCTGTTGATTCAGTCGTACCGCTGCATTGGCAATGTAATAGGCGCAATCGCTCTTTACGGTTTCATCATTGCTGCTATTTTTTATCTTATCAAAAAGACTTTGCGCAGCCAAATACTGACCATTATTGTATAGTTCCAAAGCCTGGTTGAACACAGCAAAATCGTTGGTATATATTGCTGTTTGCTGCGAAAAGGATGAAAATGAAAGGAATAGAAAAAGCGAAAAGACGAATAAATTCTTTATCATTATTTACAGTTTTTGTGGCGTAAAGATATTTAACTTTAAATGTAGCTTTTTGCGATACTGTAAACTTTTAAGGTTTAATTAACGAATGGTTTTTGTTCGATTTAATTGGTATAATAACGTCTCAAAAGTGGAATAAGTATATACTTCAGCAACAGAATATAAACTAGCTTTAAACGTTTCTGAAAAATAAGCGTAATTTTAAAAACCACTAATTCCTAAATGTATTATAATGAATAAATTATTAGTTTTCTCCATTATATTGTTATCCATTTCCGCAACGGCCCAACGCAATCCATTCCAAAATCTTTCTGAAAAAGATGGTAAAATTGGTATCGGCACAAATTCTCCCGACGAACTTTTAACCGTAAAAGGAAAAATCCATACGCAGGAAGTTCTGGTAGATTTGGATGGTGCGGTTGCGCCCGATTATGTTTTTGAAAGTTATTTCAACGGCATTTCGGAAATGATGCCTGAGTATAAATTGATTACTTTGGAACATTTGGAGGCTTTTTTAAAAGAAAACAACCATCTGCCGAATATTCCTTCAGCAAAAACAATGGCGGAAGAAGGCATTTCGCTAAAGGAAATGAATCTCTTATTACTTCAAAAAATTGAGGAACTTACGCTTTATACCCTCCAGCAGCAAAAGGAAATAGATGCGTTAAAAGAAAAGTTTTCCGAAAAATAAATAAGTTGACAGTAATCAGTTGCAGTTTGCAGTAATTCAAATTACTTTTGAAATCAAAATCATAAATATAATCTTACCCTATGGCCGACACCGTATTATTTTTGAAAGATGCTTCCATTTACCAAGGCGAAAATCTAGTACTTTCCGATGTTTCCGTTTCGGTTGAAAAGGGCGAATTTGTCTATTTGATTGGAAAAACCGGAACAGGTAAAAGTAGTTTTATGAAAACGCTTTACGGGGATCTGCCGCTGCAGGAAGGTGAAGGCAACATTGTGGGCTATGATTTGGCGACCTTAAAAGAAAAGGATATTCCATTTTTACGAAGAAAATTGGGCGTGGTATTTCAAGATTTCAAACTGTTGAATGACCGTACCGTAAGCGACAACCTACGTTTTGTACTTACCGCGACTGGCTGGAAGGACAAGGCGGCAATGGAAAGCAAGATAAATGAAGTGTTGGACAAAGTAGATATGAAAACCAAAGCTTTTAAATATCCGTACCAACTTTCCGGCGGTGAACAGCAGCGTGTTGCGATTGCGCGCGCACTGTTGAACGATCCCGAACTTATTTTGGCTGATGAGCCAACCGGAAACCTCGATCCGCAAACGAGTGTAGAGGTAATGGAAGTTTTAAGGGAAATCAACAAAAACGGAAATACTATTTTAATGGCAACCCATGATTATGCGCTGTTGTTGAAATATCCTTCCAAAACTTTAAAATGTGATGAAAATCAGATTTTTGAAGTAGTTCAGAAAACGGTTTAAATAGGTGAATTCGTAAATAAGTGAATTTGTGAATCAGTAGATTTTCTTGTTCTTGGTTCTTGGTTCTTCGTTCTTAAAAGATCAATCATTTAAAATACTCGGGTCCCTAAGTTGTAGCTCACATACTTTTTTGAGCGAGGGGTCTATTTTCAGATGAATTTTTCCGTTTGAATTGGGTTTCAAAATTGTGTTTTCAGAAATTACAATTCTTTTTTTGGACGTTAACTTCAAGGAAGCATCGTCCGTAAATCTTTGGTTTTGCATCAAAACTTCAGAAATGGAAGTCAGTTTAAAATCCCATCGGCTGAAACGCTGGTTTTCAATTTTTACCGGCCCTTTTTCGGCAAACATATCAAAAACCATTTCCACGGCGCGTCCTGTATTTAAAATTCCGGAGCCATACATACCTGCATACGGTTTATTCACCTCAATATCATCGATATTCATAGATGTCATTTTTAAAATGCTCTCCACCTCATCAGCTGGCAGACACGGATAAAGTGAAAACATTAACCCAATAGTTCCAGTAACCAATGGTGTTGACGGCGAAGTAGCTTCAAAAGGAATATATGCTATTTTATTACTATTTACCGTATTTGCAAAATGTAAAATTCCAACCGAAGGAGCCAATAAATCTACTTCCTCATTAAGAGTTGTTATGGAAATGGGCCAAATTTTAGGTTTATTTTTAGGATCGTTATCCTCAAAACCCATCGTTCTTCCCACATGTCCTTTTATATTTTCAGCGTAATATTCCCCGGAATCAAGAAGGATAATATTATCTTCAATCTTATCGTATTTATACATTCCCGAAGAAACGGAGATCACATTTTCATAGGAAGCGGGATAATATAACTGTTTACCGAAACTCTTGCTCCAAGGTTTATTGCCCGCCGCCGCAACAATTACAGTTCCCTTTATCAATAATTCGTTGATCCTTTCCTGCGTTTTTTGACTTGAAAGGCCACTAAGCCAGCTACAATTTATAACCTTGGCCCCAGCATCGGCCAACTCCGTAAAAATGCTCAATGCCCTTGAGCTACCATATGTAGTTGCGTAAATACTACAATCATAGCAAACCCCCGGCAAACCGTAGCCGTTATCGCCCTGCCCTACGGCTATTGAAGTCACACTGCTTCCATGGCCCTTAGAATCATATGATTTTTTTAAAACTGTAGTCTTCCCCTTAAATTCAACATTCGTTGTATCAATAATACCGTCAGAAATACCTATAAAAGTATTTCTGTCTCCAGTGGTGTAATACCACGCTTTGGGCAATCCTAAAAAATCCAAATAATCCAAATTCACCTTAAAACCCTTACTATCACCAATAGTACTAGTGAGGCCATAATCATTGGGTTCAAATATTTTTCTGTCTTCCTTTGGAATTATTTCACCAGACTCAAAAACAACGGATACATTCATCAATAAATCCTGCATCAGACTTTCCTTATCTGCTATCACAAAAAATGTTTTGTTTAAGTTTTCCCTTTTGGCGTTTTTCTGGGTTTTTTTGAATGCCTTTAAATTATACTTTTGAAGCCCAGCCCGGAGCTTGGGGTCCTGCCCGGTATATATAAAGTAATCCCCTTTTTTTTCAAATGAAGGTGTAAAAGAAGTATCGCGTGCACGCAGATAAAACCAAGCTTCTTCTTGCGCTGTTACAGAAAAAGTGAATAGGATTATCATAACAAATAGCAAAATGTGGCGCACAGACTTTTTTTTTAAAGATACTTTTTTTTTAAAAAATTGAACTAATTTAAAAAAGTATATTCAGTAGTTCTATAGATTTAATTTCAGCCTAAAAAAGTTTGCTGTATTTTAGCGACATGTACCAAACCCTAAAAAAAGTAGCGCTTTCGGTGGTTCCTAAAAAATTCCTTTTTGAAAATGAGGTTTTTTTCCGATCACTATTTTCATTTAACCTTCACGGAAAAAAACATGAATGCAAGGTTTGCGGGCGCGGTTTAAAAAAGTTTATAACAATTCCGGATGGGGATATGCTTTGCCCTTTCTGCGGTAGCCGCTCGCGTACGCGCAGACTTTATTCATTCTTGTTGGAAAATAATCTGCTTCATGGGAAGGCGCTCCATTTTTCACCATCGAGGAGTATTTATAGAAATTTAAATAAAAATCATCAAATAGAATATTATAGTACCGATTTTGAAGATGAATTTCTTGCAGATTACAGATACGACATTACCCAAATACCCGTGGAAAGCAATTTTTTCAATTTGATTATCTGTTATCATATTCTGGAGCATATTGAAAACGACATAAAAGCAATTGAGGAACTTTTCCGCGTATTAAAACCAACGGGAACTTGTATCATCCAAACCCCATTTAAGGACGGTGATATTTATGAAGATTTTTCAAAAAGAACTGCAGAAGAAAGATTGGCAGCCTTTGGACAGGAAGACCACGTGCGTATTTATTCGGTTGAAGGATTGCGGCAACGTTTAATGGATAGTGGTTTTCAAAAAATTGAAATCAAAACTTTTCAAGCAAATGAGCGTTATGGGTTTATGGAAGAAACCGTTTTAATCTGCAAAAAATGATTTCAATCCTTATTCCTACCTATAATTACAATGTGCTTCCATTGGTTCAAAATCTGCAAAACCAATGTAGTGAGGCACAAATAGTTTTTGAAATTTTGGTATTTGATGACGCATCGATTGATGAAAAAACGCTTTCCGAAAATGAAAAAATAAATTCGCTAAAAAATTGCCGTTTTCAAAAACTGGAAAAAAATATCGGTCGTAGTCGGATTCGGAATCTTTTGGCTGAAAAAGCAAAATATGACTGGCTATTATTTTTGGATGCAGACATTTTACCTTCAAATTCCCAATTTATTGACAAATATTTGGAGTCTTTTTCCAAAGAAGATTCGGTGGTTTTTGGAGGAATTAAGTATCCTGATAAATCTTCCGAAAGCTTTAGTTTAAGGCATAAGTATGGTTCCGAAAGGGAAAGTCTTCCATTGACGGAACGAATTAAAAATCCGTACCGAAGTTTCATAACAATGGGTTTTGCCGTTAGAAAAGAGATTTTCCATAGCATACAATTCAACGAAAAACTTGCAGGATACGGCTATGAAGATTCCGTTTTTGCCAACCAGCTTCAAAAGAATAATATTTCCATTTTGCACATAGACAATCCGGTAATTCACATGAATTTGGAAACAAACGCCGATTTTATAAGGAAATCTGAGATGGCGCTTCAAAATTTGTTAAGCTTTTATAACAGTGGAGCAATAGATGCAGATACCGTGAAAATTCTTAAAATTTATCTGCAACTTAAACGCCGTAACCTACTTTTTGGGATGTGCTGGTTATTTAAAACCTTCAAAAAACAATTGCTGCAAAATCTAAATTCCACAAAACCCTCGCTTTTCCTTTTTGATTTGTATCGCTTGGGGTATCTTAGTTGTATAAAGTAAAAAATGCCTAGATTTTCAGTTGTCATATCGGTTTTTAACAAGGAAAAATATATTTCCGAAACCTTGAAAAGTGTGCTGGCGCAGACCTTTACTGATTTTGAATTGGTAATCCTGAACGATGGCTCCACGGACAATAGTGAAGTGGAAATATTAAAATTCAACGACCCACGCATTCGCTATTTTTCAAAGGAAAATAAAGGTGCCTCGGCGGCACGAAATTTTACAATCAAACAAGCGAACTCGGAATATATTGCACTTATGGATGCAGATGATTACTGGTATCCCTTTTATTTGGAAGAGCAAAATAGATTAGTAAATGAATTTACCAAAGAATCCGTTTTTGCTACCGCCACAGAAATTAAACGAAATGGGAAAACTTTTAAAAACAGTTATTCCATTAAAACCTTTGGAACCGATGCCGCAATAGTAGATTATTTTGAAGCAAGCCAATTGGATTCGGTGTTGCTGAGCATTTCTACGGTATTAAAAAAAGAGGTTTTCGAGAATGTGGGATGGTATGACCCAAAAATAAAAAGTGGCGAGGACACAGATCTTTATGTGCGAATAGGTTTAAAATACAATGTTGTTTTTAGTCCAAAAGTTTGTGCCACATATATAGTACGTAAAAACAGTTTGTTTAAAAGCGTAAAAAACTTAGACGAAAAAGCAAATTTTGAAGCATATGAAATTTTCGAAAAAAATAATTCAATGCTTAAAAAGTTTCTGGATTTAAACAGGTATTCTCTTTGTATTCTGGCAAAAATCGAAGGGAATAAAGAAGCATTTCAAAAAAACTTGAAAAAAATAAATCCGGAAAACCTCAGTAAAAAACAGCAATTTCTGCTCAGGCAGAACAAAACCATTTTGAAGTACCTTTCAAAAACGAAGAACAATTTAGAGAAATTGGGCCTTCAATTAGGTACTTTTAAATAGTTTAAAATCACCGTACTCCCGAATATAATCACTCTCCAAAAATCTGCCGGAAGAAAGCACCAAACACACCGCACCCGAAGAAAAGTTTTCCAGTTCCCGCCATATTCCCGTGGGTATCAACAATCCCTTATTTGGTTTATTGAGCGTAACTGATTTTTTGTTTTCCCCATCATCCAAAATCACCTCAAAACTACCGCTAAGTGGTATTAAAAATTCCTGTTGCTCCTTGTGTGCATGGCCGCCCCGATATGCCCCACTAGGCACATCATACAAATAGTAAACTCGTTTTACGTCATAGGGTAAAAATCCTTCTTCCACTACCGACAAATTGCCGCGCGGATCGGTAATTTTTGGAATGTCAATTAATTGTATTTCTTCAATTTTAGTGTAGGGCATGCTGTAAAGTTTGGTTCCATTTTTCAGAAATTGCCCGCATTGAATATTTTTCAACGGAAGGGCGGGTATTATTTTTTATTTTTTGATACATTTCTTCATCAAAACATATTGATTGAAGTGCTTCCGCAAATAAAGATAAATTTCTTTCCGCAATCAGCAATCCATTTTTTCTATGTTGCACAATTTCCGAAGGCCCGGAAACAATGTCCAAGGAAACTACTGGCGTTCCCAACGAAAGGGATTCTACCAAAACCATTGGAAAACCTTCGTATTTGCTTGTTAGCGTAACACAATGGGCGTTTTTAATAATTTCGAACGGTTTGCGGTCGAAAGCTAAAAACAAAATTTGCGACGCACAATCTGTAGAATCAGCCAACATTTGTAGCTTTTCCTTATCTTTTCCATCGCCCAGAATTACCAATTTCACCTCCTTTTCCCAAACCTTTGATTTTACAAAAGATTCAATCAAAAAAGAAAAATCCTTTATGGAATCATCCAGCCTTCCGTAGGAAAGTATGTATTTTTTATTCCGAAGAATTTCAGGCATTTTGCCGGTTTCGTCTTCCCAGGAAGGGTCAAATGCATTATGGATTGTTATGGAATTATCGATTCCTTCCTTTCTTAAAATTTCGTTTTCAATATATTCGGAAACAGCAACGTTCAATATATTTTTTTTATAGATTTTAGAAAAAGCAGATGGGTTTTCAGTAAGATATTCAATCTTTCTGGAACTGTGTACCACATAAATTTTATTCAATTCACGATAAATGAATTTTGAATAAAACAGCTCGCGATCAAAATTATTTTTAGAACGATGGTCAATGACAACATCAAAGGCTTCCTTTTTTAAATAATTCCGGAATTTTCGGAAACGCAACAAACGCTTCACCATGGTATCCTTTGCGGTTTTCAGCTTTCCCAGATTCAGCAATTTTCCGCTGTACGGGTAATCAATTTCATCATTCAAAATTACCAAATGCACTTGGTGGCCATGCGCTTCAAGCATTTGTGAAAGCATTGCGCAAGACCGCTCCAAACCTCCTTTTGCCAGTGAAATGGAAACAAGGCACACTTTAAATTTCTTTTGGGCGGGCATCGTCAATTATTGTGTATTTTTGGTTGCACAACGCAAATATAGCTTTTATGAAGATACTTTTGGTGGGTGAATACAGTAGGTTGCACAACTCCCTAAAAGAAGGATTGCAGCAATTGGGCCACCAAGTAACATTGGTTTCAACGGGCGATGATTTTAAAAAATTTCCTTCAGACGTACTTTTAAAACGAAAATACGATTCGGGAGTTTCAAAGAAAATAAAGGTGTTGCTCTTTAAAATTATGGGCTTGGATATTACTTCCATTTCACTTAAAAATCAATTTTTCCAGGAAAAAGAACTTTTCACCGGTTTTGACTTTGTGCAACTTATAAATGAAAGTCCGTTTGGCATGCTGCCGAAATATGAAAAAGAAATTATTTCATTTTTAAAAGAAAACAATAAAAAGCTATTTCTACTTTCCTGTGGCACAGATTACACAAGCGTGAAATATGCTTTTGAAAAAAAGTTTCGTTATTCCATTTTTACCCCTTTTTTTGAAGGGAAAATTTCTGAAAAGGAATTTTTTCCCGCTCTGAAATATTTGAAACCTGACTATAAAGAGCTTCACAATTTTGTCTTTGAAAAAGTGGATGGAGTAATCGCTTCCGATTTGGATTATGATATTCCGTTGCAAAAACATCCCAAATATTTAGGACTAATAGCCAACCCCGTAAATACTGAAAAGCTAAAATATTTGCCATTTTCCATCAAAGAAAAAATCATCATTTTCCACGGCATCAACCGAGCGAATTATTTTAAAAAGGGGAATGATTACTTTGAAGCAGCACTGAAAAAAGTCCAGCATAAATATTCCAATAATATTGAAGTGATAACCGTTGAAAACGTTCCTTATTCGGAATACATTGAAAAATACAATTCGGCCCACATAATTTTGGACCAAGTGTTTGCTTACGACCAAGGTTACAACGCTTTGGAAGCAATGGCAAAGGGAAAGGTAGTTTTTACAGGCGCGGAAAAGGAATTTTTGGAACGCTATAATTTACAGGAAAACGAAGTGTGCATCAACGCTTTGCCCGATGTTGAAAATATAGTTGAAAAATTAAGTTGGCTTATTGAAAACCCTTCTTTCATTGAAAAAATAGGTGAAAATGCTCGAAAATTCATTGAGCGGGAGCATTATTTTAAATCTATTGCGCAACAGTATTTAAAGGCTTGGGAAGGCTAAAGTTCTTTTAAAATCTTTGCGGGAACCCCTCCTACTATTACATTTTCCGGAAAACTTTTTGTTACTACAGATCCATTTGCAACTACCGTGTTTTCACCAATTGCCACACCTTTAAGGATTGTTACATTATTTCCTATAAATACATTATCACCCAACGTTACAGCCGCGGGAGAAGGATCTGTTTGTTGTCTATTATTTATATTCAAATCGTGAAAATCACTATCGGTTATTTGGCAATTGTACCCAATCAATACGTTATTGCCTATGCTAATTTTTGTTTCTGAAATTGCCGAAAATGCATTGTTTATGTGAACATTATTTCCGAAGCTAATGGCTGCATTCTTATTTCGAGATTCCAAATAAGCATAGGAATTATAAAAAAGCGGCGAGTTCAGCACGCCAAAATTTACGTTTGATCCAAAACACAATTTACCATTTCCATTGCATAACACTGGCTGATGGGCAACATACTTGCCTTCAATATTTTTGTTGGTTGAGAAGAAAGCATATTTCACTCTCCGGAATGCGCGGTATATTTTTATAAATAATTGCTTCACCTTCTATTGATTGGTTTCTAATTTATTGTTCTGTTTTCTGAAATATCGGATAACCAGATATAATATTACGCAGAAAGTAATTAAGCACCTAATAAAATGGGCTATCACAACACCTTCAACATCAAATTTCCCCACTAAGAAATAGGCTAGTCCATAAAATACCGAAAGGGAAAGAATTTCTGTAAATATAAAATTAACCACCAATTTTTTAGCCAAGAATTGATGAGCCAAAACCAAGGATGCCAAACGCACAAAATCGCCCAAAAGCTGCCATTTAAAAAGGGGTGCCATTTCTACCTGACCTGGATATATAAGTTCTATGATAAGGTGCCTAAATAAAAAAATCAAAACCATCCCTACTGCAAAAAGGGGCAACAGGGTTTTGTATATTGTTAAAACTTCTTCCTTAAAATTTTTAAAATCATAGATTCCGGCAAATTTCGGGATGACATACAGCGTAAATATGGAGCTGGAAAAAACCATATAATTTTGAGAAATGAAGGTCATGTTTGTCCAGATACCGGCGTCTCTTCCCGATAACTTTTCATCAAGCATACTTCGGATATCTATTTCAACAATAGGCAATAAAATAGAGGATACAAATGACATAAGGGTGAATGCCAAAAGTCCCTTTGCCAGAGGAGTACGAAATTTTAAATTCTTAAACTGAATGTACTCGCGCAATACTTTGTAATAAAAGTAGAGCATAACGGAAACTTGTATTATGGGCGTAATAGCAATTGCCACTAATGCCCCATCCAGATTGTACTGAAAAAGAAAAACTACTGTAAGCGTTATACTCAACAAATAGCCTATCAAATCTATTTTTGCGAATTTTTTATATTCTGAAAGCCCGTTTATAACTCCGTTAAAAACTCTCTGTATCGCGATAAAAGGCACTACTACAGCTGTTAATTTTATAAGATACTCAAAATCTGGACTGGAGAATAAATACGCACTAAGTTGAGCCGAAAAAAGAAAAAGCCCTAATGAACCAACGACAACACCAATAATAATAAATACAAAAACCGTTGAGAATAACTTTTGAAGCTGGGCTTGGTCTTCTTTATATTCTGCAATATATTTTACAACGCCATTAAAAGTACCCAGAGAGGCAACCGAAATTAGCAATTGCGATAAACTTCTAAGCTGCCCAATTTTATATTGCCCAACAGGCCCCACATATTCCGTTAACAGCCTTTGTACTACAGCCGAAATTACCAACCTAATAGTTATAACCACTGCGTTCAATGAAGTCATTTTCAACAGCAAATTACCGCGTATAAAAGATGGTATTTTCACCTAATATTTATTTAAAACTGATATGATGGTCTCAACTTCAGTGGTTGAAAGTATTGGGCTTATGGGAATGCTTACTACTTGCTCATGAATCTTTTCGGTAATTGGAAAGTTTAAATTTTTAAATTCCGAAAGCGCTTCTTGTTTGTGTGGCGGAATGGGATAATGGATTAAATGACCAATTCCGTTGCGGTCCAAATAATCAATAAATTCAAATCTATTCTCAACACGAACCACAAAAAGATGAAAGATATGGTTTTCACTTCCGTCGTAATTAGGGAGCATAATTTTTTCGTTCTTTATTTCTGAAATATATTTCTTTGCAATCTCTCTTCGCATTGCATTATCGGAATCCAGCGTAGGCAACTTTACATTTAAAAAAGCAGCCTGAATTTCATCAAGCCTTGAGTTTAAGCCTACAATCTCATTTACATATTTTGTGGAAGCCCCATAATTACGGAGTTTTCTAATTACGGCAGCCAGTTCGTCATCATTGGTCGTTACCGCTCCCCCATCTCCCATAGCACCTAAATTTTTTGTGGGATAGAAACTGAAGCCCGCAGCATCGCCAATATTTCCGGCTAATTTATTATCATTATTTTTGGCGCCATGGGCCTGTGCAGCATCCTCAATTACCAATAAATTATTTTCTTTTGAAATTTTCAAGATATCATCCATAGGTGCCAATTGGCCATAAAGATGCACGGGCATTATGGCTTTTGTTTTTTCGGAAATTGATTTTTCCAAAGCTTGAATATTAAAATTATAGGTATCAAAATCGGCTTCAACCAAAACTGGTTTTAGGCCTGCTTGCTTAATGGCCAAAATGGTAGCGATATACGTATTTGACGCGACCAAAACCTCATCGTTATCTTTTAATTTTCTGAGGATTTTATAGCCTTCCAATATTAAACGCAAAGCGTCCAAACCGTTGCCAACACCTATGCAATGGTTGGTTTCGCAATAGCGCGCAAAGTTTGCCTCAAACAACTTTACCTGATTTCCCAAAATATAATAGCCCGAATCCAAAAATTGTTTGAAACTGTCATGCAACTGTCTTTCAAAACGCGCATTTATGGCGTATAAATCTAAAAATGGAATCATATAAAAACAGTTTCTAATTTTTTATAATTTTCGGTTTTTACTTCATAAAATGATTGGGCTATGGTGCGGGCGCCAAAACATTCTTTCCAGTATAGCAGGCCTTCGTTAACATTTTTTCCTTGGTTTTCGTTCGAGGTTCCAAAGTCGAAAAAACGTTTCTTTTTAAACCGTTTGGATATTAAATATTCAAAAAGGAAATCCAAAGTACCTAATGTCTGTTTGTCTTCATTTGCAGAAATATATTGTACGTGCGCCACACTTTCGGTCTCAAAAATGGTTGTTCCGCCTACAATTTCATCATTTTTATAAACATTAAACTGAATTATATTCTTCGGGAAATTTTTTGCCAGTTCAGTTATTTCACCCAACGAATGCACAGGCAAGGCTTGATGCCGAAGAGCCAAATTGGGAATCAATATTTTTTCCCAAAATGCCTCAAAATCATTTTCCTCCACAATGCGCAACCCATTCTTTTCCGCTTTCTTTACTCCTTCCAATCGGTTTGGGGCAATTTTTAATGGGTTTTGGGTATCAATTACGCTCAAAACATCTGTGCGTACTTTTTCTGCATCGGTTATAAAAAGCAGATACTCCATTTCGTCTGTAGGAAGAATAGTATAAATTTTCGGCAACATTTTAATATGAAGTTTCTCAATTCCAGCTTCATTTAAAAATTGAAGAATGCTATTAAAAATAGCGGTAGCTTCCTTCAATTTAGTTTTCTTCTGAAGCAGTAAACCTCCGTACGTCAAGCCTTGATGGGAATATACGGTAGTGCCAGAAATATTTGCCGGCATCACGGCGACAACTTTTTCCTTTTTCAAAACCAATAAGGAATTGTCCGTAAATCTATCGGCATGATATTCCATAAAATCCCTTTGAAATAAAAAAGTGGCATTTTTGGAAGACTGCAGAAATGTTTGCCACAAAAGTTTATCTTTCTGCGCGTATTTTTTTACTGAAAATGTATTGCTTTCCAATTGGTTTCTTTTTTAAAAAAGGCTTTCGGTATAAGAATGTAAAGCTAAAATTTATTTTTAGTTTTACAGTCCCACAAATAATTAATTAAAACCATCAAATTGTTCAAATATTCTACAAGAGGATTAAAATTTTCTGCATTTGATGGGGTCCTGCTATTGATTTATTTGGCGGTTTTCACTTATTTCCTTCTTCAGCCAGCCATTTATTCTCCAGATACCAATACCTATTTTAGGTTACATTTTTACAGGTTTCCCGGCTACGGACTTTTCTTGCGAAGTTTTGATGTGCTCTTCGGAAGTTTTTTTGAAACTGCTATTGTTGCATTTCAGTTATTATTTGGTTTTGTGGCAATTGCAACGCTCCTAAAAACGTGCAAACAACTTCTAAAACTAAAAGCATGGGAATATTTTTTAGTATTTATATTACTCATTTTTCCATATTTTCCGCCCCTTTTGGTTGGAAACAACCTGACTTCCGAAGGACTTTCCTATCCTCTTTACTTGTTTTTGATAGCCTTCAGCATCGATTTTTTATTTAAGAACCAGCAAAAAAAAATCCTTCACCTTTCCATCACCTTTATTTTATTGTGCCTCACGCGCGGTCAGTTTATAATTGTTGCACCCATTCTCGGAGTTTTATACATTTTAAAAGAGCGAAAAAATATTCTTAAAAGACCCAATCTATTTTTTGGGATACTTCTTTTTATCTTACCTATTATCACTCAAACCTTAGACAAAACATATCATAAAGCTGTTCATGGTTTCTTTGTTACCACGCCCTTTAGTTATGTTAACGCCCTAACATTGCCACTTTTTGTATCAGATGAAAAAGATGCTTCTTTGATGAAAACCGAAGATGAAAAAATAATTTTCCAAAGAACTTATAAAGCCATTGACAGTTTGGGATTATTGAGTTCAAAAGTAGAAGGTGACGCTACTGAAAAATATTTGCTCTTTCACAATAATTTTCCGTGGATTTGCAATAGATCCTTTCACGTACCCACAATGAATTACTTTGAAAGTGAAGCCGATAAATTGGGTGAAAATGTGATTATGACCGAGAAGACTGCTAAAAATATGCTTTCGGTTTTGGTGAAGAATAATTTCAAAAAGTATCTTTCAATTTATTTTGAAGGGATCTTTCATGGTTTTAAGGGAATTCCATTTTTTATATTAGCAGTATTATTTTTACTGTACAGTTTTTTCATAACAATTAAAAAATGGAGCGTTACCAATGGTTTAATGCTATTAGCCGTCACTTTGATTGTTTCAAACGCTATGATTGTCGCTTTTGCATCGCACTCCATTATGCGTTATCTATTTTATAATTACTTTTTTGCCATTTTAATCGGCATTATCTTATTCAGAAAAATAACTTCTAGAAAATGAGTGTAGAACTATCCGTTGTAATGCCGTGTTTAAATGAAGCCGAAACGCTTGCTATTTGTATTAAAAAAGCACAAGGTTTTTTTGAACGCGAAAACATTGTGGGTGAAGTCATTATTGCGGACAACGGCAGCACGGATGGCTCGCAACAAATTGCAAAAGACCTAAACGCAACGATAGTAAATGTTCCGCAGAAAGGCTACGGCAGTGCGCTTCGTGGCGGTATTGAAGCCGCAAACGGGAAATATATTATTATGGGCGATGCCGATGATAGTTACGATTTCAACAATTTGATGCCTTACATTCTGAAACTTCGGGAAGGGTTTGATTTGGTTATGGGCAACCGTTTTAAAGGCGGAATAAAAAAGGGGGCGATGCCTTTTCTACACAAATATCTGGGAAATCCGGTACTTTCCTTTATTGGGAGATTATTTTTCAAATCGGCAATTGGTGACTTTCATTGCGGTTTGCGTGGGTTCAGCAAAGAAGCCTATTACAAAATGGAGCTAAAGACAACGGGAATGGAGTTTGCAAGTGAAATGATTGTAAAAGCAAGTCTCAAAAATTTGAAAATCGCCGAAGTGCCAACCATCCTTTCACCTGATGGACGTTCCCGACCACCACATTTGAATACTTGGAGCGATGGCTGGCGACACTTACGGTTTTTGGTGCTCTACAGCCCCAATTGGCTATTTATGATTCCGGGTTTGTTACTGATGATTTTTGGGCTGATTACTTCTGCCTTTTTAGCTATCGGTCCCGTTTCCATTGGGAATGTAAATTTTGATGTACACACCCTTCTTTTTACTTCCGGCTTTATCCTCATTGGTTTCCAGTTTATACTTTTTTATGGCCTAACCAAGGTTTTTACCGTGGAAAACGAGCTGCTTCCAAAGTCAAAAAAATACGACAGTCTCTTCAAATTTATAAATTTGGAAAAAGGCTTGATAGCGGGTTTCATTTTGGTTATTGTGGGAATAGTTTTAAGCTTTTTGGCATATTCAGACTGGCAGGCCATTGGTTATGGTAATATTGAGAGCACAGCAATTCTCCGTAGAATTATACCGGCAGTAACCCTTATGCTGTTGGGCGTTCAAATAATATTGTTCAGTTTATTTTTTAGTATTTTGGGGTTGAAAAAATAACATTTATTATTTCTTCACTTCTACAGAAATAATATTGGTGAAGGCGTATTTTGGTGTTAATATCCCGGTTTCAATACTGTCCATTTTTTTCAGCGTTTCCAATGTTCTATTTTTAAATGAGGTTAAAATATAAACTTTTCCAACTTCCTTTAATTCCTGGGAAATAGCCGTAATATCATCAACTTCACTAAAAGGTATGTTATATTTTCTTAAATATAAATCAGTGGAAGGTTGGTCCCTTTGTTGATATTTCAGAACGGGATAATTTTTGTAAATTTTACTCAAATAATTCATCGTGCTATCTTGTTTGTAAAAACTGCCCAAATAAAAATTTCTATATAAATCCTGCGATTCCATATTATTCTCAACCATATTTATTGAAATAGCAGTATCATTTTTGTCCATTTCGTT
>Ga0209344_10001681_pt1 | contig 27712 bp, 30 predicted proteins | sample Cruoilmetagenom6_FD_187293 | JGI IMG/M metagenome (GOLD analysis project Ga0209344, IMG submission 187293) | Oil polluted marine microbial communities from Coal Oil Point, Santa Barbara, California, USA - Santa Barbara Oil Seep Sample 6 (SPAdes)... | ecosystem: Environmental > Aquatic > Marine... | reverse complement strand
AAAACACGGACAATCTAAAAGTTTTAAACTGAATAAACTCAGCGCTTCAAAAATTAAAGCTAAATTTTTAAATACAGTAACACCAACCAAAGCCACTTTTGATGGCATGAATGTGTCTTGTTTTAAATCCGATATTGTTAATGTAAATGGGTTTGATGAACGTTTGCAGTATGGAGGAGAAGATAGAGAAGTAGGTGAACGAATGATGAATAATGGCATACAGTTTTTACAAATTCGTTACAGTGCAATTTGCGTGCATTTATTTCATGAAAGACCTTATAAAAACGAGGAAATTCTAAAAAAGAATAACGCTATTAGAAAAGAAACCAAACAGAATAAAGCACGATTTACAGATTTCGGAATTATTAAAAAGAGTTAGTAGTAATTAACTATAAACCGTCTGTTTTAAAAAGGATTTTAATTTATCTTCAAAGAACTCAGGCGAAAACGCTTCATATAGTTTTAAAGCGTCATTTTTCATTTCCTTTTCAGCTTTGTTAGTATAAAGTTCAGCTTTATAATCTTTTAAATGCACAGAGACATGAGTGTTGTCATCTTCAAATAAACTCCAAGTGTCTTTACTAATCCAAGGTGAAAAAATAGCAAATGTTTTAATATCAAGTGCTTTTGCCATGTTAATTGCGCCACCTTCATTACCAATTAATGCATCACAATGTTTTGTAATGGCTAAAAATTCACGAAGATTTTTTCCGAAGACCTTAAAGAAGATTTGTTGTTGTGTTTCAGGCTTGCACAGATTATAAATGTCTTTGGCTTGAGCTTCCTGATTTGGTATGTAATTGAACAAAATTTGTCCTTTGGTCTGCACTGCAATATCGTCTATAACCTTTGCCATATAAGGGAAAGGATAGGTTTTGTTTGTACCACTTCCTAAAACACTAATCATATAAAGAGGTTTACCAAAATCTATATGGTTGTCTTTTAAAAACTGTTTACTTGTAGAAATTTCTGCTTCGGTTAAATAAATTTTTGGTTTAGCAGAAGTCACTTCAATACCTAGTGGTTTCAATAATTGTAATCGATTTACAATGGCTAGATTAGCTTTGTTTTCCGTTTTTTGAAGTCTTTTTATATGATCTGTGTATATAAAAGAACTGTACGATTTGTGATAAGATATTTTGGTTTTTGCACCAGAAAACAAAGTGATAATATTACTAGATAATTTTGAATAGACATCAATAATAACATCATACTTATTGCGTTTTAGTTTTTTTGCAAATTTTAAAAGCGCGAGTTTACTTTGTTCTTCTTCTTTTGTGAAAAGAATAACATTATCAATGTTTGGGTTGTTTTCAATGACAGGCAAGGTATGTGAATTGACTAAGTAATCTAACTGTGCATTAGGATATTTGGTTCGTAATACTTCAAACAGAATACTGCTTGTAAGAACATCACCAATCATTTTTTGTTGAATTACTAGGATTTTCATGCTTATAAATTTTCAAACATTTAAGGTTGAAAATGTGTTATAAAGTTAGTTTATTATCAATCATACGTTCATTAAAGGATTGAATATAGGCTTTTATAAATCGTTCTAAAGTTTTCGCTTTTTCTACATCTTCTGAAATTAAATTCTTCTTTAGTAAAGGATCTTCTTTGACGTTATATAAACCCAGAGATTTTGTTCCATTAAAAGCTAAATAATAATCTCCATCGATTAAGTGATAGATGTTATCTAAATAATACACAACAAAATCTTTATTTGAAGTATAAGATTTACCATAACTAATTGTTTTTGTTGCAATACCCAAATAGTCTAAAATAGAAGGTAAAATATCGATCTGTTGAAAGTTTTTGTCATGTATTCCTTTCAAACTCTCATTTGAAGGATCAAAAAATAGAATAGGAATTCTAAATTTGCCTACGTTGGTATTGTAAATTTTGTTTTTACTTCCAGAAGAAGTGTGATCTGCAGTAATCACAAAAAGTGTATTATTGTACCATTCTTCATCCTTTGCAGCTTCAAAAAAGCCTTTTAAAGCATAATCTGAATACGCGATAGTTTCTTGAATTTTAGTAGTTCCCTTTGGAAATTTATTAATATACTTTTCCGGAATGATATAAGGATTATGAGAAGAAATTGTAAAAATCGTACTGAAAAATGGTTGCTCAAATGTGGTTAATTTCGAGTTGAAGAACTGTAGAAATTCTTCATCAAAAATACCCCATCGACCATCAAAAGCTTCAGGACCTTCATATTCATCTTTTCCATAGTAAGCATCAAAACCTGAAACCTTAGCATATTGGTCAAAATTTTGACTACCATTAAATGCGCCATGGAAAAACGAGGTGTTATAGCCTTCTTTTTTTAAAATTTTAGGTAAACCATTCACTTTGTTTACAGCATAACTAGAAGTTATAATAGAATGTTTTAGTAGGCTAGGAATACTTGTTAAGGTTGAAGGAACAGCATCAATAGATAGTTTTCCGTTAGCAAAACCGTTTTCAAAATAATAAGATTTAGTGATTAAAGAATCTAAAAAAGGTGTGACACCAACATTTAAATTTTCTCTTCCAAAACTTTCAAGAATAATTAAAACAACATTCTTTTTGATTTGTTTTTTTTGAGGATTAATAGTGATAACTGGACTAAAAATACTGTCCAATTTTTTTCCTGAAAAATAGTTAGGACTGCTAAGCGTCTCTTTTTTATTAAACGTTTTGAGGATGCAAAATGGAGTATTCAATACCAGTGAAGAATGATTTAAAGCGCCATAACCACTAGAATCTATAATACGCAGTGGTTTTTTTTGAAAACCTCCTCTTCCTAAAACCAACATCAAAAGCATTATACCGAGAAACAGAAGTGTTTGTTTCACATAATTTTTTTTTGAATTTTGTATAGAAACTACAGGCAGTTTTAAGTTAGGAATCGCTTTATAAAACGCAACGGCAAGCACAACTCCGAGTAGAGGTAAGTACCAAAATTCTACTAAGAAAGAACCAATAAGACCTTTAATTTCGTGTTCCATGCCTTCAGCAGTTAACATGCCAAAAGTACTGCGTCTTCCAGTAAATTTATAGTATTCAAAATCTACAAAGTTGGTAAAAACAAACAAAAGGTTAACACTATAAAATAAGACTTTAAGTATTTTTTGGTAAATAGCATTGTATTTGAATTGTCCTGGAATACAATGTAACAAAGCAAAAAGCAAATTAGTGTAAGCAATTGCAGACAAATCAAATCTAAGTCCACCCAAAAAAGCACTAAAAAATGGTGCATTAAAAGCGCTAAAATTGAAGGCTAAAAATGTAATTCTACAGACTTGATAAAGCAGTATAACTAATAGTAGACGCTTTCCAAAAAGTGTTATGTTTTTATAGTAATTTGTCATTATACAGCGACATCATATTCGCGTAATGCATCATTAAGAGAGGTTTTTTTATTAGTACTCTCTTTACGTTTACCAATAATTAAAGCACAAGGAACATTGTAATTTCCAGCAGGAAATGTTTTTGTATAACTACCAGGAATCACTACCGAGCGTTCTGGAACAATACCTTTCATTTCTATAGGTTCGTCTCCTGTAACATCAATAATTTTTGTACTCATTGTTAATACAACATTTGCTCCTAAAACAGCTTCTTTTTCAACACGAACACCTTCAACAACAATACAACGTGAGCCAATAAATGCGCCATCTTCAATAATTACAGGAGCAGCTTGTAAAGGTTCTAAAACACCTCCAATACCAACACCACCAGAAAGATGGACGTTCTTACCAATTTGCGCGCAACTACCAACAGTAGCCCAAGTATCAACCATAGTACCTTCATCAACATAAGCACCAATATTCACATAACTTGGCATTAATATCGTTCCAGAAGAAATGTAAGCACCATGTCTTGCTACAGCATTAGGAACAACGCGAATTCCCTTTTTTTTGTAATTACGCTTTAACGGAATTTTATCATGATACTCAAAAATACCAGCTTCTAGTGTTTCCATTTTTTGAATTGGAAAATATAAAACAACTGCTTTTTTAACCCATTCATTAACTTGCCACCCATTATCCATTGGCTCAGCAACTCTTAAAGTCCCTTCGTCGAGTAAATCAATGACGCTCCTAATACTATCTATAGTGACTTTGTTGCTTAATAGAGAACGATCATTCCAAGCATCCTCAATATTTTGTTGTAGTTGTTTCATTTTTGTATCAATTTTCACAAAGATAAGTCTATAAAATTCTTCTCATAATTTCTAATTCAGAAAAAATTAAAAAATATGTGACTTATTTAAAAAGTAGGTGTCTTATAATTGTGATTATTATATTTTAAGTGTTGTCCCTAATATGGCACTTGAATTCTTTAATAATTAATAGCTAATTTTTAAACACCTTTCTTTTCCTAAGAAAGGTGTTTTTTTTAATTAAATTTTTAAAAAAAAATATGTGACTTATTAAAATATCATGTGTCTTAAGAATACAACATGAACTGTTTAAAGTAGAGGGTAAACAAGTTTATGGATAATTATTAATGGTTGATTATTTTGAAACGCTTCTTTGACCTACAAAGAAGCGTTTTTTGTTTAATAACAATTATCTTTGCAATATGGCGAGAATATTAGCAATAGATTATGGAACAAAACGAACTGGAATAGCTGTAACAGATGAGTTACAGATAATAGCTTCGGGATTAACAACAGTCGATACTAAAGAATTAATTGATTTCTTAAAAAGATATACTTCAGAAAAATCTGTTGAGTTATTTATTGTTGGAGAACCAAAACAAATGAATTTTGAAGCGTCTGAAAGTGAAGTCCATATTTCTAAGTTTTTACAACAGTTAGAAAAAGCATGTCCAGACATTCCTATTAAGCGAATTGACGAACGTTTTACATCTAAAATGGCATTTCAAACTATGATTGATAGTGGATTGAATAAAAAGCAACGTAAAAATAAGGCTTTAGTAGATGAGATTAGTGCAACCATCATCCTTCAAAGCTACTTATACAATCAATCTTAATTAAATATTAAAAATTATAAAATCACAATAAGAATTGTATTTTTGCAATCGAAAAATTAGATTACATGATATTACCAATAGTTGCTTATGGCGACCCAGTTTTAAGAAAAAAAGCAGAATTGATTACTAAAGATTATCCAAAATTGGATGCGCTTTTAGAGAATATGAAGGAGACTATGTATGGTGCATTTGGTGTTGGTTTAGCAGCTCCGCAAATTGGATTGCCTATTCGATTATTTTTAGTAGACACCTCTCCTTTTGCTGAAGATGACGAATTTACTGAAGACGAACAGGAAGTTTTGAGAAATTTCAAACGTACGTTTATAAATGCTCAAATATTAGAAGAAGAAGGTGATGAATGGGCTTTTAATGAAGGCTGTTTAAGTATTCCTGATGTTCGTGAAGATGTATTTAGACAACCAAAAATTAAAATTCAGTATCAAGATGAAAATTTTGACACTCATACAGAAGAATTTGATGGTTTGATTGCTAGAGTGATTCAGCATGAATATGATCATATTGAAGGTATATTGTTTACAGACAAACTATCATCATTAAAAAAACGTTTGATAAAAGGAAAACTATCAAATATTTCAAAAGGAAAAATTTCAGTGGACTACAGAATGCGTTTTCCTGCTTTAAAAAAGAAACGATAAAACATAAAAATCACATCATATAAATTATGGGTTTAGATAAAATACTTTCCATTTCTGGAAAACCAGGCTTATATAAAGTTATAGCACAAACAAGAAACGGCTTTGTTGCAGAATCTTTAATTGATACAAAAAAAGTTAATGTAAACATTCATAGTAACGTAAGTATACTTAGTGAAATTGCTGTATATACTTTAACTGAAGAATTACCATTAAGAGAAGTTCTTAAAAAGGTAATGACAAAAGAAAATGGAGAGCAAACGTCTATAAGTCATAAAGATTCTAAAGATAAATTAGAAGAATATTTCTTTGAAGTATTACCAGATTATGATGAAGATCGCGTATATGCCAGTGATATTAAAAAAATCATTCAATGGTATAACTTACTTCAAAAGCATAATATGTTAGATGCCTTAGAAGAAGCAGAAGTTGTAGCTTCTGAAGAGGAAGAATAAAAGTACCACATGTCTAATAAAACATCGCAGTTAAAAGCTTTTGAGCGTTTACTCATTATTATGGATGAATTGCGTGAGCAATGTCCTTGGGATAAAAAGCAAACCATGCAGACACTTCGTCATTTAACAATAGAGGAAGTTTATGAATTGGGTGATGCTATTTTAGACAATGATTTAGACGAAGTTAAAAAGGAATTAGGCGATGTGTTGCTTCACATTGTGTTTTACTCTAAAATTGGCAGCGAATCTAACAATTTTGATATCGCAGATGTTTGCAATAGCATTTGTGATAAACTTATTGATCGTCATCCTCATATCTACGGAGATGTAACAGTTGAAAATGAAGAAGATGTTAAGAGAAATTGGGAACAACTCAAACTTAAAGAAGGTAAAAACAGTGTTTTAGAAGGTGTTCCTAAAAGTTTACCAGCGATGGTGAAAGCCAACAGAATTCAAGATAAAGTTGCTGGAGTTGGATTTGATTGGGAAGAACCTAAGCAAGTTTTTGAAAAAGTAGAGGAGGAGTTAGGCGAATTACAAGTCGAAATCAATTCAGGAAATCAAGATAAAATTGAAAGTGAATTTGGAGATGTCCTTTTTTCTATGATTAATTATGCTCGTTTTTTAAAGATCGATCCAGAAAGTGCTTTAGAGCGAACTAATAAAAAATTCATCAAACGCTTTCAATATTTGGAGCAGAAATCAAAAGACATGAATAAGCCATTATCTGATATGACACTAGCAGAAATGGATATTTATTGGGAGGAAGCAAAAAAAATATAATTTTTTTTAATTCTCGTCATCCAAACACACAAAATCATTCGTATATAAAATAGATAGAAACTTAGAAGTAAGTTTTATTATCGTAAGTAGGTGATCTTAATTATATAGTTAAGCGGATTGATTAAGATTTAAAATTTAGTTTAGTTAGGATAAAATCCTGTCTGTATTCAGACAGGATTTTATTATTTTAAATCTTTATTCTTCTGTAGATTCTTCCATTGTATGATATACATTCTGTACATCATCATCTTCTTCTAGTTTTTCTAAAAGTTTCTCAACATCTTCAGCTTCTTCAGGAGTTATTTTTTTTGTCACTTGAGGAATGCGTTCGAAACCTGAGGATAAAATTTCAATTTCACGAGATTCAAGTTCAGCTTGAATGGCTCCAAAACTTTCGAAAGGAGCGTAGATTAATATGCCATCGTCATCAGCAAAAACTTCTTCAGCACCAAAATCAATAAATTCTAATTCTAATTCTTCTGGGTCTAAACCTTCTGCATTAATTCTGAAATTACAAGTATGGTCAAACATAAAGACCACAGAACCAGATGTACCTAAACTTCCATCACATTTATTAAAATAACTACGAACATTAGCTACAGTTCTTGTATTATTATCGGTTGCAGTTTCAACTAAAACAGCAATACCATGAGGTGCATAACCTTCAAAGACAACTTCCTTATAATCACCTTGACTTTTATCTGAAGCACGCTTAATAGCGCGTTCAACATTGTCTTTAGGCATGTTAACAGATTTCGCATTCTGTATGACAGCTCTTAACCTAGAATTTGAATCTGGATCAGGACCACCTTCTTTTACAGCCATTACAATGTCTTTACCTATACGTGTAAAGGCTTTACTCATTGCTGACCAGCGTTTCATTTTTCTTGCTTTGCGAAATTCAAAAGCTCTTCCCATTATCGTTCTTTTTTAAAAGTTTTTGTAGAAATCAAAATTATCGAAATTTAATTGAAATGCCAACAACATTAGTCATTAGGAATGTGATTCGCTAAAAAAATTGCATTCGTAGAATTTAGTCCGTTTATAGTATTTTGACGCTGTGTGTTTAATTCTGTATTGACCTTATTATAATTTTTTATAGCATTATTAATGTCCTTTATTTTTTTATTGTAAGCTTCTACCTGCTCTTTGGTACGTTTACGTTTGGGTGTTTGCTCTAAATTGTTCTTTATTTTTTTAAAGTCTTCATTAAGAATTAAGAAATCTGTTAGCTGAGGCATTTTGTTTTCAGTCTCATCAATAAAGAATTCAAAAGCTATTTTTGTGGCATTAATTATTGAATCATCATGTTTATATTGTGATTTCGTTTTTAAGATTTCAAGACCTTCTTTTGCAGCTGCATTAAGTGCATTGGCATTTTGTTGAATAGCACTTACATCATTAGATTTTACAGCTTCCCAAAGATAAACTTCATTGATATACACTTTAAAGTATACCAAATACATGTCATTATAATGTTCGAAAACTTCATTTGAGATTTTAATTTTTCTACCAAGATCATTTTCACTTTCAATAATTTCTATATCATGTTTTTTGGCAAAGGCAAGAAAATTGGTTTTGTAATCATGTTGTGATTCTTCCATTTTTTTATCTGCCATTTCTTGAGCAATAATGTAAGCTTCCATAGCGTCATACGATTGTTCTGCAACGGCTTTCATATCAACAATTTCAGCATAATCATGATTTAGCAAACTTTTATTAAGTTGCATATGCTTCAACACTTGATTCTTGTAATCATCACCATCAAAACCTTCAGCGTTTTCAATCTTTAAAATGGCTTTATCTATTGTTTTTAGTAAATTTTTCCTTTTTCCAATTATACTTCTATCGTTTTTACTATGTGCAACTGCTTTGGTGTACTTCCACATATTTTTTGTAATGGCTTGTTGTTCTTCGCCTACAAAATCTAAATACTCTGATGCATTATTAAAGCTTTGAGCTCTTGCAAGATTTGAAATTAAAAAGCAAAACAGACTAAGAGTTAATGCGATATATTTCATATTAATTTGTTGTGTTTAAAGTTAAAAAGTCAAGCAATATATGATATGCTTCAGTAATGTAAATATCTTTTTGAAGCGTATCTAAAATAGATTTGTTAATCGCTTTCTGATTATCATTAAAACTAAGAATTTCATTTGTAGTGTTTGTATTACTTACAATTAATGAAGATGTGCTGTTTTCGATAGAATTATTTAATATTTCCCATTGGGAATGGTAGTTGCTTATGGCATGATACACATTTTGTAATGTGAGAGGGTATTCGGTTTCTAACTCAAAATAGTTTTCTATAATTAATTTGTTGAGTGATTTTATAGCATCAAAAGCTGAATTATTTTTTATACGAATTTGATTTTTATTTGCTAATATTTCTAATGGAAGTTCTTTAAGTCTATCATATTTTAATATAGGTTTTATGGAATCATTCTCAAGAGCGAAAGGTGAAAAGCGTTCTTCAGTTTTAAAGTCATTATATAAGTTAGGCAATTGTATGTCTGGAATGACACCAATAGATTGATGACTTTGTCCTGTGACGCGATAGAATTTTTCTACAGTAAGCTTTGAAAAGCCTAATTCTGAAGCCTCATCTAAAGGCAATATCACCTGCGCAGAAGCTTTGCCATGAGATGTAGAACCTACAATAATTGCTCTGTTATAGTCTTGCATTGTAGCAGCAAAGAATTCTGATGCTGATGCGCTAAAGTTATTAATAAGAATTACGATGGGTTTTAAAAATAACGCACCTCTATTGGTGTCTTTAATAGTGAATGTGTCACCATTTCCATATTTTAAAATTGATAAAGGACCTCTATTAATGAACATTCCAGATAAATCTGCTGCTTCTTTCATAGAACCTCCACCATTGAATCTTAAATCTAAAATAAGCGCTTCTATATTTTCTTTTTGAAGTTTGTACAATTCTTTCGCAACATCATTAGCTAGACCTAATCCATTTGGAGATTCAAAATCTGAATAAAAATTGTTAATACTGATATAACCAATTCGTGCTTTATCTTTTAAAAGGTAGCCCGTAACTGTATTATCTTCAATTTTGGTTTTAGTTTTGGTGAGCTCTATATTTTTTATAGTTCCATTTTGTTTCTTGATTTTAAACGTAATGGTTTTGTTGTCTTTTTCATTTGTAAACGCAATAATGTCTTCATTAGACACACAGTAAGTTTCTAAAACGATACCATTTGACTGAAGTGACTTTATGACGTCATTAGTTTCAAAACCTCCATTTGTAAAGGCAGCACTTCCAGGTGCTATATGTGCAATAATAATATCGCCATTTTCATTTTTAGTGGTAATAATTCCGAAGGAGAGTTGATCGTTGGATAACGAATTTACATAAGTGGTTTTATCTGTCGCATTGAAAAATGTAGAATTAGGATCATGATAAGCCACATAAGCATTTAAGAAGGCTTCTTTTACAAATTGTGAAAGTCCGCCATTCTTATTTTGTAATTCTTCAAGTTTACACAGTTCTTTTTGAATAATTTTTGGCTTGATTTCTTTTTCTTGTGTTTTGAAATTTACTGAAAGATGTTCTATTAGTGTATCTTTCTCAATCAATTCAAACAGAATGTCATAGCGTAAACGTTTACTCCAATAGCTGATTATTTTGGAATTATTATCAAGATATTTGTAAGTTGTCTTAGGTGCAAAATGTAAGGTGTCTTTTCCAGAATAGTCAAATTCTACTTTTGAAAAATTACTTATAACCTGTTTTGTGTGCTCTATGCGTTCGATAAGTATGTCGCTATATTTATCAATAAAAGAGCAATCATTATTAGTGATATAGTCATCTAATTGTAAACGATCCGTTTCAAATAAATCAATATCTTTTTGGGTGAAGAACCTTTTGTTATTATCTAATTGCTTTAGAAATAATTGATAAACACCTACCGAAAGGCTATCATTTAAAAACTTTGGTTTGAAGTGTTCTTTTTGTACCAAAGTTTTAATCGCTTGTAATTGATTGCAAAATTTTTGTTGCTCTTGAGGTTGAGCAATAAAAAAACAACATAAAGAAAACAATAAAATTAGTTGTTTAGGCATAAAGGGGTTTAGTAGGTTTAAAATTTGGGTTTAGTATGTCATATCAGTCTTGAACTTCAACAATAGCTTCAATGGCTTCTGCCAGTTTAAAATCTTTATTTGTAACACCATTGGCATCATGAGTAGATAAAGAAATTTTTAAAACATTATACACATTGCTCCAATTTGGATGATGGTTTTGCGCTTCACATTCAAAAGCAATTCTACTCATTGCACTAAAACAATCTTTAAAATTGTCAAATTCAAATTCGGCATAAAGCGCATTGTTGTGGTATTCCCAATCAGGAAAACGCAGTAGTTTTGTTTCAATAATGTCATCAGATAGTAAACCCATAGCTTGATTTGTTTCTATTAAAAGTATGAAATTTTATCCTAAAGTAATAACTTATCCTTTTCAAGAATATAAAACGTGATAAACAGACAAAATAAACTTTAAAAGGTTGTTTTTTGTTATTTACTAAGCTCATGAAGAACTTCAATACTTGTCACTTGAAGATGCTTTGGAAGTTTATTAAATTTTGGAAGAACAGCTAGATAGCGATCTTCATTTGTTGTGTAAACATGTTTAAATAATACACCATTTTTGGTGGTTATTTGATTGATAATGTCTTTTATGTATTCATCATGATGCACTAAATCTGTACTTCCTAAATGAAATACACCAGATTTATTTCTGTTAATAATATAATGAATTTGTTGCGTCACCTTTGAATCTGTTGTTACATTCATGATGATATTTGGGAAGATTTCAATAGCAGTTTTGTTTTCTAAATGCTGTTTGATTTCTTTTATTCTTGGCGATTGAGCTCCTAAAACCATTGGCAGTCTAACAATAGCTGCTTTTTTCTTCGGAAGACGTAACAGCATATTTTCAATTTTTATTTTGAAATGGCCATAAACACTTCCACTTAAGGTTTTGTCCAATTCGTAACTTGGATACTTGCTATAAGCATCAAAAACATTTGAAGACGATAAAAAAATGATTTTACAATCATGATCTAATACATATTCAGCTATATGTTGATGTGCTATGGTTTGTGCATTAAAATCACCACGTAATGCAGAGATAATAATAGAAGGTTTAGTAGCTTCTAAAATGTCGTAAACATCATCTTCTTCAACATTATAGTGTAAAAAGTGATTATTAGTTGTATAAATTTTATGAGGAACTCTATAGGTTCCGAAGGTTTTAAAATAAGAGCATAACTCTTTATAAATAGCATTACCTATAAAACCACTTGCACCTAAAATTAGGATGCGATGTTTGCTGTCCTTCTCCTTCATAAACCTTACACCAATTACTGAAATTAGCCTTTATAAAAAGGTAATTTTACAACAGTGGCAGGAATTGTTTTTTTACGAATTTGAATATTTATTTTGCTATTCACATCTGCAAAAACGGTTGGTACATAACCTAATCCGATACCTTTATTTAAACTAGGAGACATGGTTCCAGAAGTTACAACTCCTATCGTTTTTCCATTTGAATCAACAATGTCATAACCATGACGAGGAATGCCTCTTTCGTCCAGTTCGAAAGCCACTAATTTACGTTCTGCACCATGACGTTTTTCGTTTTCTAAAGCTTCAGAATTTGTAAATGTTTTTGTGAATTTTGTAACCCAACCTAAACCAGCTTCAATAGGCGAAGTTGTATCATCGATATCATTTCCGTAAAGGCAATAACCCATTTCTAAACGCAAGGTATCACGTGCAGCTAAACCAATTGGTTTTGCACCAGCTTCAACAACTTTATCCCAAACTTGTTTCACTTCTGAGTTTTTACAGTAGATTTCAAATCCACCACTTCCAGTATATCCAGTTGCAGAAATGATGACATTTTCTATACCTGCAAAATCACCAATAATAAAATTGTAAAATTTTATTTCAGAAAGATCATGACTAGACAATGCTTGCATTGCTTCAACAGCTTTTGGACCTTGAATCGCTAATAATGAATAATCTTCACTAAGATCTTTCATCTCTGCACCAACATCGTTTTTTGAAGAAATCCAGTTCCAATCTTTTTCAATATTACTAGCATTCACAACCAATAAATAGGTCTCTTCTTTAATTCTGTAGATGATTAAATCGTCAACAACACCACCTGTATCATTTGGTAAATAACTGTATTGCGCTTTTCCAACAGTTAACTTTGAAGCGTCATTACTGCATGTTTTTTGAATTAAATCGAGTGCATTTGGGCCTTCGATTAAAAATTCACCCATATGAGATACATCAAAAACACCAACACCAGTTCTTACGGCTTCATGTTCGACATTGACACCATCATATTGTACTGGCATATTATAACCTGCAAAAGGAACCATTTTAGCGCCTAATGCTTCGTGAGTTTCTGTTAAAGCTGTATTTTTCATTAGATAAAGATTTTCGTTTCCGTTAATAGGATGTGTTGTTAATTTAAAAGGTTTCATTCTACCTTTTTGAATTTTCATCACAAATGTATCAAAATTATCTGTGTTATTTTAAGACAAATTTGAATGATAATCGAAATATTTGTTAATAAGAACGGAACGTTTTAGCTAAACGAATTTTAATCCTTTAAGATGTCTTCAAAATCGGTGAAGAAACTTTCAAATTTATCCATAGTTGTATTGAAGAACACCATAACTTCTTGCCATGAGTTTTTATTATGAATGGATACTTTCTGCTCGAGAGGTACATAGATTCGAGAGATTTCTTTGCCATTATCTAGGTAGTATTCTTCTTCAAAAATAGCATCAGGTAGATACTCTTCTTTAAGAATGCTTTTCATACTTAAGAGCTTCTCCCAAGAATTAATTCGCGTTTCTAAATCATCTTCAAGGTCTAAAGCGACTAGTGCAGATTTCGTGTCAAAATGAAATTTAAACGAAAACCCTTTAATTTTTGTGTCGTATAAGATCCACTTTCTTGGAAACGATTTTCCAAAGCTCGTCCAAAACGTTTCTCGTAATTGTCGTGATTCTTCTTTGCTAAACATTGTTATAATTTACATTTATTAACAACAAACTTCACATTGACCTAATATGAGAATATCTGTAGAATCCACTTTATGATTTTTTATAGAAGGAATTTCAATTTCTATAGATAAACACTCAACTTTTTCGCATTTAGTACATTGAAAATGCGGATGCTTGTCTAAATGGTGATCAGAAGAGCAACCTTCACATTTAGCATACCACTTTAAGCCATCTTTTCCATTAAATGAATGAATAGCGCCATCATGTTCAAGTCGTTCTAAAATGCGATATACTGTTGTTTTATTCATCTTATCTTTTAGATGTTCAATAAGATTCACAACTGATTTAGCCTCATTATGTTCTTCAAATATTTTAAGAACTGTAGTCACAGATTTTGTTTTTCTAATGATTCCCATAAAACAAAATTAAAGCAACTATGTTGCAATTACAAATTTAATTTTTTATTTTCGCAACTAAGTTGCATTAATAATTATAACTTCATGATACAAATACAAAATGTTAGTAAATCATTTAAGGGAAATGTTGCCATTCATAATTTAAATTTAGCAGTGCATAAAGGTGAGATTTTAGGGCTTTTAGGTGCTAATGGCGCTGGAAAATCTACGACTATAAATATGTTATTAGGTTTTCTAGATCCTGATTCTGGAACAGTCAGTATTAATGATATAGATACTATCAATAATTCGGCTGATGTGAGAAAACTTATTGGTTATATTCCTGAAAATGTAAATCTGTATCCATATTTATCTGGTTTAGAAAACCTAGATTATTTCTGTAAACTGGCAGGATTAAAGTATTCTAAAAGTGAACTTGAAAATTACTTAATAACTTGTGGATTAGAAGTTAAATCGCATTCTAAAAAAGTAAATGGGTATTCTAAAGGAATGCGACAAAAAGTAGGGATTGCTATTGCATACGCTAAAAAAGCAATGGTTTATTTATTAGATGAACCTGCGAGTGGTTTAGACCCTTTAGCTAGTAATGAACTTTCTATTCTTTTAAAAAAGTTAGCATCAGAAGGTGCAACTATATTAATGGCTTCTCATGATATTTTTCGTGTACGTGAGGTTTGTGATCGTATCGGGATTCTTAAAAACGGAATTTTAGTAAAAGAACTCAATACAAAAGATGTAAGCGCTAATGAGTTAGAAATATTGTACCTAAAATTCATGCAAAACTAATATGAATAATATGATACAAATCATCAAAAACGAATGGCGCTTTTTAATCCGTAGCCATATATTTTTAGGTATAAGCATTGCTTTTTTTTTAATTCTGTTACTCTCTGTTTTTTTAGGGAATTTTCAAACAAATAAACAAGAACAAACCTATCAAAATGCCAAAGACCACGTTCGTCAACAATGGGTAAGTATTGATGAGATGAATCCACATAGTGCAGCACATTATGGAACGTATATTTTTAAACCTTCCAATTTAATGAGTAGTCTTGATGAAGGTGTTAGTAGTATTACTGGAAATGTCATTCGAGTTGAAGGACACGTACAAAATGAAATCGTACATTCTGAAGCATCACAAATGCAAACAGTGTCTCGATTTGGTAAATTGAAACCTTCATTGTTGTTACAATATATAGTTCCTTTACTATTGGTTTTTTTAGCTTTTAATTCAGTTAGTAACGAAAAGTTAAGTGGGAGACTTAAATTATTAGTTCTTCAAGGTTCAAAACCAATTCAGATTATGTTATCCAAAACAATGTCTGTTTGGTTATATGGTGTCATGTTACTAACCTTTGTCCTTTTAGTATATGGGATTTTAAATATGCATAGTTTAACTACTGATATTTTAATCAGAACAGGGTTCTTCTTTTTGTCCTATTGCTTGTACTATTTTATTATTTGCGGACTCACAGTTTTCTTTTCATCACGTTGGCATAATCCTACACTTGCTTTAACATCTATGTTGGGAGTTTGGATTATTTGGACCATGTTTATGCCAAATATTTTAATGAGTTCTGCGGAAAAATGGCATTCTTTACCAAGTAGAAATGAATTTCAATTGGCTATGAAAGAAGACCGATCAAAAGGTCTAGATGGTCATAATCCTAGAGATAAAAGAAGTATTGCGTTAAAAGAAAAAGTGCTAAAAGAATATGGTGTTGATAGTTTGTCTCAACTTCCGATAAACTTTGATGGTATGCGTATGCAAGCAGATGAAGACTATGGTAATAGCGTTTGGGATAAACACTTTGGAACTAATCGTGAGATACTTCAAAAACAAAAACAAAGTTATCAATTAGGAGGCATTGTTAACCCATTTATTTCTCTACAAAATACAAGTATGGGTTTTATGGCTAACGACAATTTACATCATCAAGAGTTTTTATTGCAAGTTGAAAACTACAGAAGGGATTTTATTAAAATGTTAAATGATAAACAAACTTTTGGAGGTTCTAAAACAGGTGATTGGGGCTGGAAAATAGATAATGCATTTTTTAAGTCTGTTCCTGATTTCAATTATAAACCGACTCAAGTTTTCGAAGTGATATCATATTATATGTTAGATGTAATCGTATTGTTTTTATGGTCAATTTTAGTCATAGCTTTAATTGTTTTCGGAACTAAAAAAATACAAATTGTATGAGAAATTTAAATATATTTTTATACGAGTGGAAGCATTTTGTTCGTAGTCCTTTTAAAATTGTAGCAGTATTACTTTTTATTATAGCGAGTATTTATGGTTTGCACAATGGAGCAGATTTGTATGAAAAACAAAATGCTGAAATTGAAAGAATAACTAGAGAAGCGGAAATTAAAAAAGAAACGATATCATCTTATTTTGAAAATAATGAAAAAGGACCAGAAAACAGACCTTGGATTGATGTAACAACGCCATTTTGGGCAATTTGGAACACACCAACATACCATTTTAAAACACCTTCGCCAGCAATTGTTTATAATATAGGTCAAACCGAACAATACGGATTTTATAAAGCAATTAATACGTCGAGTAGTCCATATGATTCTGATATGACAAACGAAATTGCTAATCCTGAACGCATTCAGTCTGGTACTTTAGATTTTTCATTTGTAATCCTATATCTATTACCTCTTATGTTACTAACACTATTATATAATATAAAAGGTCAAGAAGTAGAACAAGGTATGTTGTCGCTTGTGTTTGTTCAAACTGGTTCTAAAAATTCGTGGATACTCTCAAGAACAACATTTTACGCTATAATACTTATAATTATTCTATTTTGTTTAATTCTTTATGGAGCAACCCTTACGAAGGTTTTTAACTTAGATATAGTGTTTTGGAAAGTCTTTCAATGGATAACCATATACCTCATATTCTGGTTAGTAATCTATTTTTTAATTATAAAATATGGAAAAAACACCGTTTCAAATACTTTACAAATGATAGGTATTTGGTTGTTGTTAGCGTTTATAATTCCTGCTACAATTCAGCAATATATAAGTATTAATAAACCAACCAATTTGATGGTAGACATCATAGATGTAAGTAGAGATAAAAAAGGTGAAATTAATGCTCAACCAATAGAAATGATTGATAAACAACTCTTTAAATTATATCCTAATTTAAATGCCACTAAAGTAGCTAAAGACACTGTGATTGTGAGTCGAGTAAGAGGGTATTCAACAGATGCTTTAATTAATGAAGAAATGAAGAACGCCACTAAAAACATTGAAGAAGACAATAATATCAAAAATGAAATCATTTCAAAAACGTATTGGTTTAATCCTATAACTTATTTTCAAAACAAATTAAATCAACTGACTAACACACACTATAATGATTATGAAGAGTATAGAAATGCTATTCAAAAAAGTGTGGACAAGCGTAATGAAATAATGGTTTTAGATATATGGAATGATGTTAAAGTCGATAAATCAAAATACTTAGAATACAACACTATTTTTTCAAAAAATGAATAATTTAAAAAAATTACCAGTAACCGTATTAAGTGGTTTTTTAGGCGCAGGCAAAACGACTTTACTCAATCATATTTTACATAATAAAGAAGGCTTAAAAGTAGCTGTCATTGTCAATGATATGAGCGAAGTAAATGTAGATGCAAATTTGGTTAAAAACGAAAATGTCTTATCTCGAACAGAAGAAACGCTCGTAGAAATGAGCAATGGTTGCATTTGTTGTACATTGCGAGAAGATTTAATGATTGAGGTCGAAAAACTAGCCAAGGAAAATCGCTTTGATTATTTATTGATTGAAAGCACAGGTATTAGCGAACCAATACCTGTAGCTCAAACATTTTCGTTTGTAGATGAGGAAAATAACATTGATTTGTCCAGATTTAGTTATGTAGACACTATGGTGACAGTAGTTGATGCCTTTAATTTTTTTAAAGATTTTGGAAGCCCAGAAAGGCTTGTAGATCGAAATATTACTGATATAGAAGGTGATATTCGTACGATTGTTAATCTTCTTACTGACCAAATTGAATTTTGTAATATCATAGTATTAAACAAAAGTGATTTAGTTTCTGAAGAACATTTAGGTGTTTTAAAAGCGATGCTTCAAAAGTTAAATCCTACAGCAAAAATTATAGAATCCTCATATAGTAGAGTTAATCCAAATGAAATTTTAAATACAGGGTTATTCAATTTTAAAGAAGCAGAAGAAAGTGCTGGTTGGATTGAGGAATTAAACAAAGATGAACATACACCAGAAACTGAAGAGTATGACATCAGCTCTTTTGTGTTTAGAAGTAAAAAACCTTTTCACTCTCAACGTTTTTGGAACTATACGCAACAACAATTTCCTCACAATATTATTAGAAGTAAGGGGTTGTTTTGGATCGCCTCAAGACCAGATCAAGCTTTAATTTGGGGACAAGCAGGAGGTTCGCTTCGAGCTGATAGTGCTGGTGTTTGGTGGAGTAGTATGACGTTTCAAGAACGTATAGAACAAACACCATTTGTGGACAATCAACAAACAATAGAAGCTGATTGGCATAAGATATTTGGAGATAGAAAAAATGAAATTGTATTTATAGGTCAAAATTTAAATGAACCACTTATTAGAAAACAATTATCAGATTGTCTGCTTACAGAATCAGAACTTAACAATTTAGATTTGAATAATAGTTCAGAAGACCAATGGCCTGTTGAACGTGCTTATGTTTTATAAGGTAAAAATAAGATTCAAAATATAATTTGATAAAAATAAAATAAAATGATACAATTTAAAGAGTTACATTGGGCAGATAAGTTAGGAGCTTTTAGTGCTTTATTATGTATAGTTCATTGCCTTGCAGTACCAACATTATTAGCATTGGGTATTAAATTTTTGAGCAACCCAATAATCGCCTTCTTGTTTATCTTAATAGCATTTATTTCTATTTATAAAGCTACCAATGGAAAATTAAAATCAGGAACAAGTATTTTTTTATGGATTTCTTTTATCGGTTTTGTTATAACAATTTTGTTAGAAGAACAAGCTGAGGTTTTTGAATATGGTATGTTTCTATTCTCAATATTAATTATTCTAGGACATTTTTATAATATGCGTAGTTGTTTGAAATCTTAAATTGATGTGCTTATGCTTAAGTTCTAAGTAAAATAAACATACCTATTTTTATATAAAATAGGCTATTCCAACACCTAAAATAATAGCAATAAGTTTAGACAAGTTAAATTTATGGCCTTCTCCTGTTTCAAATAAAATAGTCGTTGATATGTGAAAGAAGATACCAATCACAACGGCATTAATTATAAAGATATAGTTTGTAGATACTTCAGAAGTATTAGAAATTAAAGTTCCTAAAGGCGTCATTGCGGTAAATACCAATAGAAAAAAAGCAATATGCAATTTACTATAGTTTGATTGTAATAAAAAGGTAGTAATTAAAGCTGCAATTGGGATTTTATGAATCAATACACCATAAACCATTGTGTTATGTTCATGAATAGGGAAGCCTTCAAAAAAACTATGAATACACAAACTAATAAATAATAACCAAGGAAAAGTAGTTTCATTTTTATGAATATGCACATGACCATGTTCTGCTCCTTTAGAGAAAAACTCTAAAATTATTTGAAGAAGAATACCACCCATAATATAAAGACCTGTAAGTTTTGTCTCTAAGTGTTCGTAAACTTCAGGTAATAAATCAAAAAGCGTTAATGCTAATAAAAAAGCACCACTAAAAGAGAGTAAAAGTTTTGTACTTAGTGTTTTTTGGTTTTTATTAATAAATGCTAAAAACACACCAATCGCAACAGCAAGTATAGGTAATAAATATGTACTCATTTTTTTAACTACTCATATAAAATTATTAACTATTTAAAAATCATCACTAAACGTTCTGAAGTATTTTTATGAAATGCATTCAGTTTGTAATCTCCAAAAACATCTAATAAATAAACGCCAGCCTTTTCAAACATGATTTTAAAATCATTTAAAGTTAAAGCCTTTACACGTTCTTGAAAACGATACTCCTTATGGTCAACAGTAAATGTAATCGTCTTAACAATATAACCATCTTCAATATCACGTTTCTGATGAAAGTCGATGCCTTCAACTGTTTTAATATCTTGAGGAACTAGATTACTGATTACAAAGTCACTATTCATAAAGTCGATAACACCAAAGCCGTATTCGTTTAAATTGGCTTTAATAGATGTAATTGTTTTTAGGTTATCGTCTTCATTTTCAAAATATCCAAAACTAGTAAATAGATTAAAAACAGCATCAAATGTTTTTCCGTAAGGCTTACACATGTCATGAACATCAAAATGTAAGGTATCATTTTCAAATTTCTTAGCGTACGAAATACTATTTTCAGATAAATCTACACCAGTAACGTCATAGCCTAAAGAATTTAAATACATAGAGTGACGACCTTTACCGCAGGCAAGATCGAGAATTTTACCATGCTCCGGAATGTTTAAATATTCCGTAAGGTTGTCCATAAACAATTGTGCTTCACTATGATCTCTATCTTTATATAGGATATGATAGAAAGGTGTGTCAAACCAAGATGCGTACCATTGTTGAGTGTCTTCTGCCATGTTTATTTCCCATAGGTAGGGGAATCTTTTTAATTCTTCTTATAAGCCACAAAAATACTTTATTTTTGCTATCTATTAGTCGTATCGTATGGAGAATAATTATAAAATGGTAGCCAAAACTTTATTTGGTTTTGAAGATTTATTAGAACGAGAACTTATTCAGCTAGGCGCAATGCGTGTTAAAAAGGGCGTAAGAAACGTTAGTTTTGAAGGTGATAAAGGCTTTATGTATAAAGCAAGTTTAGCCTTACGAACAGCTATTAAAATTCTTAAACCTATCCATACATTTAAAGTGAGAAATGAACAGGACTTGTACGATAATATTTATAAAATGTCATGGGAAAATTATCTAAAACCAACAGGGAGTTTAGCTGTTGATGCGACTGTAAATTCTCAAGTGTTTACACATTCATTATATATTGCACAAAAAACGAAAGATGCTATTGTCGATAAATTTAGAGATACAGATGGACAACGACCAAATGTAGATTTGAAGTTTCCTGATGTAAAGATTAATGTTCATATCGACAGAAATACGTGTAATATTTCTTTAGATTCTTCTGGAGATTCATTGCATAAACGAGGTTATAAAACGGCTACTAATATTGCACCAATAAATGAAGTGCTTGCAGCTGGTTTAGTGATGCTTTCGGGTTGGGATGGACAATCAGATTTTATGGATCCAATGTGTGGTAGTGGAACTATTTTGGCAGAAGCTGCTATGATTGCTTGTAATATTCCACCAAACTTAATGCGTAAAGAGTTTGCTTTTGAACGTTGGGAAGATTGGGATGTGGATTTATTTGAGAAAATTGAAGAATCATTGCTTAATAAGACCAGAGATTTTCATCATAAAATCATCGGTTATGATAAGTCGCCAAGTGCTGTTTCTAAGGCTCAAGCAAATATTGAAAATGCAAAATTAGAAGATTTTGTTCATATACAACATGAAGATTTCTTTAAGACTCGAAAATCTGGTGATGCCAAATTACACATGGTATTTAACCCACCTTATGGTGAACGATTAGATATTGATATGGAAAGCTTTTATAAAGATATAGGTGATACCTTAAAACAAGGTTATCCAGGAACTGATGCTTGGTTTATTACCTCCAATTTAGATGCCTTAAAATATGTAGGTTTGCGTCCTTCACGAAAAATACATTTGGTAAATGCAAAGCTAGAATCGCGTTTAGTAAAGTATGTGATGTATGAAGGTAGTAAAAAAGGGAAGTACATGAACAAATAGTTTGTAGTTACTATTGTTGTTTTTGTATTATGATGAAGTCGTTTTAGTTTTCAGTTTTATCGACTACTACTTTTTTGTTCTTTTTTACAATAGGAATGAGGTAAGATAAGCTGTATCCAAAGCCAATACCAAAACGACCACTATCATAAGTTCTATTAAACCCTGGAATGTATAAGTTTTCAAAACCATTAGGTTCGTCTTCACTAATCAAACTTTTTATTTGCACATTAAGTCCTAGAAATAAATTACTAAATAATTCTGCTTTTATTCCTATAATAAGTTCAGCCCAAATAGCAGATAAACCATCAACTTCTATAGGCTCTTCCAAAGAAAACTGAGTAGGCCAATATTGATTTGTATTATAAACAGTATAGTTTTCTAGATTTTGTTTGAAAGTACTTGCTCCAACACGAAAACCAAAATAAATCATATTTTGCATGTCGAGCCAGTTTTTATATGAATTATAATCAATACCAGCTTTAAAATAACTACCAGCTGCAGTTACATTTAGAAAATCTGTTGTTATTGTTCGTTTTTCATTACCTAATTCACCAGCTAGATATAATTTTTTTGTGAGTCTATAATCTCCAGAAATTTCAAAACCTGAATAATCATCATCAATAGCAGATCTAACCAACTTACCTAAATCGGCTCCTAGTCGTAATCCATATTTTTGTTTGTAAATTAAAGTATCAGTTTTTGTTTCCTTATCACTAGTTTCCTGTGCATTTAAAACACAACAGAAGAAAAAGAAACAGCTACTGATGAAAAAACTTATAATGTGTTGATGTTTCATTTTCAATTGATTGGTTATCATTTAAGGGTTGTGCAAGTGCAATCCATCTATCGGTATCATCTACATCAAACTGTATATTGACAGCATTATATGTTGTTTTGTAACCACATGCACGTGATATATAAACGTTTTCAATAGTATAATTTATGGTAATGATATCTTCATTTCCAGTTACATAATCATCTGTTAAATCGTCAGGAGTTCCGTTGTCATTAATAGCGTAGTCTTTAATGAAGCTATATTGTGTAGAGGCTTCATCTGTTTTTAAAGGTAACTCTACTTTATTAATAGCTGTGCTTCCTGTAAAACTTGAAAGAACTTCAGTATTACCTATACCTTGAACTCTCAAATTAGGTACGTTTTTAATATCTTCCTGATTTAAAAGATCATAAAACTCTACGATTAATCGTGGTGTTGTTGACACATCTTCTGGACAAATATCATCACGTTCGCAGCCTAATAAGATAGAGCTTAAAATTAAGGAGACTATAGTGTAAATTAATATAAAATACCTTTTCATAAATTGTTAATGGTTATGCGTTTATTTGTTGAGTTGGTAATTACGTAACGCATTTAACATATTCGTTATTTTTTCAATTTTATGTCTTGCTAATGTATAATTATCTTCGGTTAAAAACCCTAAATCCTTACTAATTATAAGTTGATTCAGTACTTCCATTGCAGAGCTAAATGAAATAGTTGTGAAATGTGCTTTGTCTTTTTTTGTTTTTCTTGATGTTCCTTCGGCTAAGTTTGAAGCAATTGAAACTGAAGCTCTTCGTAGTTGACTTGTTAATCCAAATTTTTCTTCTGTAGGAAATGTTTCAGTTGACTTATAAATAAGACTTACTAAAGCAATTGCCTCTTTCCATACTTCTAATTTTTCAAACGAATAAACTTTCATTTTAAACAAATAATCAAATAAACTATATGATACGTTTTTCCAAAAGTACAACATTTTCAACATGGTGCGTTTGCGGAAACATATCTACAGCTTGTGTTTTTGTGATTTTATAAATGTCTTTCATCAACGCTAAATCTCTTGCTTGTGTGGCACTGTTGCAGCTCACATAAACAATTTTTTCTGGAGCAATATTTAAAATTTGTTGCACCACGTCTTTATGCATACCATCACGAGGAGGATCTGTAATAATAACGTCTGGCTGACCATTTTTAGTAATAAATTCTGTATTAAATACATTTTTCATATCACCAACATAAAAGTCAACGTTATCAATGGCATTTAATTGTGCATTGTCTTTAGCAGCTTTAATCGCGTCAGGAACGGCTTCAACACCAACAACAAATTTTGCTTGTTTTGCTACAAACTGAGCAATGGTTCCTGTACCTGTATATAAATCATAGACAAGTTCGTCACCTTTTAGTCCTGCAAAATCACGAGTAATTTTATACAACTCGTAAGCTTGATCAGAATTGGTTTGATAAAAGGATTTAGCGTTTATTTTAAAACGTAAACCTTCCATTTCTTCAAAAATATGATCATTGCCTTTATAGCAAATCACATCTTGATCATAAATCGTGTCGTTTGCTTTCCCGTTAATGATATATTGTAAAGATGTTATCTGCGGAAAGGTTTCAGCAATATAATCTAAAAGCAAAATACGTTTCTCTTTATCTTCTTTAAAAAACTGAACAACAACCATTAAATCTCCTGTTGAAGATGTACGAATCATCATGGTACGAAGCAGACCAGTTTGTTGACGCGTATTAAAAAACTCAAAATCATTTTTTATTGAAAAATCACGTACAGCATTTCTAATGTCATTAGAAGGATCTGCTTGAAGCCAACATTTTTTGATGTCAAGAATTTTGTCCCACATTCCTGGAATGTGAAATCCTAAAGCATTTCTATCACCTAAATCTTTATCAGAATCGACCTCTTCTTGGGTGAGCCATCTAGCATCACTAAAAGAGAATTCCATTTTGTTTCTATAAAAATACTGTTCAGCAGAACCTAAAATAGGAGTGATTTCAGGCAATTCTAAATGACCAATACGTACCAAGTTATTGGTAACTTCTTTTTGTTTAAATTCTAATTGGTATTTGTAATCCATGTGCTGCCACTTACAACCACCACAAACACCAAAATGCTCGCATTTAGGTTCTGTACGTTTATTAGATAGCGTATGAAACTTAATAGCTTTTCCTTCGTAATACGCTTTGCGTTTTTTAAAGGTTTGCACATCTACAATATCACCAGGTACTGCATTTGGAAGAAACACAACGCGACCATCTGGAGCCTTTGCAACGGTTTTACCTTTTGCTCCAGCATCAATCACTTCAATGTGCTCAAAAACTTGTCTTTTACTTTTACGTCTAGCCATAAAGCAAAAATAACAATCGCCATAAATATAAATGTAAGTAAATAGAATTATCTTTAAAAAACTTCAAAATAAAATGAACCTTTTTAAAAGTTCTACGTCTTTTGAGTATGAGAGTTATTAACAGTCATAAACGAATCATTACTCAGCCCATAGATAAAGTGTCTGAACTATTTAAAACTTTAGCCACAACTAATGATGAGATTTGGCCATCTAAAAATTGGCCTGAAATACGTTTTAATGAAGGCTTAAAAAATGGAAGTAGAGGTGGTCATGGACGTATTCGTTATACAGTTATAGCTTTTGAAGCTGGAAAGTATATAAAATTTAAATTCACCAAACCAGATGGTTTTGACGGAATACACGAATTTAGTATTAAGGTGATTTCTGAAAATACATCTGAAATTCATCATAATATAAAAATGAATACATCGTTTAAAGCCACTTTTTTATGGGTATTTGTGATTCGTTGGTTACACGACGCTTTAATTGAAGAGGCTTTTGATAATGTGCAGAATTACTTTTCCGAAGAAAATAAATCAACTAAATATAATTTTTGGGTTAGATTTTTAAGAGGTTTTTACGGACGACAATCGTTTCAAATAAAACAGGTATAATTGAGAAAAGATAGCCATATAGATGCAGAACTCGTCAAAGCTTATCAGGCTGGAGATCAAAAAGCAATAGCGATATTGGTAAAACGATGGCATTTGATCTTTTGTAAAAAGGCGTATTGGATTGTCAAGGATGCTAACTTATCGAAAGACATAGCGCAAGAAAGTTGGCAAACGATAATGGATAAACTTCACACATTGCAAAACCCCTCAAGCTTTAAAAGTTGGGCATTACGTATTGTGTATTCTAAATCTTTGGATGTTTTAAGAAGTATGAGTCGGAAACGCTCAAAGGAAACCGAATTTGGAAACTCACAAGAAGTTTTCGTTGAAGATTCTAGTGATAGTATAGAACTTAAAGAAGCGCTTTTAAAAGCAATTAAATATTTACCAGAACAACAACAAAGCGTTCTTAGACTTTTTTATACTGAAGCGTACTCATTAAAGGAAATAAGTGACCTTTTAAATATATCTGAAGGAACAGTTAAATCAAGATTGTTTCATGCTAGAGAGAAACTGAAATTAAAACTAAAAACTAAAAATTATGAAAACTAATATGGAAGATATCGATCAATTAATTAAGGATACATTGACTCAAGAAGAATCGAAATTCTATGATTCACTAGAAGAACAAAATGTTGTAGGAATGGTAGGCGGTTTATTCACAGGAAAAAATAAATGGATTATTATTCTTATGAATGTCATGACCTTACTATTCTTTAGTTTATTTGTCTACTGTGCTATCAATTTCTTTGATGCTAACGAAACAAATGAACTTTTAAAATGGGGAATTGGAAGTTTAGTGTTTTTAATAGGAGTGAGTATGCTTAAAATCTTCGCATGGATGCAAATGGATAAAAATGCGATATTGAGAGAAATGAAACGTTTAGAATTGCAAGTTTCATCATTATCTGGAAAAATTTCCGAATAAGATTTTAAAGTATTAATTTGCGAACCTCTAGGGATGATTTCTCTCCTACGCTGCTTTTTCAAGACTTTTTGAAAAAATAAAGGTGATGAAGGAATGGATAGTATATTCATTTATTAAATTATTTTTAAAATGGCTGTTTTAGACCAATTAACTTCGCAACAAGCGATCGATTTAGAAAACAAGTATGGTGCACACAATTACCATCCATTACCAGTGGTGCTGAGTAGAGGAGAAGGTGTGTTTGTTTGGGATGTAGAAGGAAAAAAGTATTACGATTTCCTATCTGCTTATTCTGCTGTTAACCAAGGACATTGTCATCCAAAGATTGTCGATGCAATGACAAAGCAAGCGCAAACCTTGAGTTTAACTTCAAGAGCATTTTACAATGATGTACTCGGGAAATACGAGAAATTTGCTTCTGAGTATTTTAATTTTGATAAATTATTACCAATGAACACAGGTGCTGAAGCTGTTGAAACTGCTTTAAAAATCTGTCGTAAATGGGCTTATGAGGTTAAAGGAATTAATGAAAATGAAGCAGAAATAATTGTATGTGAGAATAATTTCCACGGAAGAACAACAACAATCATCTCGTTTAGTAATGATCCTGTAGCTAGAAAAAACTTTGGACCATATACTGATGGATTTATTAAAATTGAATACGATAATCTTCAAGCTTTAGAAACAGCATTAGAGAACAATACTAATATTGCTGGGTTTTTAGTAGAACCGATTCAAGGTGAAGCTGGAGTTTATGTACCAAGTGAAGGCTATTTATCAAAAGCTAGAGCATTGTGTGCAAAACATAATGTTTTGTTTATAGCTG
>Ga0209344_10001678_pt1 | contig 27725 bp, 27 predicted proteins | sample Cruoilmetagenom6_FD_187293 | JGI IMG/M metagenome (GOLD analysis project Ga0209344, IMG submission 187293) | Oil polluted marine microbial communities from Coal Oil Point, Santa Barbara, California, USA - Santa Barbara Oil Seep Sample 6 (SPAdes)... | ecosystem: Environmental > Aquatic > Marine... | reverse complement strand
CCCACGGGCGGAGCTCCAGCGGCTGATCCAGCACCAGAATCTGCACCAGAAGCACCCGCTTCGTCTGCCCCTGCACCGGCCGCAGCTCCGGCAGCTGCAGTCGCCACGGCACCGGCGCCGGCCCCGGCGGCTTCTGCCCCGGCATCCAACGCCGATGTGAAGGCGACGCCGCTCGCACGCAAGCTGGCCGACGACAAGGGGCTCGATCTCAAGAGCATCACCGGCACCGGGGCTTCGGGTCGCATCCGCGAGCAGGATGTCCTCGCGTATATCCAGACACATCAAGAGGGATCGCCATCAGCCGCGCCGGCGATCTCTGGCGGCACGACCCGCGAAGTCACGCAAGAGCGCATGTCGCCCATGCGTCAGGCCATCGCGTCGCGATTGGTCGAGGCCCAGCAGACCGCCGCGATGCTCACGACTTTCAACGAGGTCGATATGGGCGCGGTGATGGATCTGCGCAAGCAGCACAAGGAAGCCTTCGCCGACAAGCACGGGATCAATCTCGGGTTCATGTCGTTCTTCGTCAAGGCGACCACGCAGGCGCTCCAGAAGTTCCCGCTGATCAACTCGTACATCATCCAGGGCGACAACGGCAAGCCGGCGATCCAGAAGCACAGCTACAACGATGTCGCCATCGCGGTGTCGGGGCCCAAGGGCCTGGTCGTTCCTGTGATCCGCAGCGCCGAGGACCTGACCTTCGCCGGGATCGAGGGCACGATCAAGGACATGGCCTTGCGTGCACGCGACGGCAAGATCACCCTCGACGAGATGCAGGGCGGCACCTTCACTATCACCAATGGCGGTATCTTCGGATCCTTGATGTCCACCCCGATCTTGAACCCGCCTCAGAGCGCGATCCTCGGGATGCATGGCATCAAGAAGCGCCCCGCCGAGGACCCGACCAACCCGGGCACGATCGCGCTGCGTCCGATGATGTACCTCGCGCTCAGCTACGACCACCGGATCGTGGATGGCGCGGAAGCGGTGCAGTTCTTGGTGAGCATCAAGGACGCGATCGAAGACCCCGCACGGTTGATGCTGGATCTGTGATTTGCTGCAAGCAAGTTGGTGTTAATCTAAGTTACTGAGCGTCGAGAGCAATCCTGCGCATGCGCAGGTGAGCATCTCGTAGACCTTATCAAATCCATTGTCGCCGCCGTAGTAGGGGTCGGGGACATCGGGGGCTTTCGATTTCTTCGCATAAGCTGGGTCGAAGGATCGCATCAGGCGGACCTTGTCCTTGGGCGTGCCCTGCTTGATGAGCTCGCGTTGGTTGGATGCGTCCATGGGGATGATCCAGTCAAACTCAATGGGATCAGACTCGGCATCGAACTGGCGGGCGCGGAGGGTGGTCAGGTCGATGTTGTGCTTGGCCCCGGTGAGGATCGAGCGTGGGTCGGGCGGGTTGCCGACATGCCAGGCGCCGGTGCCGCAGGAGTCGATGCGGAAGCGATCGCTGAGTCCTTGTTGTTTGGCCATATGGGCGAAGATCCCGTCGGCGAGCGGGGAGCGGCAGATGTTGCCCAGGCACACGAAGAGCACGCTGGTTGGTTCAGGCATGGGTGGGCTCAAGCGGGTCAGGACTGTTTGCGATCATCTCGTCGAGCTGCTCGATGATCGGGCCGGCGACCCCGGGTGCACGCGAGAGCCCGGCCCGTGTGGTTTGGTTGAGACGCAGCACGGGGACATCGGCGTTCTCGCACATGCGTTCGATCAACATCGACGAGCCCGAGCCATCGAAGCAGGGGTGGATAAGCGCGTCGAAGGCGGGCAGCAGCGTGGTGATGGGATCGGAGGCGACCAGCAGGTGGAACCGTGACCCGAGCCCGCGGTGGTGACGCCGAGCCGCGGCTAGGTGGCTGGCGGTCTCGGGGACGATCCCGGTGAGGTTGTAGCCCGAGGCATTGAGCAAGCCGAGCAGGAACGCGAGCTCGCGGGCGTCTACATCGGATGGGCGGTCGGCCAACGCGCCGATGCACATGGTCTTGGGCTCGATGCCCATGGTGCTGCGCGAGATTGAGCGGGAAGAATCGGCGATGTTGTCGAGCAGCGGGGGCAAGAGCGTGTCGAGGGTGACGGAGTTGCCCCGATCGATCCAGTGGTCCCGATCGCCGGGCTCAAAGGCGAGGATATCAACGCGTTTGGAGACATACGCCGGGGCTTGGCTTGGCAGCGTGGACATCAGGTTGAGGTTTGCTTGGATGCCCGGGAGCAGCTCGGCGAGCTCGTCGTTCCAGCAGATCACACGCGATGCGTCTTTGGTGAGCTTTTTGATTTTTCGACGCAGCAGGCGTGGTTCGCCGATGGGGGGCGCGAGCCGGAGGTCCCAGTCGAGCCCGAGGAGCTTGGCCTGTGATTCGCACGAGCTGTCGCCGATAAGGATTACGCGCCCGGGCGGTGTGTGCCCATGCTCGAGGGCTTTGGCGCAGAGCATCGCGGGGACGATGCGTCCGAGCGAATGCGCATTGGGCATCGCGCTGGGCACGCTGACCAGATGGATGACTCCGCTTTGTGGGGCGAGGCTGATCATCTTCGGTTGAGCACCGTTTCTTGGATCTCGTGCTTGTAGAAGAGCTGGGCGAGCCCGAGCCCGGTGCGCTCGGCCAGGTCCTGCTCGACCTGCAAGCGTTCGCCGGTGGTGGTGGGGTCGGTGCCCGGACGCTGGGGGATCTGGATGTAGAGCGGGGCCCCTTTCTCATCGGGCGGCCACAGGCGTGTGCCCGAGGCCACATCGATGATCTTCACCCGCATGGTCGAACGCGGTATGAAGGTCCCGGTCTCGGGTGACATCGAGAAGTCAGTGATGACGGCGTAGATCACGATCTCGGCACCGACGGATCGGCCGAGCTCGGCGATGCTTTTCTGTTCGCCGAAGCGTTCGTTGCTCGCGGCGGTCAGGATCCCACGCGGGTCGAGCATGTCGACCAATATGCGTTTCTCGAGCAGCTCTTTGGTGGTGCGGTTGGCGATCGCGTAGCGCAGGCGGCGCTGGGTGATCTTGCTCGAAGGGTCATCGACAAAGACGACCGTCTTGGCCTCCTCGGCGAGGGAGTAGACGGGCTTGATCTTCTCAGGCCCGTGGATGGCGTAGGCGATCGGGGTGGCGATGTTGCAGCCCGGGACGAGTGTGAACGCGCCGGCGATCAATGCCCAGAACAGGATGGTCGTGGTTGTAAGGGAGCGTTTGTGTGTGTTCATGCGTGGCTCAGAGCTGCGGTCAGGCGATGGACGAATACAGGGTTGATTAATACGGGATGATGTTTGATTCTTCGTGCGTGTAGAAGAGCCACGAGGCGCGGTTCACGAGCCGGTTGGAGAGCTCGGTGGTGACGGCGGTCTCGGGGAGTTCATTGCGCATGAACCCGGTCGAGTCGGGGAACTTGATCCGGAGTGCTTTCTCGAAGGTTGGATCATCGGGGAACCCGGAGTCGGACTCGTACACCGAGAGCATCGCCGAGACCGATCCGTCCCAGACATACTGGTTGCCCGGCTCGTGGAGTGAGTACTCGATGACCTCGAGCACGATCAATCGTTCGACGCCGAGCATCTCGGCGACCTCGCCGCGGGGCATCGCGATCCATTGCGGGGTGTTGTAGAGCACGGTGAGCAGGTCCTGGCTCGGGATCGCGAACGATGGGCCGGCGTTCTGGATGATGCGGTCGTTGATGCGTTGGGTGAGCCGAGCCGAGAGCCCGGGGTTGTTGCCCTCGATGAGCCGGTTGGCGCTGACGACGACGGTGAATGAGTGCCCCGCGATGCCGTTGTACTCGGCTTCGACCTCGTGCGAGCCGGTGCGCTTGGCGGACTCGGCCATGCCGCCGATCGCGGCGCCGATGATGCAGCCTTGGAGCGATGAGACCACCAGCAGCGCGAGCGAGGCTTGAAGGAGTCGGTGTGTGATTGATCGTGTGTTCATGGCGGTGTGTTCACTCTGTTCGTCTGTATGCTTGGTTTACCAGGTCGCGATCTTGTACATCCACGCGCCCACAAAGAGGACGCCGAAGATGAGGAAGAACCGTGGACGCAGGGCTGGCTGGATGACGGAGCTTAACCGGGCGCCGGTCAGTGCCTGGCTCAGCGATCCCCAGAAGACCCCGGCGGTCATCAGCACCAGCAGCGTGCCCATGGGCTGGGTGCTCGCAGAAGTAATCCACGATCCTTCGCCGGCGTGCGAGAAGGAGGTGGTCATGCCGCAGGTCGGGCAGGGTTTGTCGAGCGTCACCGCCCACATGCACGGCGTGAGCCCGAGCTGGGTATGCGTCCCGTGACCATCGGCGGCTGGGCTCAGCCAGGCACTCAGTGAGAGCACCGTCAGGCAGAGCGCCGCGATGCAGGCCGCGCCGATCCGTTCGCCCAGCGTCGATCGCAGGGGTGTTGTGCGTTCGGGCTGTCTGAGGCTGGTCTGGTTCATCTGCATATGGATGTACGCCTCAAATACCGATCTGATCCGTGTAGCGTGTGTATTCTCTGGATTGTCCTGCTTCGGTTGAGCGGGCTCAATCGAACTTAAACACGCCCTTGCGGTATCCGTAGATATACGCGACGAGCGTGGTGAAGAGGAAGAACAGGATGCGGAGCAGCCAGATCTTGGATGTCTCGGTCATCGGATCGAGGCTGGTGAAGGTCTGGGCCCACGGGTAGAGGAAGATCACCTCGACATCGAAGACCAAGAACACCATCGCGATGAGGTAGAAGCGGATATTGAACCGCTTGCGGGCGGTCCCGACCGCGTCCATGCCCGATTCGTAGGTCTCGCCCTTGCGCTCGCCGGCTCGGCGTGGGCCGAGGATAAAGGAGAACCCGAGGTTCATCGCCGCGAACCCGGCGGCCGCGACGACCATCAACAGGATCGGGAGATAAGCGCTGATCTGATTTGCTGCTGCGAGTGTCTGCATGGGGTGTCCGTCCAGAGGGATAAACGAGCCGATCGCCTTCCTGGCGTATCAGCGATGATGATAGCACGCCGGAGCCCGGTTTGTGGTGTGGTCACGCACTGTTCCGACTGTCATTTTGGCATAGCGAATCGGGCTCCTGACACCAAAGGCAGGGGATCTGGCGCGTGTTGGTGGGGGATCGCCACATGTCGGGGCTCGGGGTCGGGGGGCGGCGGCGATGGGTTGGCACAGGGATTGCCACAGGTACTGGGCAGACGGTGCGCCCGCGCATCATCTATATGAGCCACTGAAGACAATCATTGAGAGCAATTCGACAACTCAAGCCAGACACCACCTGGGCGAACAGCCCGTCAACGGAGAAATCAGATCATGGCATCTAAAGAACTGACATTCGATATCGAAGCACGCCAAGCACTCCTCGCCGGGGTTGAGAAACTCGCCGCGGCCGTCAAAGTCACCCTCGGCCCTCGCGGTCGCAACGCGGTGATCGACAAGTCATGGGGCGGCCCGACCGTCACCAAGGACGGGGTCTCGGTCGCTGAAGAGGTCGAGCTGCTCAACAAGGCCGAGAACATGGGCGCGATGCTCGTCAAGGAAGCGTCCTCGAAGACCTCCGACGACGCCGGCGACGGTACCACGACCGCGACCGTGCTCGCCGAAGCCCTGTTCAAGGAAGGGCTCCGCTGCATCGCCGCCGGGGTTGACGCCAACTCGCTCGTCCGCGGCATGAAGAAGGGCATCGAGCTCTCCACTGCTGCAATCAACGAGATGGCCAAGCCCATCAACGGCAAGAAGGACATCCAGAATGTCGCCACCATCTCGGCCAACAACGATCCAGAGACCGGCAAGATCATGGCCGACGCGTTCGAGAAGGTCGGCAAGGACGGCGTGATCACCGTCGAAGAGGGCAAGGGCTTCGAGACCGATGTCACCGTCGTCGAGGGCATGCAGTTCGATCGCGGGTTCCTCTCGCCCAACTTCGTCACCGACCCCGACGGCATGAAGGTCGAGTTCGACAAGGCCCTCGTGCTCGTCCACGAAGACAAGATCGAGAACCTCACCAAGCTCGTCCCGTTGCTCGAAAAAGTCATGGGCGCGAAGAAGCCACTCGTGATCATCGCCGAGGACATCACCGGCGAAGCGCTCAGCACCCTCGTCATCAACAAGCTCCGCGGCACGCTGCAGGTCTGTGCGGTCAAGGCCCCGGGCTACGGCGATCGTCGCAAGGCAATGCTCCAGGACATCGCGGTCCTCACCGGCGGCGAAGCCTTCATGAAGGACCTCGCGACCGACCTCGACCAGATCGAGCTCTCCCAGCTGGGCATGGCCAAGAAGATCGAGATCACCAGCGACAACACCGTCATCATCGAGGGCGCGGGCTCGACCAAGGACATCCAAGGACGCATCGAGACTATCCGTCGCGAGATTGAAAACTCAAGCTCCGACTACGATCGTGAGAAGCTCCAAGAGCGCCTCGCCAAGCTCTCGGGCGGCGTCGCGCAGGTCAATGTCGGCGCTGCATCGGAAGCCGAGCTCAAAGAGAAGAAGGCACGCGTCGAGGACGCGCTCCACGCGACGCGTGCGGCCCTGGCCGAGGGTATCGTTCCTGGCGGGGGCGTCTCGTTCATCCGGGCGCAGGGCTCGATCGAGTCCAACCGCGAGTGGAAGTCAGTCTTCGGCAAGTCCAAGGAAGTCACCAGCGATGACATCGGGCAGAACAAGTTCGACTTCGCGTCGGGCATCAATGTTGTGTACCGGGCATTGGCGGTCCCCCTGCGGACCATCGCCGAGAACGCCGGGGCCAAGGGCTCCGTCGTCGTCGCCAAGGTCGCCGATTCCGAAGGCACCGACGGCTACAACGCGTTGACCGACACCTACGAAGACCTGATCAAAGCCGGCGTTATCACCCCGGCCAAGGTCGATCGCTCCGCACTCATCAACGCCGGCTCCGTCGCGACGATGCTGCTGGCCGCCGACTGCATCGTCACCAACAAGCCCGAGAAGGCCGAAGCCGTGACCGCTGGCCCAGAAGGCATGGGCGGCATGGGCGGCGGCATGCCGGGCATGGGTGGTATGGGCGGCATGCCAGGAATGGGTGGCATGGGCGGTATGCCAGGCATGGGCGGGATGGGATTCTAAGAATCTGAATCAAAACGCATTCAAATCAACACATCAAATCACTGCAAGAGCAGTTTGGAGAAATACACAATGGCAGTTAAACCACTTGAAGATCGCGTACTGGTCAAGCCAGTTGAACAGGAATCCGTCACCGCTTCGGGGCTCTACATCCCCGAGTCGAGCAAGGAAAAGCCGATCCACGGCGTGGTCGTGGCCGTCGGTCCGGGCAAGCGTCTTGAGAATGGCTCACGCGTCTCGATGAGCGTGTCCAAGGGCGACACGGTTGTGTACGCCCAGGGCTACGGGACCACCGAGGTGCAGGTCGATGGGGACGAGCTCCTGATCATGCGCGAGTCCGAGCTTCTGGGTGTTGTCCAGGGCTAAAGCCCGCAGCGACCACACGCCAGTTCCACAACGAACCACACTCCAAAGGAGTCAACAGATATGAGCACGAAACAGATTATGTTCGAGGACAAAGCGCTCCTCGAGATGAAAAAGGGTGTTGACCAGATCGCCGACGCGGTCAAGTGCACCATGGGCCCGGCCGGCAAGCATGTCGTGATCGAGAAAGCCTACGGCGGCCCGCATGTCACCAAGGACGGCGTGTCCGTCGCCAAGGAAGTCGAGCTGCCCTCGCCGTTCGAATCGATGGGCGCCAAGATGCTCCATCAGGTCGCCAAGAAGACCGCCGACAAGGCCGGCGACGGCACCACCTGCGCCACCGTGCTCGCCCAGGCGATCTTCACCGAGGGGCTCAAGGTCGTCGCGGCCGGTGCCAACCCGGTGCATGTCCAGCGTGGGATCAACAAGGCCGCCCATGTTGCGGCTGAGGCCATCGATGCGATCGCAACCCCGTGCAAGGGCAAGGGCGACTACAAAAAGGTCGCCACCGTGTCGGCCAACCATGACGCGGCTGTGGGCGAGCTGATCGCCGAAGCCATCTCGAAGGTCGGCGCTGACGGCGTCGTCGAGGTTGAGGACGGCAAGGGCGCACAGACCACGCTCGATTATGTCGAGGGGATGCAGTTCGATAAGGGCTACCTCTCGCCGTACTTTATGACCGATCCAAAGACCGGCGAGTGCGTGCTCGAAGACGCGCTGATCCTCATCCACGAAAAGAAGATCAGCAACCTCGCCGACCTGCTGCCGCTGCTCAACAAGGTCGCGACCTCGAGCAAGCCGCTGCTGCTGATCGCCGAAGATGTTGAGAGCGAAGCGCTCGCGGCTCTGGTCGTCAACCGTCTGCGCGGGATGCTCAACATCGCCGCCGTCAAGGCCCCGGGCTTCGGCGATCGTCGCAAGGCGATGCTCGAAGACATCGCGATCCTCACCAAGGGGACCTACTTCTCTGAGGACCTGGGTCGCTCGCTCGAATCCATCGAACTCAACGAGCTGGGCACCGCCAAGCGGATCGTGATCTCCAAGGACAACACGACCGTGGTCTCTGGCGGCGGCAAGAAGGCGGACATCAACGCCCGCGCCAACCAGATCATGGCGATGCACGAGAACTCCACCTCGGAGTACGATCGTGAGAAGCTCATGGAACGCCACGCCAAGCTCACCGGCGGCGTCGCGATCATCTCCGTCGGCGGCATGTCCGAGACCGAGATGAAAGCCACCAAGGACCTCGTCGATGACGCGCTCCACGCCACACGCGCAGCCGCCAAAGAGGGCTACATCCCCGGCGGCGGCGTCGCGATGCTCCGTGCGATCGACGCCGTCAAGGCGGGCACCAAGAAGGTCAAGGGCGACGAGAAGTTCGGCTTCGATATCCTGAGCCGCGCACTGACTGCCCCGGCATTCCAGATCGCGTCCAACGCCGGCTTTGATGGCGACCTGGCCGTCGATACCGTGCTCGAGGAAGAAGGCAACTTCGGACTCAACGCCGCGACCGGTGATTACACCGATCTGGTCAAGGCCGGGATCATTGATCCTGCGTTGGTCGCCAAGAGCGCGATCATCAACGCCGCTTCGGTCTCCGGGCTCATGCTCACGACCGATGTGATGCTGACCGATCTCAAGGAAGACACCGATGCTGTGATTGGCGCGGTGAGCTAAACCTGATTGTTTGAACAACCCAAGCCCTCATCGGAAACGGTGGGGGTTTGATTCATGACGTTATTGGATTATTCAGAGTTGAGCAAGGATGAATGTGCTGCTTTGCCATGCGTTTGTTGCGGAAATCCGTTTGGTGAAATTCCAGGAGGCGGAGGGTTTGGCATTTGTCAATTTTGTTGGTGGGAAGACTGTAGTGTGCAGTTCAAGTTTCCTTGGGTTGATGGCGGACCAAATAGAGTTTCGCTTTGGCATGCTAGAAGGAATTATGCGTTAGTCGGCTTGTCTGATGGATTAGATCGTCCTGATTTGTGGAGAAGGTGTAAGACACCTCTCCCTAAACGGTACTGCTGGGGTCTTGACCGGAACTCATACACTGATCACAGTGGTGGATACGATGAGACCTGTCCATTTCTATTTGCAAGAGATGTTCTACGAGCTGGAGGTTACTTTTCGTATCGGCAAATCAGACAGAAGATGACGAAGCTAGAGATGGCACTGCCAATAAACGGTAGGGTCAGGATGGGGCATCAGCAAATGCAGCTTTCTTCAGATCGTTCGGGATGTATGCAGGTAGACGTTGATGGCTTATCTGTGCAATCATGTCATGAGTACATCAGGAAGCTGGCAGTGGTAACGCGAGAGCATTTGACAGATATAGAGGCTAGTTTTGAGAATACTGAATCAGATACGAAATCAACCGTTCGGTTTACTCGCAAGTCCGTAAGAGAGAACCCGTGGGACCCGCATGAGTACTGGTTTACTGCGGAGTTTGATGGGATGCAGCTTGATCGATTGCTGATTACTGCCTCAGCAGATGGGTTGAGTCCGTTCGTAGACTTGGATAAGGATGTAGTAAAGCAATGACAGCAACCCGCGACTATTACGAAGTGCTCAGCGTCGAACGCACGGCCGACGGCGACGAGATCAAACGCTCCTATCGGCGCTTGGCGATGAAGTACCATCCGGACCGCAACCCGGATGATCAGGAAGCCGAGCGGATGTTCAAGGAGTGCGCCGAGGCCTACGAGGTGCTCAGCGATGACTCGAAGCGCAAGATCTATGACCAGTACGGGCACGAGGGGCTCCGCGGCCATGGGGCAGCGGGCCACGACTTCAACCGCATGAATGTCGATGACATCTTCTCGATGTTCAATGACATTTTCGGCGGCGGTGGTGGAGGCGGCGGACGAGCCCAGCGTCGAGGGCCGGCTCGCGGGTATGATCTTGAGACCGAGGTCGTGCTGACGCTCAACGAAGTACTCACCGGCGTGAGCAAGGATGTCGAGTTCACCCGCATGGACATCTGTGATACCTGCACGGGCAGCGGGGCCAAGCCGGGCACGGAACCGGTCACCTGCGAGACTTGTCAAGGCCAAGGCAAAGTCCAGCAAGCCGGGCTCGGGGGCATGTTCCGCATGGTCGTCGCGTGCCCGAGCTGTCGAGGACGCGGCAAAACGATCAAAGACAAGTGCGACAAGTGCCACGGCAAGGGGCGATTGGGCAAGAAGCGGAGCCTGAGCGTGAAGATCCCCGCGGGGATCCATGACGGGCAGGCCGTGCGCGTGCCCGGCGAGGGCGAGCCGCCGAGCGCTGAGCAGTCACCCAATGGCCAGGGCACCCGGGGCGATCTGCATGTGGTCGTTCGTGTGAAGAACCACGAGTTCTTCGAACGCGACGGTGATCATCTGCTCATGGAGATGCCGATCTCGTTCACGCAGGCGACGCTGGGCGGCGAGGTCGAGATGCCGACGCTTGAGGGCAAGACCACGCTCAAGATCAAGAAGGGCACGCAGTACGGCGACCTCTTCCGGGTCAACGACGCTGGGCTGCCGAACCTGCGCAACGGCCACCGGGGCGATCTGATCGTCGTGACCAAAATCGAGACACCCAAGAAGCTCACCAAGAAACAGGAAGAGCTCCTGCGTGACTTTGCCAAGACAGAAGACAAGCATGTGAACCCCGAATCCCACGGGTTCTTCAAGAAGATCACCGATTTCATCGGCGGCTGATGCCGAGAGACGAGATTTCCTATGAACGATACCAAGAACACCGAGAACCACGACCTGGGCGATGAGGCCATGAGCGAACAAGAAGCCAGAGATTTCGAGGCCCAGGCCGACCAACAAGCAGACCAGCAGGCCGAGCGTGAAGAGCACGCCGCCCGGATGGAATCGATCCGCCAGCTCGCCCGCGCGGGCGAACTTGAAGTGCTCCCAGAGCAGGCCGAGATCGTCGAGGCGTTGATCGACACGATCACCCAGCGTGACGAGATGCAGGGCAAGCTCATCCGCGCGACGGCCGACCATCAGAACTTCCAGCGTCGAGCAAGCATCAACGAGCGCGAAGCACGCACCGGGGCGACCCAGGGCGTGGTGCAATCGCTGATCCCGCTGCTCGATACCTTCGAGATGGCGTTGCTCCAGGACCCCGAGAAGGTGTCCGCCGAGCAGGTGATCCAGGGCGTGAAGATGATCCGCGACGAGTTCCTCCGCATGCTCTCGGGCTACGGCGTGAGCTCGATCGATCCGAAGGTGGGCGATGAGTTCAACCCAATCGAGCACGCGGCGATGATCCAGCAGGCCGTGGAGGGGATCGAGCCCGGGCACATCTCGATCAACATGGGCATCGGCTACAAGCTCGGCGAGCGTGTGGTCCGCCCCGCGAAGGTGGCCGTAGTCCCAGCGCAGGCCGATGATGCCGGAGACGAATCTGGCAGTGCAGAATCCGGAGAGGATTGAGCGATGCCGACCTACGAGTACCGCTGCAACAACTGCGGGCATGAGTTCGAGCTGTTTCAGTCGATGTCGGCTGGGGTCAAGAAGAAGTGCCCCCAGTGCGCGAAGATGACTCTTGAGCGCCTGATCGGCACGGGCGCGGCCGTGATTTTTAAGGGGTCTGGTTTCTACGAGACGGACTATCGTTCCAAGTCGTACACCAGCGACAAAGAGGCGGACTCCAAGGCGAGCACCAGTTCGGACACGAAGAGCGAGTCAAAGTCAGAATCGAAGTCAGAGACCAAGTCGGACACAAAGGCCGACAAGAAGCCGGCCAAGAAGTCTGAGTCGAAATCGGCGAAGCCGTCATCCAAGAAAGCCTAACCATGCCCATCCTCGGCACCGGCGTGGACATCGTCGAGACATCCCGCATCGCCGACCTGATGGGCAACCACCCCGAGCGGTTCCTCGAACGCTGCTTCACCGCCGGCGAACAGCAGGATTCCCAGAGCACCAAACGTCAGATGGAGCACCTCGCGGCTCGCTTTGCCGCCAAAGAAGCCGCCCTCAAGGCACTGGGCACCGGCTGGGCCCAAGGCATCGGATGGACCGACATCGAGGTCGTCAAAGAACAATCCGGCAAGCCCACGCTCAACATCACCGGGCGGGCCAAAGCCATCGCTGATTCGATGGGCATCACCAGATGGCACCTCTCGTTGACGCATATTTCCACGCACGCGGTTGCTTCGGTCATCGCAGAGGGGCAATGATCGACCATGCCATTGCCCACCGTGCTCATGACCGATGTCGTCCGTTCTTCCCAGCAGGGGGATTCCCACGGCGGCGCGTACCTCGTGAACCTCGAAACCAAGTCCTTCGAGCAGGTGCTCGATTGGAATCGGGCCGAGATCAACTGGGAGGGGCGCGGGATGGGACGCGGGCTCCGCGGCATCTGCTTCGTCGGCGATGAGATCTACATAGCGGCCTCCAACGAACTCTTTGTCTTTGACCAGCAGTTCAACATCCTCCGCTCGTTCACCTGCCCGTACCTGCACCATTGCCACGAGATCGCCTACGACGACCAGGCGTACATCTACCTGAGCGCGACGAGCTACGACTCCGTGCTCCGCTTCAATGTGCAGTCCCAGCGCTTTGATCAGGGCTGGTGGATCCGCCCGACCAAGGGCATGCACAACGGCAAGCCGGTCTATGGGCTCAAGAGCGTCGCGTACAACCCAAACGAAGAAGGCGGAGCCCAGGAAGGCGACAATCTGCACATCAACAATGTCTGCGTGTTCGGACAAGGCGATAGCAGCGTGCCGATGTTCTCCGGGCTGGCGATGAACGCGCTCATCGCGATCAAAGACGATCAGGTCAAACCCTTCGCGATGGTCCCCCCGACAACGCACAACTGCCAGCCGATGGGCGACGGCGTGGTGATGAACTCGACCGGCCAGGACGCGGTGGTCATCACCGATAAGCGGGCGCGGGTGCTCAAGAAGATGAGCTACCCGAGGTACGAAGAATCGGAGCTGCTCAACACCGACATCCCGGGCGATTATGCACGCCAGGCCTTCGGGCGTGGGCTGTGCATCGACCATCAAAATAAGTTGCTGATCGCGGGCTCCTCGCCGGGGACGGTGAGCGCATTTGATGTAGAATCGGAATCGCTTATCTCGACGGTCCAGGTGTCGAACGATCTCCGCAACGCGCCCCACGGGCTGGAGATCTGGCCGTTCTGAGCATTCGCTCGCGTGCCATACTCACTTTGATTTCCGCCTCAGTTTCTCCAAGGACCGCCCCATGAACCTCGCCCTCGCCCTGACCAAGAGCTTTCTCCGCAGGCCGAGGCATGCGTTCATGGTCGATGACATGCGGACCTACCGCGGGATTGATCTCATGGTCGCGGGGATGCACATCGCCGACAAAGTCGATGCGAACTCAGGCCACCCACGCGTCGGCTTGCTGATCCCGACTTCGGGGATCTTCGCGGCCGCGGCCTATGGCGTGTGGCTCAGCGGGCGGACGGCCGTCCCGATGAACTACCTCCTCGACGAGCCCACGCTCAACTACATCATCGACGACTGCGGCTGCGACCTGATCATCGCGTCGCGCAAGCTCATCGAGCACCTCGGGTTCATCCCCAAGTGCAAGAAGATCATCTACCTCGAGGACATCAACTTTAAATCGCTGCCCTCGCCGCGCCTGCCCAAGTGGACGCCGGCGAACGATCTGGCGGTGGTGCTCTATACCTCGGGTACCTCGGGCAAGCCCAAGGGCGTGATGCTCTCGCACAAGAACCTCTTGGCCAACACTTCGCAGCTCCGTGAGCACATCAAAGTCGGTCCAGAGGATATCTTCCTCGGGGTGCTGCCCCAGTTCCACAGCTTCGGGCTCACCGGGCTGACGCTGATGCCGTTGTTGTATGGGTGCAAGGCGGTCTACACGGCGCGGTTCGTGCCCAAGAAGATCGTGGGGCTGATCCAGGAGCACCGCCCGTCGATCTATCTGGCCATCCCCTCGATGTACAACGCGCTGCTCACCGTCAAGAGCGCGGTCGCCGAGGACTTTACATCCTTCCGCCTCATGCTCAGCGGCGGCGAACCCCTCCCAGAAGATGTCCGCTCGCGATTCGCCGATCGGTTCAACCAGACCATCGTCGAAGCCTACGGGCTTACAGAAACAGCCCCGGGCACGAACCTGCTGCTGCCCGAGGAAGGTCGCCTGGGCACCGTCGGGCGGGCGCTGCCACGGATCTCGCAACGCATCATCGATCCGGCATCCGGTCGCGTGCTCCCGCACTCGACCGATGGCGAGCTGCGCATCAAGGGCCCCAATGTCATGCAGGGCTACCTTGGGCTCATAGAAGAAACGCAGCTCGCATTCGACTGCGACGGCTACTTCTGTACCGGCGACATGGCCCAGATCGACGCCGACGGATTCCTCAAGATCACCGGGCGGATCAAAGAGATGATGATCGTGGGGGGCGAGAATGTCTTCCCCCGCGAGATCGAAGAGGTCCTCAACGCCCATCCCCATGTCCACGATTCCGGGGTCATCGGCGAAACGGACCCGATGCGGGGCGAGGTCCCCCTCGGCTTCGTCGAGCTCGAAGAAGGGCTCAATGCCGACCCCGATGAGCTCAAGCAGTGGTGCCGAGACCGATTGCCGGGCTACAAAGTGCCCAAGCGGATCATGATCATCGATGCCCTGCCACGCAACGGCACCGGCAAGATCATGCGCCGGGCATTATCTCCCCAAACTTGAGCTGCCGGAGCGCCGTTTGGCTCCGGTTTGAGCACGCACGCCTAGACTCGATCCCGGCGGCGTTTTATCCGCCACGCACTCCCAAACATTCAACACACGGAGCGAAAAGTGGAACTGTACATCGATACCGCAAACCTCGACGAAATCAAAGAAGCCCACGATCTGGGCATCCTCGACGGCGTCACCACCAACCCATCGCTGATCGCCAAAGAAGGCATCGACTACGGCGTCCGTCTGGCCGAGATCTGCGAAGTGGTCTCCGGTCCGGTCTCGGCCGAGGTCATCGCCACCGAGTTCGACAAGATGGTCCCCGAGGGGCTCGATCGCGCGAAGATCGCGTCGAACATTGTCGTCAAGCTCCCGAGCACCATCGACGGCATCAAGGCCTGCAAAGTCCTGTCCGATCAGGGCATCAAGACCAACATGACGCTCTGCTTCCAGGCGATGCAGGCGATGCTTGTCGCGAAAGCCGGGGCGTATCTGGTCTCGCCGTTCATCGGTCGTCTCGATGATATCTCGCAGGACGGGACCGAGCTGATCTCCCAGATCCGCACCATCTACGACAACTACGGCTACGAGACCAAGATCCTCGCCGCCTCGATCCGCCATCCCAAGCACATGCTCGAGTGTGCCTTGATCGGCGCCGATGTCGCGACCCTGCCACTGGGCGTGATCAAGCAGCTCGCCAAGCACCCGCTGACCGACAGCGGCATCGAGAAGTTCCTCGCCGATTACGCCAGCGCCTTTGGTGGATAACTCGTCAAAAAAATCAGTTAGTCAAAGCTCGATCGAAACCGGATGCTCAGGCGTCCGGTTTTTTATTCCGCTCGGATTATTCAACCTCGAAGATGAACTCGATCTCCACGGGCGCATTGAGCGGCAGGCCCGAAACGCCGACGGCGGCCCGCGCGTGGCGGCCGCGATCACCAAAGATTTCGAGCAGCAGGTCCGAGCACCCGTTGGCGATCTTGGGCTGGTCCCCGAATCCCAGATCCGACGCCACAAACACGCCGATCTTGACGGCTTTGACCACCCGGTCCAGATCCCCGATCTCTGCCTGCAAACAAGCCAGCCCGTTGAGTGTGCACTGGCGGGCGCAGGCGAGGGCCTGTTCGATCGAGACCTGCGAGGGCACGAGCCCGGCAGAAATGAGCGAGCCGTTACTCATCGGGATCTGCCCGGAGATGAACACCTGATTCCCAGATCGGCGAGCGGGTACATACGACGCGATGGGCTTGGGTGCGTCGGGGAGCACGATGTTCAGGGATTTGAGGGCTTCGTTCGGGCTTTTGGTGGTCATGGCGGGGGGATCCCAGTCTCTATTCGGGTCTATAGATGGTAGTTTGGGGTGTTTTTTGGATGCTCAGGGGCAGATATGGAACAGATCCGGTTGCTGTCCGAATAGGAAGATGATATGCTTGCCTCGCAAGTCGTCGCCATCTGGCGGCACTGGTAAATGTGAATCGGCTCAGAGATATGTGTCCTTATACGGGCCTCCGTTTGGAGATCACCCAGTTTTCCTTGATTCTGCCGAATCACACTTGCCGACATTTCGGCCCTCGTGTTCACCGGGCAAAGCGTGAGCAGAGTGTATTTCAGGCGTGTCCTATCTGATGGAATCAGATCACCCTGGGATATTTCAGGCACCCACCGGGCAGCGTGTTGCTGGATCGGTACGACTTCAAGGAGTCAAGGAATGAACAAGAACAGAAAGAATGCGTTTACGCTTATCGAGCTGCTGGTGGTCATCGCGATCATCGCGTTGCTCATCGGCATCCTCCTGCCCGCACTGGGCCAGGCCAAGAAGCGGGCCAACTCGCTCAAGGACTCGACCCAGATCCGCTCGATCATGCAGGGTCTCGTCGTCTTCGCGGGCAACAACCGTGATAACTACCCGCTGCCAAGCCGCATCGACCGCAACGATAAGACCATCGTCTCGGCGACTCCCGCGGATGCACAGAAAAAGAACACCACCGGTAATATCTTCTCGATCCTCATCTCACAGGGTGTGATCGAAGCCGGTATCTGCTACAGCCCGATCGAACTGGGCAACTACGAAGAGTACAAGGAATACGAGTTCGATGCCCCGACCGGTTCGCCGATCAACGGCGATGTCAGCCAGGCGCTCTGGGATCCCAACTTCAAGGCCACCCCGAACGACTACGGTGCGAACAACGGGAACTTGGGGGGCTCATCGGGTGGTGCTTCATCAATCCCGGGATATGCTGATCTCCCCGGGGGTTTCAGCTACGCCCACACCCCGCCATTCGCGTTCCGTCGTCCACAGTGGGCGAACACCTTCGATGCACTTGAGCCAGCACTCTCAAACCGTGGTCCAGTGTACGAACTCGATGGTTCAGGCGAGCAGGGCACATGGGATCTTTACGATGACGGTGGCACCGCCACCGGCGACGGCCAGACCCCTCTGGGCCTCAGCTCGGTGACACTCGCCATGAACGGCAACAAGGCTTCATGGGCCGGCAACATCGGCTTCAATGACTCGCATGTTGCGTTCTTCACCGAGCCAAACCCGACTCAGGTGATCTGGGCATTCAGCAACCTCACCAATGAGTACAAGTCGCAGCCAGACAATGTCTTCATGAACGAAGATGATGCGGATCGCACAACCGAAGCCAGCTTCGCTGATCCGGACTCACGCCTCACTGGCGAAGAGAACAATCGCAACGCGTTCCTCGTTCAGTACAGCGCTGTGAACATCTCCGGCACCGATCTCGATATCGAACGCTACTACGACTGATACGATTTGTTGACCGACTCGGTCAATCAAACTCTGCAAAGACAAAGCCCGCAGCACCCGCTGCGGGCTTTTTTTCTTTTGGCTCCTTCAACGCGCTCATACTGAGATTGCAAATGGGCTAGGGTATGGCACAGCCATGACCATGCGACCAGCCCAACATCCCAGCGCTCATCCAGACGATGCGGAAACGCGAACTACACAGCTCGCATCCAAGTTCGAGCAAGCGACCGGAATCTTGCTCCGCACGGACCCGCACACACGCGGGCTCTACGCAACAGATGCGTCGCTCTACCAGGTCGCGCCGATCGGGGTGCTCTGTCCGACAAGTATCGATCAGATCCCCGAGATGCTCCGTCTGTGCACTGAGCATGATCTCCCCGTGCTCATGCGCGGTGGCGGCACGAGCCTCGCCGGGCAGTGTGTCAGCATGTCAATCGTGATCGACGGATCTCTAGCCTGCCATCAACTGTTGGGTATTGACATCCATAACCGCACTTGCCGCGTCGAACCCGGGCTGACCATCGACGATCTCAACGATCAGATCGCAGAGCACGGCTTGTTCTTCGCACCCGATCCGTCCACGGCCCGTCAGGCGAACATCGGCGGCTGCATCGGCAACAACGCCGCGGGTGTGCACTCGGTGCTCTACGGGCGGACCTCCGAGAATGTGCACTCCATCGACGCCTGTCTGATCGATGGCACCCGCGTCCGCTTCGGGCCGGGTTCAGCCAAAGACAACCCGGTTGTCCGTTCGATCACCACTCAAGTGATCGATGTTGTTGCCCGGCACGCCGATCTGATCCGTGAGCGCTTCCCCAAGACCATGCGCCGATCCAGCGGCTACCAGCTCGATGTCATCCTCGAAGAGCTCGAAGCACACAACTGGGACCCGGATCAGATCAACCTCGTGCCGCTCTTGTGCGGCTCCGAGGGCACGCTGGCCGCGACGCTCGGCGCGTCACTCACGCTCCATCCGATCCCCGCGTGCAAGGGGCTCGCGGTGCTGGCCTTCGATGATCTGGACCGAGCGATCGGCGCGGTCGAATCGATCCTGACGCTCAATCCCTCGGGCGTCGAGCTCCTCGATGATTTGATCATGGAACTCGCCCGCCAGAACACCGAGTGCAGGCGCTATGTCGATCTGCTCCCCGATCGGTCGGCTAGGGCTGTGCTGCTCGTCGAGTTCTTCGCCCAAGACTACGCGTCGATTCTAGCGGCATTCGATCAGCTCAAAGACCTCTTCCCAACGATCCCGATGAGCACCAGCGCGGATGCCCAAGCAATGGGCAACGCCTGGAAGCTCCGCAAGGCCGGCGAACCATTGCTCCATGCGATCCAGGGCAAACGCAAGCCCCTGGGCTTTGTCGAGGACAACGCGGTGCCCGTCGAACACCTCGGCGATTTCGTCCGCCGATTCCGAGAAATCGTGCAAGCCGAGGACACCATCGCGTCGTACTACGCCCACGCGTCGGTCGGTGTGCTGCATGTGCGCCCGCTGCTGGATCTGCACGATCCCAATGACGAGCAGGCCATGCACCGCATCGCCACCAAGGTCGCGGCGCTGGCCAAAGAACTCGGCGGCGTGCCCTCGGGCGAGCACGGCGACGGGCGCGTCCGCGGCCCGTTCATCGAGTCGTACTTCGGGCCAGAACTGCTGGGTGCCTTCCGCGAGATCAAAGCCATCTTCGATCCAAAGGGGCTCCTCAATCCCGGCAACATCGTCGATCCACAGCCCATCGAGACCATCAGCGCCAACACCCGCATCAAACCCAAGGACAAGATCATCGAGGTGCCGACCCTCGATACCTACTACCAGTACCAGCCCGAGCAGGGCTTCGCCCATGCCGTCGAGCTGTGCAACGGCGCGGGCGTGTGCCGACGCAAGCAGGGCGGGGTGATGTGCCCGTCCTACCAAGCCACCCTCGAAGAACGCCACTCCACCCGAGGACGAGGCAACGCGCTGCGTCTGGCCATCACCGGGCAGCTCGATCTCACGCAACCGACGGCCACGGGCCCGGCTTTCGACGACGCATCGACCAAGGAAACACTCGACCTATGCCTGAGCTGCAAGGGCTGCAAATCCGAGTGCCCTAGTTCTGTTGACATCGCCAAGCTCAAGTCCGAGTACCTCGCCCAGGGATACAAGCAGCACGGCGTACCGCTGGCGGTACGTGTCATGTCCAACATCCACCGGATCAACAAACTCGGATCAGTGACCCCTTGGATCGCCAACACGATCAACACATGGGCGCCCACGCGTTCGATCATCACCCACGCTCTTGGCATTCACCCGGACCGCTCGCTCCCGCACCTGGCTAGGCCGATCAAACGCCGGGGTTTCCCGGATGGCGATGGGCCAAAGGTGCTGCTGCTCTGCGATAGTTTCACCACACACAACGACCCGTCGATCGCCCACGCAACCGTCCGCGTCCTCGAATCCTTCGGCTACCGTGTCGGGATCGAACCAGTCTCGGATCTCGGTCGCTCCGCGATCTCGTTGGGCAACCTGACTCACGCCATCCGCGACGCACAGAAGACGCTCGATCAGCTCAGCGATTTGATCGCCGACGAATCTATCGAAGGCTTCCTGATCCCTGAGCCCTCGTGCTTGTCGGCCGTGCATGACGACTGGGCAGATCTGAAGCTCGATCGCGATCCCCAAATCATCGAGCGCCTCAAAGCCAAGGCCGCCCTTCCCGAGACCTTCCTCGAATCCCGCTGGGCATCACACCCCAAGTGCCCTGCGTTCGATCAACCAGTTGGACGGATCATCCTCCACGGGCACTGCCACCAGAAATCACTCTGGGGCATCGAAAGCTCCTCAGCCATTCTCCATCGCATCTTCCCCGGGCGCGTGGATGAGCTCGACACCGGCTGCTGCGGGCTCGCCGGTTCGTTTGGCTACGCACAGCACCGCTTCGATCTCTCGATGAAAATCGGCGAACAAACCCTGTTCCCCGCGGTCCGGGAATCGGCCGACGAAGATGCCATCGTCGCGCCGGGCACATCGTGCCGACACCAAATCCTCGACGGCACTGCCCGCGCATCGCTCCATCCGATCGAGCTGATCGCTCAGATGCTCGACGACAAATAGATTACGCAGGGCTGGGCACGGTCCGAGCGATCGATTCGATCAGCTCCGCCGCCAGCTGCCAGTGAGCGCGGGTGCCCGCGCCGTCGATGACCAAGCGATGCGCGCACACGGGCACGAGCAACGCGAGCACATCATCGGGCTCGACAAAGTCCCGCCCATCCATCCACGCCAGCGCACGGGCTGCCTGCGCAAGCGCCAACGAACCACGCGGCGAGAGCCCGACGAGAATCTCATTGGAGTCGCGCGTCGCCCGGGCGATGTCCACGATGTACTGGCGCACAGGCTCGCTCAGGTGTACCTGGTCGACCTGCTTCTGCATCTCGATCACATCGTCGCCCTGGATCACCGGCATGATCTTGTCGAGCACCGTCGTCGCCGGGCGCAGATCAAGCAGCTCGACCTCGGCCTGCTCGTTCGGGTAGCCCATCGAGATCCGCATCAGGAACCGATCGAGCTGATTCTCGGGCAGCGGGTAGGTCCCCTCGAACTCGGCCGGATTCTGTGTCGCCACAACCATGAAGGGGGCGGGGAGCGGGTGCGTGATGCCCTCGATAGAGACCTGCGCCTCGCTCATCGCTTCGAGCAATGCCGATTGCGTGCGTGGGGTGGTCCGGTTGATCTCGTCGGCCAGCAATATGCTCGTAAAGATCGGGCCGGGCTGGAACTTGAGCTGCGAGCCATCGCCCGAGAACACCGTCACGCCCAGCAGGTCCGCCGGGAGCATGTCGGGGGTGAGCTGGATCCGCTTGAACGGGCACGCGATCGATTTGGCGAGCGTCGACGCCAGCAATGTCTTGCCCACCCCGGGCACATCCTCGAGGAGCACATGCCCACGGGCGAGCAGGCAGCAGATCACCCAGTTGACGGCCGGCGAATCGCCGAGGTACACCTGGGCAATCTGGTCACGGAGAGCATCGATCTTTGATTTCATAGTTGAGCTTTGCGAGATGAATGTATGGGCGAGCGAGAATCGACGCGTGGCTCAAAGAGCACGAGCCGCGGAATGCATATCCTATCGTATCGTCGGGTGTCTGGCAGGCTGATGCACAAAGACTCATTCGGGAGCAATCGCGAAGGGTTCCATGTGGTATCCTGACGATTCTTCGTTTCTTCGCTCTCACCAACGAACGATCAACGGGTCAGTAGCAGGGGTCAGCAGCACGGATCAGCAGCATGGATCAGCCCACATCACAACCCGATCCAAAGGGCCAAGAGCAGAGCGGGCAGGGCGATGGGGCCCTCGCACGCCAGCTCACCGGCGAGCTCTTCTGCATCGGGTGCGGGTACAACCTGCGTGGGCTCTCGATCCGCGCCAACTGCTCCGAGTGCGGCGTGCCCGTCCGCGCGACCATCTTGGGGATTGTCGATCCGCACGCCGACGAACTCGTGCCGCTGAGCGCACCGAAGATTTCCGCCCTCGGGCTCAACGCGTGGAGCTTTGGGGCTCTGCTTGCGATCTTGGTCATCTGGTTGATGCGAGGAACCGAGATCGCTCAAGAAATGCTCGGCTCGACCTGGACCCCCGAATATCTCACCTGGATCGGCATCGTCGGGCTCGGATTCTCGATGCTCGGAGCGGCCACGCTCATTCGACCTCATCGTGGCGTGACCCGGAGCGAGGCCATCCGCTCAGCGATGGGTGTTTCGCTGTACGCGCCGCTGATCTATGTCTACAGCACGATCTATCAGCGAGATGGGCTTTTTATGGCTTCGCCGATGCTTAAAGCGGGCGAGTCGGACTTCGAGCGATCGGTCTTGCATGTGCTTTTGTTTGTACTCATCGCGGGCATCATCTGGCTGCTGCGTAAGCAAGCCGTGGGGCTGGCGATCCGATCCGTTGTTGTGCGCACGGGGCGTGTGGACCGACAATCGCTGCTCACCGTGCTCGCATCGCTCGGGCTGGCCGCGGCGGGGGATCTCATCAAGATCATCGCCGAGTTCAGTTCTGGGCTCAACGATGTGCTCTCGATCGTATCGGTGGTCATCATCGCGCTGGGTTCGGTGCTCTTTACCGCGGGGATGATCAATATCTGTATCGACACAGTTCGGCTCTACCCGGTGCTCGTCCGCCCGGGCGTGGGGCTCAGCGATATCTTTGAGACGAACCAGCAACGCTCCGAACGATTGGGATAATCAGGCCCAGCCATCAGATCGCTGAAACCCGGGAACTTCTGATCCCATACACCCGTATGCATTCAATATGTCAACTCACTCTCAGGGGCCAACCATGCGTATCGACCGATCAATGAACCTGCTCAAACTCAGCGCGATCAGCGCCCTGCTCGCGTGCGCCGGCGCAACGAGCCAAACGATGGCCGAGGACATCAGCCTCGCGGTGATCGAGATCGAGGGCACGCCCTACGAGGTCCAGATCGGCTATAGCTGGCTCGGCGACGGGGCCAGCTCGCTGCTCGGGGTGATCAACACCATCGACACGCTCGCCTACGACCGCGAGTTCTCCGGACTCGTCATCCGGCTCAAGGACTCCGCGCTGGGCGCGACCCAGGTCGAAGAAATCGGCGAGGCCATCGCCCGCTACCAACGCACGGGCAAGAAGGTCCATGTGTTCTCCGAAGCCTACAACACCAACGACCTGCTGCTGGGCGCATTGGCCGATGAGGTCATCCTCCAGGCCGGCGGCTATGTCTCCTTCCCGGGTCTGCACATGGAAGAGATGTACATGGGCGACACGCTCTCGTGGATCGGGGTCGAGGCCCAGTTCCTCCAGGTCGGTGACTACAAAGGCGCCAACGAGACCATGACCCGCTCACAGCCCTCGCCATCGTGGGACGAGAACATCTCCGGGCTCCTCGACGGCATGTACGCCAACATCCGCGCCATCATCATGGAAGGACGCGGGCTGAGCGAATCGGAGCTCGACGACGCGATGAAGGTCGTCTGGGCCGCCAACGGGCAAGAGGCCATCGAAGTCGACATCATCGACGCGGAGGTTGATCTCCCGGATCTGCTTTCGTATCTCGAAGAAGAGTACGACGCGGATATCGACTGGGTGATCGATCCCTACGCGGTCCCTGATGGCAAGATCATCCGGATCGAATCGCCGATGGATATCTTCAACTCGTTCGAAGTCGAAGACGCGCCCGTCCAAGTCACCCAGCCAACCATCGCCGTCCTGCACATCAACGGCACCATCATCGACGGCGACTCGACCGCCGGCGGGCTCTTCGGCGGGGGCACTGCCGTGGGCTCGCGCACCATCCGCAACACCATCGAGATGATCCGTAACGAGGACCTGATCGAGGGCGTGGTCGTCCGGGTCAACTCTCCGGGCGGGTCGGCGATCGCATCGGAAGTGATGTGGCAGGGGCTCGATCGGCTCAGCCACGAGAAGCCCGTCTGGGTGAGCGTGGGGGGGATGGCCGCCTCGGGCGGGTACTATGTGCTCACCGCGGGCGAAAGAGTATTCGTCAATCCATCAAGCGTCGTCGGCTCGATCGGCGTCGTCGGCGGCAAGTACGCCATGGGCGGGCTCTACGAAAAAGCAAAGCTCAATATCGTCGAAAGATCCCGTGGGCCGATGGGCGGGCTCAACTCCGCCTCCCAGCCTTGGGACCCGGCGCAGCTGCGCATCATGCACAACCACATGAAGAAGACCTATGACCTGTTCACATCGCGGGTTGAGTCAGGGCGAGACGGGATCGACCTGAGCAAAACCGCCGAGGGGCGTCTGTTCGTGGGGGGCGATGCGATCGAACTCAATATGGCCGACGAGATCGGGAGCCTCGACGACGCGATCAACGGGCTGGCCGGCGAACTCGAGATGGGCGATTTTGAAATCGTTCACCTGCCCAAGCCCCCGAGCTTCGACGACATGATCCGCGAAACCTTCGGCCAGTTCATGCAGTCCCCCGCCCAATCCATGGGCGTCGGGCAGCTTGAGGTCACGCTCCGCTCGCTGCTGGGCGATCACCGCTACAACGCGATCGTCGAGACCCTCAACGGGCTGGCGCTGATGCGCGACGAGCCGGTGCTGCTGGTCAACCCGCGGGCGATCTACATCAAGTAATCGACTGTCCAATCAAGAATGGATGGGCATAAAAAAGCCGACCCAAGCGGTCGGCTTTTTGTGTTGTTTTCGTGTTGAATCTTTCGATCAGACCGTCGTGATTTCTTCGGTCTTCTTGGTGAGCATCGCATCGACCTTGCCCTCGTACTTCTTGAGCAGGTCCTGGATCTCGGTGTGCAGGGTCTTGATCTCGTCCTCGGAGTAGACCGTGCCGTCCTGCTTGGCCAACGAGTCGGCGTGCTTGTTGGCATCGCGCCGGGCATTGCGGAAGACGATCTTCTGCTCTTCGCCGACCTTCTTGGCCTGGGCGACGAGCTGCTTACGCCGCTCGGTCGTCAGCATCGGCAGCGACAAGCGCACCTGCTTGTCCTCAACTTTCGGATTGACCCCAAGGTTGGCCATCTCGATCGCGTTGCGGATCGTGTTGGCCAGCGACGGATCGAACGGCTTGATCAGGATCTGTGTGGGCTCGGGGATCGAGATCGCCGCGATGCTCTTGAGGTCGGTCTCTGAGCCGTAGCACTCGACCTTGATGTACTCGACCATCGCCGGCGACGCACGCCCGGCGCGGATGCCCGAGAGCTCGCCCGTCAGGTATTCCACGGCTTTGCCCATGGCTTCTTCGGCTTCTAAGAGAATGGTGTCTGGATCGGTGCTCATCGTGGTCTCCATTGAATCTGTTCTGGGGAGGAATCATACCCCCGATGATCCGAATCGTGTCCGAATCCTGTGTATTTGTGCCCGCGGTGTGATGTTCAACACGCTCAGACGCTCATCAGCGTGCCGATTTCCTCGCCCTCGATCACCCGGCGGATGTTGCCCCGGTTCTTGAAATCAAACACCAGCACCGGAATATTGCGTTCCTGGCACATGGTCAACGCGGTCATGTCCATCACGCCCAGTTGCTTCTCGATCGCTTCGGTGAAGGTCAGGTTCGGGTATTTGGTGGCCGACGGGTCCTTGTGCGGATCGGCGGTGTACACCCCGTCGACCTTGGTCGCTTTGAGCAAGATATCGCAATCAAGCTCCGTCGCCCGCAGGGCGGCGCAGGTGTCGGTCGTGAAGAACGGGTTGCCCGTGCCCGCAGCCAAGATCACCACACGCCCTTTATCGAGATGACGGATCGCCCGGTTGCGGATGAACGGCTCGGCGATTGCCCGGATATCCAGGGCCGAGAGCACGCGAGAGTCCACACCGATCGAGTCGAGTTTTTCCTTGAGGGCCGCGGCGTTCATCACCGTGCCCAGCATCCCCATGTAGTCAGCCGTCGCCTGCTGGATATCGCCCGACTTGGCCAACTCTGCCCCACGGATGATGTTCCCGCCGCCGACGACAATGGCGATCTGAGCCCCCGCCTTGGTCGCGTCGAGCACCTCACTGGCGATGATCCCGAGTTCTTTGGTGTCGATCCCGAACCCGTTGGGGGCACAGAAGGACTCGCCGCTGAGCTTGAGCAGGACGCGCTTGGGTGGGGTGCGTTTGGTGGTGGTCTCGGCTGGTGTCATGGGGTCTCCGTGCGATTGAGTGCGAACCGATCCACAATAGCCCTCGGCATGGGCAAAACACACCCAATAGTAGAACCTCGGAGAACCTTTGTGGTACCGTATACGAACCGACTTGTGGCTCCAGCCTATGCACCTACGCCCAAGAGCATGCCAACTCATAGGGCGGCCAAGTCATGGCGCGAGCAGGCCCAATTGCCCGATACAGAGGGAAGAATCGCCCAAAGAACCCGATTGCTTGTCCTCAGGGGAGCCCGCACGCTTTGAATCCACCCGCATCCAACTCAGCACACCAGCCCAAGCCCTTGGATGCACACCCTTTGCGCACCTTGCCATTCGCAAAGTACTTCAAGCGGGCAACCATCGCCGGCATCATGGTGTCCGTGCTGGTCCATCTGGTCATCACCATCATCGCCGCGTTGATCACGATCAATTTCGGGGTCGCCAACGCGGGCTCCGATGGTGACTCTGGAGTCGAGTTCGCCGTGCTCACCCAATCCGAGCTCGCGAGCACCTCATCGCCGAACATCGAGTTCGAGAGCTTCGAGGTCGCCATCACACCCAACGAGTCCGTCGTCGAGATCGATATGCTGACCGATTCGGGCACCGACCAGTCCGTCGATGATCTCGCCGATTCGATCGCCCCGAGCCTCAACCCAGGGGGCGGCTCACTCACCAGCATTGACGCGAGCACGGGCAGCTCGGGCGCGGGCACCGGCGACGGAGCCAGCTTCTTTGGGCTCGAAGCCCAGGGGCGACGATTCGCCTATATCGTGGATGTCTCGGGCTCGATGGACACCCTCCTCGGCGACGGCGAGCTCTCCCGCTGGGACATGACACGCTATGAACTCATGCGATCGGTCGATGGGCTCGATCAGGTCGCCGATTTCTACATCGTGCTCTTTTCTGGAGGACCCATCTCGCTCTTCGGCACGCCCGAATGGATCCAGGCGAACCCGACCAACAAATCCACCGCCGGCACAGGGCTCGAGGGCATCACACCGGGCGGGGGCACCAAGCCGGCCAGCTCGTTTGAAGATGTCTTTGCGCTCGATCCAAGGCCAGATGCCATCTACTTCATGACCGACGGGCTCGTGCCCAGCGATGTCCCCGATCTCGTCCTCCAGATGAACCGCGGCCCCGACATCCCGATCCACTGCATCCTCTTCGGCAATCTCCAGAACCTCAACGACGCACGCAACGCCAAGCTCATGCTCCGGTCCATCGCCAAATACTCGGGCGGCAAGTTCACCCACATCCAAGGGAACAACCCATGAGTCTCCGATCCA
>Ga0209344_10001677_pt1 | contig 27768 bp, 28 predicted proteins | sample Cruoilmetagenom6_FD_187293 | JGI IMG/M metagenome (GOLD analysis project Ga0209344, IMG submission 187293) | Oil polluted marine microbial communities from Coal Oil Point, Santa Barbara, California, USA - Santa Barbara Oil Seep Sample 6 (SPAdes)... | ecosystem: Environmental > Aquatic > Marine... | reverse complement strand
CCTAATAATAAGGGTATGTTATGGACGATAAGCAAAAGCTAAGAAAAACGGCTGGCGAGCTGCGTGATCAGCTAGCCCATGTTTATGGCTACGGCGCTGCGGCGAAGGCAGCAGAGCACGGGCTGACGTATCTTTCAGTTTTGCCAAAAGACCGCGTCATCGCACTATATTCTGCGATGAATAGCGAGCTCGATCCTTGCTTCCTCGCCAATGACCTTATTCGCAAGGGCTATACTTTAGCTCTGCCAGTTGTCGGCAACAAAGACACCCCGCTCACATTTAGGCGTTGGGCACCCGGTGACCCGATGGAAAAGGGTGTTTACGGCACGGTGCACCCAAGCGCAGAAGCCCCCGAGGTTACGCCCGATGTGATCATCACACCGCTGCTTGCTTTTACCCAAACGGGCTACCGCATGGGCTACGGTGGAGGCTTCTATGATCGCACTCTAGTGGGTCTGCCAACCACCAAATCTATTGGGTTTGCTTTCATGGGGCAAATGGTTGATGCTATGCCCATTGAGCCGCACGACATGAGTGTGGAAGCCGTTATAACGGAAAATGGCATTGTGCTGTGTGGAGATAAATAGATGCGTATTTTGTTTTTAGGGGATGTGATGGGCCGCTCAGGTCGCACAGTGGTGGAAAAACATCTGCCTGACCTTAAAAAAGACCTTAAGCTGGATTTTGTCGTGGTAAACGCTGAAAACGCAGCGGCAGGTTTCGGCATGACCAGCAAAATTTGTAACAAGTTATTTGAGCTTGGCGTTGACTGTATCACAGGCGGCAACCACTCCTTTGATAACAACGAAATTAAGTCGATGCTCGACACCGACCGTCGCTTGCTAAGGCCTATCAATTATCCTGATGCAGCGCCTGGTCGTGGCTTTCAGGTTTTTGATGCGTCGCGCAACAAAAAGATACTGGTTATCAACGCCATGGCAAGGGTGTTCATGAACCCGCTGGAAGACCCATTTTCTGCGGTTGAAAAGGTACTGCAAAAGCACCCAATGGGCGCAACGGTCAGCGCTGTACTCGTGGACTTTCACGGCGAAGCAACATCTGAGAAAATGGCGATGGGTCACTTTTGTGACGGGCGCGCTAGTCTTGTTGTTGGCACCCACAGTCACGTACCTACGGGCGACGCCCAGATCATGGACGGCGGCACGGCGTATCAGACCGACGCTGGCATGTGCGGCGACTATAACTCTGTCATTGGTATGGATAAAGAAGAGCCGCTTAAGCGCTTTGTCACGAGGCTTAATAGCACACGCTTTAGCCCCGCTGACGGCGAGGCAACGCTCTGCGGTGTGTTTGTTGAAACCGACGATAAAACGGGCAAGGCCAACCGCATCGAGCCTGTACGCATGGGGCCGAGACTTATCGAGAGCGTGCCTTCATTATAAAGTAACCTCAGTCGCGCTAATAAAAATTGTCACCCTGAACTTGTTTCAGGGCCCATGTTAGATTTAAACTATAACCAAGACTGTTAAACCGCACCGTATCAACGCTCGCGCTTAAACTTTCACCATACGTAATGTTGATGAATAGACCCTGAAACAAGTTCAGGGTGACGGAGGGGGTGTTAGTGTGATGATGGAGTGCAATTCGCTTCTCGGGGGAGCGAACCCTCACACAACAATCCCGCTGCCCACTCAATTTCTCACGTCTAGTAAGTATTTGTCCGTGACTGTGGTCACTGTTTTTCTTGTCATAAGCCCTAATAGCTGAAACTATTACAACTTATGAGAAACTAGAGATTGAGGAGATAATAATGACATTAGAATTTATGAAACTAGCTGCCGAGAGTACTGGAACACCAGATGTTTGGTATTACCATTACCAAACATTGATTGCTGGGGGCGCAGCATTAGTAGGTGCCTCATTAGTCTTACTCACAAATTCTATGCGTATGCGTCATGAGTTAGAAACTCAGGAGGCTGAATTGTTACGTATCAAAAATGAAGAGAATGAAGAAGGGATGAAAAAAAAGATAGCTGCGGCAAAAATTGTGGCGGTTGACTTAAAAATCATCCGCACGAACATCCAGTTTTTTACAGTACAGCTTGAGCAACACCCAACGGTTAATGTATTAAGAATTTTGGGTAAAAAGGACTTTAAACTCGAGCATCGATTAATTTTAGCGCCTGAAACTTTGGATTTTGCAGTTGATCTAGGGGATGACCTACATGCAGGCTTATTCTCATATAAATATCTTTTAGAGTTTACTGAATCGATGATTTCATCATTTAATGATAGTTTCCCTGGATTGACTGAGGACTATACCGAGGAGCAGACTCAAGCCCTTAATGAAGGAATAGAGAACGTCGCTCAAACGGTAAAAAATACTATTGTTAAAATGGCGGAGGGATTAGACATTTTTTTATCAATATTGACTGAAATAATGTCAGGAAATGTAGATTATACTGATGAAAATTTTGATATAGCAGATTTTATTGCCACTGCCCCTCCTCAACAAGAAGAGGCAGTGGAAACTTAAACTTACAAAATACTAAAGCCTGTTGAAGCCCAGTCTTTGTCGAAGCCTTCAAGTCCGCTTTTGGTCAGCGGGTGATTGAACAGTTGCTTCATTGGGCCAATAGGCATGGTGGCAACGTCAGCGCCGATCCGTGCGCTCTCTAGGATATGCACAGGGTGGCGCACGCTTGCGACCAAAATTTCCGTTTCAAAACCGTAGTTATCATAAATAAGGCGGATATCTTCGATCAGCTCCATGCCGTTCATGCCGTTATCATCATGGCGACCCACAAATGGGCTGATGAAAGTAGCACCAGCTTTCGCAGCCAGCAAAGCTTGGTTGGCAGAGAAACATAGCGTTACATTAACCAAAATACCCTCTGAGCGCAGCACTTTACAGGTTTTAAGCCCGTCTACTGTTAGCGGAACCTTTACCGCGATATTGTCAGCGATTTTCGCGCATTTAAAGCCTTCTTTCAGCATGGTTTCATGGTCATGCGCCACAGTTTCGGCAGAAACTGGCCCGTCTACTTCGCCAGCGATCTCGGTGATCACTTCAAAGAAGTCGCGTCCTGCTTTTTTAATAAGGGATGGGTTGGTGGTAACGCCGTCAAGCAAGCCCGTTGCGTTCATTTCGCGAATTTCGTCGATGTTGGCTGTGTCTAGAAAAAACTTCATGCTGATCCTCTTAAGGGGTGCCCCCCACTTTATGCTCGAGATTATGGTCGATTAATTGCTGACTATTTCATGATAGTTTCTCCTCACTGTCAACTACCGCTTGTTGATCTGTGGAAAGTCGTTCAATAAGGTGGGGTGATTAAGGGGACCGTAGTTGGCTGAGCAGACCACATTTTTAGACGAGGATATGCCCGAGGCACGTGCAGCTGATGCTGGTGCGCGGGTCGCCGTTATGGTGCCGCGGCCCTTGGCTGGCGCGCTGGACTACGCCGCACCGCTGGGCGAAGACGCGCCTCCCGCTGGTACTTTTGTCCAAGTTAAGCTTGGCAATAAACCCATCGTCGGTGTGGTGTGGCACGAAGAGGCTGAGGGCCGCGTTGCCTTTAAGAAATTAAAGCCCATTGAGGCGCTGTTGCCTGTGCCGAGCTTGTCAGATGACATGATGCGATTCGTAGATTGGGTCGCGGCCTATACGCTGGCGGCTCCGGGCTCAGTACTCAAAATGGTTATGAGCTGCCCTGATGCGCTAAAAGCCCCGCCCATGCGAGCCCATGTGGTGAAAACTGGAGAAGAACCAGCGCGGATGAGTGACCAACGCTTAGCGGTGCTGGATGCGGTGGCTGATGACACGCCGATGACCGTGCAGGCAGTAGCTGAAATGGCGGGCGTGAGTGAGGCTGTGGTGCGTGGTCTAGTAAAAGCAGGTGGTCTTGCAAGCCTTGAATTGCCTAGCGATGCGCCGTTTAGGGCGCCTGATCTCGCCATCAAAGGCCCTAAGCTGACCGATGAGCAAACCCTTGCCACCAAAGCTATTACTGACACGGTGTGGGAGAAGCGCTTTCAGCCCTTTTTACTGGATGGTGTCACTGGTAGCGGTAAGACCGAAGTATATTTTGAGGCAATTATTGAAGCGCTGGCGGACAATGACACCCAAGTGCTGGTTTTGGTGCCAGAGATTGCGCTGACGACCCAGTGGCTCAAACGCTTTGAAGAACGGTTTGGGGTTGCGCCGGTTATTTGGCACTCGGATATTGGCAATGCGGAGCGTCGCCGTGCTTGGCGTGGTGTTGCAAGCGGCAGTGCCCGTGTGGTTGTGGGCGCGCGGTCATCATTGTTTTTGCCGTATAAAAAACTCGGTCTCATAGTGGTAGACGAAGAGCATGACCAAAGCTTTAAGCAAGAAGAGGGTGTGTTGTATCATGCGCGGGATATGGCGGTACTGCGCGCACGGATCGCTAACTGTGCTGTGGTGCTGGCGAGTGCGACACCGTCGCTGGAAAGCTTAGTTAATGCGCAGCAAGATCGATACGTACATTTGAAACTGCGAGAGCGGCACGGCGGGGCTGTGTTGCCAGAAATTCACACCATTGATATGCGGAGCAAGGGCACTGCATCTGCTGCTGAGTGGTTGTCGCCTATCCTGATTGACCAGATATCTAAAACTGTTGAGGCAGGCGAGCAGGCTATATTGTTCCTTAATCGTCGTGGTTATGCACCTTTGACGCTGTGTCGCAACTGTGGGCATCGCTTTGAATGTCCTAATTGTACGGCGTGGCTGGTGGAACACCGTCATAGAGAGGGCATGCAGTGTCATCATTGTGGTTATGAAACGGGGCTGCCAGATAGTTGCCCTGACTGTAAGCAAGAGGACACGCTGGCGGCATGTGGCCCGGGCATTGAGCGGCTGGAAGAAGAGGTCATGAAGCATTTCCCCACTGCACGGCTTGCGGTGATGACCAGTGACACTATGACCAGTCCAGCACTTACCGCCGAAATGGTAGAGAAAATTACATCGGGTGCGGTGGATATTATCCTTGGCACACAGATCGTGACGAAAGGTTATCACTTCCCGAACATTACACTGGTTGGCGTGGTGGATGCGGACCTTGGCTTGCGCGGCGGAGACATGCGGGCAGCAGAGCGAACCTATCAGCAGCTGGTGCAAGTAGCAGGCCGCGCTGGTCGCGCGGACAAACCGGGCCGCGTATTTTTGCAAACTTACGAGCCAAATCACCCTGTAACCGAGGCACTTGTCGGCGGAGATGGGGAGGGATTCATCGAAAAAGAGATAGAATCACGTGCAAGATACGCTATGCCGCCGTTCGGAAAGCTGGTTGGAGTGATCCTTTCAGGCCTTGAAATGCGCGCTGTGGCTGATGCGAGCCGTAATTTGGCAGTGGCAGCCCCGCGCCTTAAAGATGTGCATGTTTTGGGGCCAGCGCCAGCACCGCTTGCTCGGATTCGTGGTTCTTACAGGTACAGATTGCTGCTACAAGCCCCTAAAGACGCCAATGTGCAGAAAATAATGCGAGATTGGCTGTCAGAGGTCAAAGTGCAAAAAGGCGTTAAAATTAAAGTAGATATCGATCCGATGAGTTTCCTTTAGAGGCTAATTTTATAACTATTTTAAAAAGGGTGAAAAAAACCCGCTTGTGTCTCTTGCAAGGGCCTAATTCGTGTGCTAGATGGACCTCGCATTTCGGAGAAACTTTGCCGAAGTGAAGTTGTAAATTGGCTTGTTTAAAGCGTTCCCCTCAGCTCTTGCATAGTAAAGAGCGTTTTGAGTGAGCCCAGTTCAAGGATCGAATAGCTCGTGTCATCTGATAAAGTTATAGTTTCTGGGATCTCCGGCCGTTACGCTCTAGCGCTATTTGACTTGGCGTTGGACGCGAAATCTATTGACGCGGTCGAAGCTGATCTCAACTCACTTAAAGTCATGCTTGATGAAAGCGACGACTTGCAAGCTCTCGTAAATAGCCCGATTATTTCTCGTGGCGAACAGTCTTCAGCAATTGCAGCCATAGCGAAAGCCGCGGATCTTAGTGATCTCGTAGCACGCTTCTTGGGTGTTCTTGCGTCTAACCGCCGTTTGAATGCTCTCTCACTGGTGATTAGAGATTTTGCTCAACTTGTATCGCAACACCGCGGTGAAGTAACAGCAGAAGTTAAATCTGCGCATGCCTTATCGGATGCGCAACTCGATGAACTTAAATCAAAATTAAAAGCGGCCGTAGGTCGGGATGTAAGCATTGACGCAAATGTCGATGAAACACTTCTCGGTGGCCTGGTAGTAAAGGTGGGCTCTCGCATGGTCGATAGTTCACTTAAAACCAAACTTGATAACCTCGCAATCGCGATGAAAGGGGTTGGCTAATGGATATCCGTGCAGCGGAAATTTCCAAGGTCCTTAAAGACCAGATTTCCAATTTCGGCAATGAAGCTGAAGTCTCAGAAGTAGGTACCGTTCTCTCAGTAGGTGACGGTATCGCACGTGTTTACGGGCTTGATAATGTTCAAGCTGGTGAAATGGTGGAGTTCCCAGGTGGTATTAAGGGCATGGCTCTTAACCTGGAAACAGACAACGTTGGTGTTGTTATTTTCGGTAATGACCGTTCCATTAAAGAAGGCGACACAGTTAAGCGTACAGGCGCTATTGTGGACGTACCAGTAGGCCGCGGCCTTCTTGGTCGTGTTGTTGACGCTCTTGGTAATCCAATTGACGGCAAAGGCCCGCTTGAAGACGTAACACGTACACGTGTTGAAGTGAAAGCACCTGGCATTATCCCGCGGACATCCGTGCATGAGCCAATGCAATCTGGTCTTAAAGCGATCGACGCACTTGTGCCTGTTGGACGTGGTCAACGTGAGCTTATCATTGGTGACCGTCAAACTGGTAAAACAGCGGTTGCAATCGATACTTTCATTAACCAAAAAGTTACCAACGACGCTGCTGGTGACGAAGATGGTAAAAAGTTATTCTGTATTTATGTTGCTGTGGGTCAAAAACGCTCCACTGTTGCGCAGATCGTTAAAACGCTCGAAGAGCAGGGTGCGATGGAATATTCTATCGTTGTTGCTGCAACCGCTTCTGAGCCTGCACCACTTCAATTTATCGCACCTTACACAGGTACTGCGATGGGTGAGTTCTTCCGCGACAACGGCATGCACGCTGTGATCGTACATGATGACCTTTCCAAGCAAGCTGTTGCTTATCGTCAAATGTCCTTGCTTCTTCGCCGTCCTCCAGGACGTGAAGCGTATCCGGGCGACGTGTTCTATCTTCACTCACGCCTTCTTGAGCGCGCAGCGAAAATGTCTGACAAAATGGGCGGTGGTTCACTAACAGCACTTCCAATCATTGAAACTCAGGGCGGCGACGTGTCTGCTTATATTCCAACAAACGTGATCTCTATTACAGATGGTCAGATCTTTTTGGAAGCTGAGCTTTTCTATAAAGGTATTCGTCCAGCGATTAACGTTGGTTTGTCTGTGTCTCGTGTGGGTTCAGCCGCGCAAATTAAAGCCATGAAGCAGGTTGCTGGCTCCATTAAATTGGAACTCGCTCAGTACCGCGAAATGGAAGCATTTGCTCAGTTTGGTTCCGACCTTGATGCTGCTACGCAAAATCTTCTTAACCGCGGTGCTCGTCTTGTTGAGCTACTTAAGCAGGGTCAATACACTCCGCTTACAGTGGAAGAGCAAGTGGTTAGCATCTTCTCTGGTGTGAACGGCTTCTTGGATGAAATTCCAACAACAGACGTGACACGCTTTGAAGAGCAACTTCTAACCGAAGTTCGCGCAAAGCATGAAGATATCTTATCAGCTATCCGCAGTGAGCAAAAAATCTCTGACGACACTGACAAGAAATTGAAAACCGTAATTGGTGCTTTCGCTAAAGCATTCAGCTAAGTCCTTCGGGACAGTAAGGAGAGAGGTTCTTCACTATGGCGAGCCTTAAAGACCTAAAAAACCGGATCGGCAGTGTAAAGTCGACGCAAAAGATTACCTCCGCCATGAAAATGGTGGCGGCATCTAAGCTACGTCGCGCGCAAGAAGCAGCCGAAGCTGCGCGCCCTTACGCTGAACGGATGGAAAATGTACTTGGCGCATTGGGAGCGGCGGTTGCTGGCTCCCCTGGTGCATCACCTTTGCTAGTTGGTTCTGGCAAGGACGATGTGCATTTGGTTATCGTTGCGACCTCCGAGCGGGGTTTGTGCGGTGGCTTTAACACCAGTATCGTGAAAGCGGCACGCCTGCATATCAACGGGCTTTTGGACGCTGGCAAAACTGTCAAAATCCTTAACGTTGGTAAAAAAGGCGATGCACAATTGCGTCGTGATTTTTCACACCTGATTATCGACCTTAAAGACCTATCCCACGTTAAAAACCTCGCGTTTTCTGACGCTCAGCCTATCGCGGATGAGGTTTTGGGTATGTTTGAAAAACAAGAATTTGATGTAGCAACCTTGTTCTACGCCAAGTTTGAAAGTGCTTTGTCTCAAGTGCCAACCGAACAACAGCTTATCCCGGCTCCAATTCCTGAAGTGGAAGAGGGCGATGATAGCTTGGGCGGTGCAGCATATGATTATGAGCCAAGCGAAGAAGAAATCCTCGATGACCTGCTACCGCGCAATGTTGCGGTTCAGTTCTATCGTGGCTTGCTAGAGAACGCTGCATCTGAACAGGGCGCCCGTATGGCCGCTATGGACAATGCGACGCGTAACGCTGGCGATATGATTGACGACATGACATTGATCTACAACCGTAGACGTCAGGCCGAGATTACTAAAGAATTGATTGAAATTATCTCTGGCGCAGAAGCGCTCTGAGGATAAACTCGATAAGGAGTTTGCAAAATGGCAAAAGCTAAAAACATAGGCCGCGTGTCGCAGGTCATTGGTGCGGTAGTTGACGTGCAATTCGATGGTGAATTGCCGGCAATTTTGAACGCACTAGAAGCTGACAACAACGGAAACCGCTTGGTTCTCGAAGTTGCACAGCATTTGGGTGAAAACACTGTTCGTACTATTGCAATGGACAGCACCGACGGTTTGGTGCGTGGTCTTGAAGTGGAAGATACGGGCGCTGCTATCTCTGTGCCTGTTGGCCCAGAAACACTCGGACGTATTTTGAACGTGATCGGTGAGCCAATTGATGAACTTGGACCTGTTGGTCACAAGAAAACGGCTCCAATTCACGCAGAAGCACCTGCGTTTGAAGATCAAGCAACTGAGCAAGAAATTCTCGTAACCGGTATTAAGGTTGTGGATTTGCTCGCACCATACGTGAAGGGTGGTAAAATTGGTCTCTTCGGTGGTGCTGGTGTTGGTAAAACTGTTTTGATCATGGAACTTATCAACAACATCGCTAAAGGACACGGTGGTTATTCTGTGTTTGCTGGTGTTGGTGAGCGTACACGTGAAGGTAACGACCTTTACCACGAAATGATGGATAGTGACGTGATCGTGCCAGACGGGGACAGTAAAGCTGCTCTCGTATATGGTCAAATGAACGAGCCTCCAGGTGCGCGTGCACGTGTGGCGCTTACAGGTTTGACTTTGGCTGAATATTTCCGTGATGAAGAAGGTCAAGACGTGTTGTTCTTCGTGGATAACATCTTCCGCTTCACACAAGCTGGTGCTGAGGTGTCTGCACTTCTTGGTCGTATCCCTTCTGCTGTGGGTTATCAACCAACGCTTTCCACTGATATGGGTGGCTTGCAAGAGCGTATTACATCTACCAAAAAAGGGTCTATTACATCTGTGCAAGCGATTTACGTGCCTGCCGATGACTTGACTGACCCTGCGCCTGCAACATCCTTTGCTCACTTGGACGCAACAACTGTGTTGTCTCGTCAAATTGCTGAGCTTGGTATTTATCCTGCTGTGGATCCACTTGATAGTACATCACGCATCTTGGACGCGCGCGTTCTTGGTGAAGATCACTATGCAGTTGCCCGTCAAACGCAAGAAGTTCTGCAAAAATATAAATCTTTGCAAGACATCATCGCGATTTTGGGTATGGATGAGCTTTCTGAAGAAGACAAACTGGTTGTGGCACGTGCCCGTAAGATCCAGCGTTTCCTCAGCCAGCCTTTCCACGTTGCTGAAGTGTTCACTGGCTTCCCTGGTAAACTTGTTTCACTTGAAGACACAGTAAGTGGCTTTAAAGCGATTGTGGCTGGTGAGTATGATCACCTTCCAGAAGCGGCCTTTTATATGGTTGGCGGTATCGATGAAGCAGTTGCTAAAGCTGAGAAAATGGCAAAAGACGCTGCTTAATTGCAGCTAGCCTTTTTAAGGAAACGACATGTCAGATAGCTTACGTTTTGAACTAGTGTCACCCGAGCGTCTTTTAAAAGACACAACGGCAGCCATGGTTATGGTGCCAGGTACAGACGGTGATTTCGCTGTTTTACCAGGCCACGCTCCTATGATGTCAACCATCCGCCCGGGTGTTGTCGAGGTTTATGAGAGTGAAGACGGTGAGGCAGAGCATCTTTTCGTTAAAGGTGGCTTGGCACAAGTAACGTCTTCTGGTTTGACCATTTTGGCAGAAGAAACGCTGATCGTCGGCGATGTTGATGCGGCTGATCTTGCACAAAAGCTTTCTGATGCACGCGAAGACGTTGAGGACGCAAGCGATGATATCGTACGCGCCCGCGCCGAGAAAACTGTTGAGTGGATGGAAGCGCTCACTGAAGTTATCAGTTAAGTCCTTAAATTATATGAATTTAAACGGCGGTTCTCCTTGTGAGTGCCGCCGTTTTTCATTGCGCTAGAAGTTAAGTTGAATAAGGAACTGCGAGACATTTTCACCGTCCATGGACAGCGGCAGCAACAGTGCTTCATATTCGCGGTTGTCAGCATTTGCCCAAACGAAACGTTTGTTGCTAGAAAAATAAGGCTTTTTATTTTCCACCGCCCAGCGCACACGTGGCATCATGCTTTGCGCACCGCGTAAAGTTTCAATGCCTTCACCCGTTATATCAGTTGGTAAAACGCCGCTGAGCTTGGTGCCGATAAGGCGAATGCAGGACAGGCCATTATCACCGTCATAATCGATGAGCATGACAGTGGGCAGAACGCTAGCAACTTCGTTTGGATGAAAGTCTTTTTTGAGAGGGATGGTTTTGTCCCCCTTCATTTTGAGCCAATTGGCATGTAACAGACGGCCATCTTCCCACGGAATATCATCCGTTTCGAATTCCGTAAAAATACCATGTTCTTCAATTGGTACCATAAAATAGCGTCTCCATTTTTCGTAAGTGTCTGACTTACAAGGAATACTCTATACTATTAAGTATTATTATCAAAATACATTTAGTGCATAAGAGATCAACAGTACCTGCGGAACAGTTACAAGTGGTAGAAACAGAGCTGTTTTCCAACGACCGGTGGTTTCTCTGAGAGTCACCATTTCGGTGTAATCTGTGGCTACGCCAGTCATTAGAAAAGCAAAACCATTGCCCGGTGCATCCGCGCGGGTCAGCAGGTCTGCAGCAATTGGCGTGGAGCCCTCAGAGCAGACTTCAATGATGGTGGCGGCGAGAATAGTAAGACCAAGCCCAGCAAGCGTAGGCCCAAACCATGCGGCAAAGGTTGAGGTGTCGATAAAGGCACGAATGAGGCTGGCTAGGATGATGCCGAACAAGAACCAACGTACCAACATGCGGCTATCTCTGACCCCTTGCAGCAAGACATCCTTGAGCCATGTTGGCGTAATGCGGAAGCCTTTAAATGATTTTTTGGCCTCGGTCATCAAGTGAAAATCATCTGGTAAATCAATGCGGTGCGGGTTTTTGTCCAGCGTGCCGCGCTCGGTAAGCTTATCGAATATCCAACCAGAAATCACCGCGATAACAGCTGAGAGTAAGATGAAGGCGAGGGTCCATTTGAAACCGATAAGGGCAATTAGGACGAGGGTAAGTGAAAAGCTATTCCATGGGCTTGCCACCAAAAAGGCAATCACTTGCCCCAGTGTGGCCCCGCGTTCATAGAGCTTCATACCAACCAACAAGATACCATGGCTGCAAAGGTCTAGAAAAATGCCAGCAGCTACGGCGCGGAACAGGCCGTTCATACCGCCCTTGCGCCCCAACATGGCGATAACAAACTCGCGGGGAATATCATGCAATATACCAACAGCGATAATGCCAAGTGCCACTCCCCACCACATGCGGTGTACTAGCTCAACAATGGTGGCGGTAAAGGTAACCAAGCCACCTGACAGAATGTCAAAATTGTAAATGCCGAGAATATAAGCGGGTATAAGGATGGATACTGACCCCCAAAAGAGCCAGTCAAATTTGCGTTTTGGCGGGCCGCAGCAGTCGTCGTCCGCGCTCGCAGCAACTACAGGTGCTGGTTCTGTGTGGCAGCAGCTATGGTCATCGTCGTTGCTCACTTGGCATTCTCTTGTATATAAGAAGAAAATTCTTTAATCAGCGTGGTATAAATAGGCCGCTTGAAGGCCACAATCATCCCCGGTAAATCGTCTATATCGCCCCAACGCCACTGGGAAAATTCTGGTTTATGGCCGTCAATTTTAACCACATCATCGCTAGCTGTTAGCCGCATGAGAAACCACATTTGCTTTTGACCGCGGTAGCGACCCTTCCACAACTTTTTCTGCAGTTCTTTTGGCAGGTCATAAGTGAGATAATCATCGGTCTGGGCAATCAGCTCTACATGCTCAGATGAGATGCCAGTTTCTTCCTCCAACTCGCGGTAGGCCGCTGCCAAGAGGTCTTCACCTTCATCAACACCGCCTTGGGGCATTTGCCATGCACCCGGTGTGTCGATACGCTCGCCGTGCCAAACTTTGCCTGCATCATTGATCAGCATAATGCCAACATTCGCGCGGTAGGGAAGGTTCTTTACTTTAGTCACTGTTTTGCCCCTTGCTAATCAGATAGCTATCACTCACTGACAATGGCGGAAACAGGTACCAATTGAAAGCCTTTAGATTGTAATGTTTCAGCCCAAGAGCTTATTGTTGCAACAGAAAGTGTGTTGAGGCGTGCAATACCAAGTGCAGAGCCACGCTTGGCTGCCCTTGCTTCAAGTGCGTTAAGTTGACGCATGATGGCGTCTTCACTGCGCTCGTTGTCGATATAGCGGCTGTTCACAGCGTAAGGCAGGTCAATGGCATCAGAAACATTGGCAGCCACTGATTTTGCCGTTGTTCGGCTATCCACGAATATCAAGCCACGGTCTTTTAGATGTTGCAAAACAGGGGTGAGAGACAGCTCATCAGCGGTCATACGACTGCCCATGTGGTTAACCATACCAATGTAGCCCGTTATGCTACCAAGAATGCTATCAAGGCGTGTGATGTTTTGGTCAGTTGGTGCTCCCACTAGCATACCCAGCGGTCCTGGATCATGTGCGGGATAGCGCATGGGCTCCATCGGTAACATCAGTAAAAATTCATTGCCGTGGTCCAGTATGATGGTGCTCCAACGCGAAATTTCGTGCGAATAAGGTGATATGCCTAAGGAAACCTCTTTTGGTAACTGGTCAATAGCGTCTCGTGTGCGCCCTGCGTTTAGCCCCAAATCCGTTATTAAAATCGCGATTGGTTTTAGGCTTGGGTCCAGTGTCACGTCAGCTGAATAAAGCTTCCAATTGGCGAGGCTGTAAGCCTTACTTTTTACGGCTTCTGGCATGGAGCTGTCAGGGGCCACGGCAGATGAAGCCACGTCATTTGCTGTATCTAACACTGTGTCTGTTAGCGTGGTTTCACTATCTTCATTCACTGTATCAAGAGGCTCGTCGCTCATTACTTCAGCGCCACTTGTTTGTGGGTCTGTACTCTCTTCAGGTGGTAGGCCACCGCAAGGGTCATCGTCAATTATTTGGTCTTCAGCTACTTCAACAGCAACCGCGCTTGCTTCGTCGTTGATATCAGCGACAACTTTATCGTCTTTAACACTCGTCCCGGTAACAGCGGGCGGCTGCATCGCGGCCCTCTGCGCTTGGACAGCGGCATATTCACCGTTGGTCCATATCACAACACCTATTATCACTACAGCCGTGGTGGCCCATGCCGCAATCATCGCTCTCATACTGGAAAACATCGCTTACTCTCCGTTAATTGGCGTTGCTGGCATCAGCCATAACAGGTGCAGGTGCTGGTGTAGCTTTTAAGCTTTTTAGTAAAGCTACCGCGCGCTCTAGCTGAAAGTCTTTGCTAGTGTCGGATGACGTGTTGCGCGTGTCGGGCGCTTCTTTGTCATTTGCATCTTCACCTGTGCGGTCGACAGTTTCTTGATCATTGGTGAAGGACCCGCGGATATCGCTTTCACGGCGAGAGTTATAAAGTTCACCGTTTTTGCGGGTAAATAACACTTCAATATCTGGTTCAATGCCGCGACCTTGGATAGAGCGACCTGATGGTGTGTAATATTTAGCCGTGGTTAAGCGGATGGCGCGGTCGCCTTGACGGCCCAAGCGCATTTCGCTTTGCACGGTGCCTTTGCCAAAGGTTTTATCACCCAAAATCACCGCGCGGCGGTGGTCTTGTAGCGCACCCGCAACGATCTCACTGGCGGAGGCTGATGAACCGTTGATCAACACTACGATAGGTAGTCCGTCGATCATGTCGCCTTCTTCAGCAAATGCGCGCGAATTATTATAGTCGTGGCGGCCACGTGTGGAGACAATCTCACCGTGATCAAGGAAAGCGTCTGAAATGCGGATAGCCTCGGTGAGCAAGCCCCCCGGGTTGTTGCGTACATCCAAAACGATACCTTCTAAGCTATCGCCAACTTCTTCTTTGATGGCTGTGATGGCTTTTTCTACATCCGCACCTGATGAGATGTTGAAAGTGGAAACACGGATGTAACCGATGGTGTCGCTCTCAATGCGGTGGCGGACAGATTTTAGCTTAATGACAGCCCGCACGAGTGTAATTTCAAGTGGTTCGCTCTCACCCTCACGTACGATGGTGAGCGTAATAGGCTCACCAGCCGCGCCGCGCATGGACGTCACTGCTTGGTCGGTTGATTGCCCAACGATAGACACACCGTCTAGATGCGTAATGAAGTCACCGCCTTTAATGCCCGCGCGTTCGGCTGGAGTTTCATCGATGGGAGAAATAACCTTGATTATGCCGCGCTCTGACGTGATTTCCATACCAAGACCACCATATTCACCGGTCATTTGTTCGTTGACGTCTTCAAACTTAGAGGCATTGAAATAATGTGAGTGAGGGTCTAGCGACTGCAACATGCCCTGAATGGCAGCTTCAAGCACTTCGGTATCTTCCACTTCATCCACATATTCGGTGCGGACGCGCTGGAAAATATCCATCAAAAGATCAAGCTCTTCATAGAGATCGCCTTTTGTCTTTGCCTTGCTGTCTTGGGCAAAGGCGCCACTGGTAGCAAGGATAAGAAGCATTAAGCCGGTTAATATTTTCCGCATTTTATATCTCCAGTTAGATCACGTGCGTCGTAAGTATTGTTTATATTATTGTTTAAACCATGGCGAAGGATTTATCGGTGTATTTTTACGCCGAATTTCCAAATATAGCCTCGGTTTAATGCTGTTGCCTGCCTCGCTGATACGGTCGGGTGCCATCACGCCGATGGGCTCGCCCGCCAAAAGCCACTCTCCAACATTGGGATATGCCTCATCTAAACCTGCAACAAGACTATGGTATTCGCTGCCATGGGCAATAATCAAGATAAGACCGTAGTCTCGGAACTCATCAGCGAAAATTACTTCACCGTCATAAGGCGAAACAACTTGTGCTCCGCCGCGTGTCTCTATGCGCAAGCCCTTGCTGGTTCCTACCATTTGCTGTGTGCCAAACTGCTCTACAACCTTGCCGCGGGCGGGCAAAGTGAGTTGCCCTCGGGCTGCTGCTATGTTGAGCGCAGCCTTCAGTTTCTCTATGTTTTCTGGGCTATTACGGTTTATGTTGCGCGCGACGATCTTCTCAATCAGCTCATTTAAACTCTTGGCTTCATCGGCTAATTTTTTGATCGCTATGGCGTGCTGGTTTGCGTCCTGTGTGGCTTTTTTCGCTTGTGAAAGCTGCCTATTCCTCAGTGCCTTCATCGCGGCTTCCGCGCTATGCATATCGTTTAGTGTTGCATCTAGCGCGGCGCGGTCACGCTCTAAATCACTGCGAATCTCTTTAAGATCGTCCAGTTCAAGGCGCAGCTCAGCCGCCCGCGCTTCAATTTGAGGCACGAGCGTAGACAGCAAATTTGCTGTGCGCACGGTATCGAGTGCTTTGGTGGGCTGCATGAGTGCAAGGGCTGCTGGGCGATTACCAAGCCGCTCGAGTGTTGCAAGCAATTCGACCAGATCTTGGCGTCGTGTGTCTAGGTTTGCTGATTTTTGAAGCTCTTCTTGTTCCAGCGTATCAATCCGCTCTTCAAGTATTGTGGCATCGCTTTCGTGACTTTGCAGCTGCCGCGCTAAATCTATTAAGCTCGACTTGGTCATGGCTGCTTCGCTTAAAGCATCTTCTGCGGCTTTCCTGAGCGCAGCTTCTTTAAGCTCGCGGTCTTTAATTTCGGTATCAATTTCGGTGAGACGGTCTTCAGCGGCTTGTTTTTCTTGATCTTGCGCCATAAGTGGTGATGCCGCGAGGCTAGCTGCCAAAGAAGCAATAACCGCGCCGATTAGCCATGCTTTATGTGAGAGGCTTGCGCTCAAGAGACCAGCAAGTTCTCGCCGCTCATCTCAGTTGGCTGCTCTAGCCCCATCAGCGCAAGGACGGTCGGGGCGACATCGGCAAGGCGTCCGTCGCGTATGCCGTGTTTGTTTTCAGCGTTGATCATCAAGATAGGCACGTCAAAATTTGTATGGGCTGTGTGGGCGACACCTGTTGCTTGGTTTGTCATCAGCTCCACGTTGCCGTGGTCCGCAGTGATCAGCAGGTCACCGCCTGCACTAAGCACCGCTGCTTCAAGCCGCGTGATGCAAGCATCAATGGTCTCACAGGCTTTCATGGCTGCTGATAGAATGCCTGTATGGCCCACCATGTCAGGGTTTGCGAAGTTTACGATTACCGCGCTAAATTCACCACTTTCGATGGCTTTAACCAGATTATCAGTAACCTCGTGAGCGGACATTTCAGGTTTTAAATCGTAAGTTGCCACATCGGGTGAGGGGATAAGAATGCGCTCTTCGCCGTCAAATACTGCCTCTTTGCCACCGTTAAAGAAAAAGGTGACATGGGCATATTTTTCCGTCTCAGCGATACGTAGTTGTTTTAAGCCCGCGTCCGCGATCACTTCGCCCAAGCTTTGTTCAACCTGCGTCGGTGCGAACATAGTGGTCATTAATGGATTAAGCGCGCTTGAATATTCTACGAGGCCTAATGTCGCACCAAAGTTGATTGTGCGATCACGCTCGAAGCCATCAAAACTTGGATCTACGAGAGCTGTGAGAATCTCACGGGCGCGGTCAGCGCGGAAGTTAGCCATGATCAGGCCGTCCCCGTCAGCCATGCCGATATAATTACCCACGATAGTAGGCTCGATAAATTCGTCATTTTCACCGCGAGCATAGCCATTTGTTACTGCCTCAACAGCGCTCGCGGCTTTTTCATCTGCGCGGGCATCAACCACGGCGCCATGGCCTTTTTGTACACGGTCCCAGCGCTTATCGCGGTCCATCGCCCAGTAGCGACCAGTGACAGACGCAACTTCCACGTTATGCAGCTCTGCGATATCCGCTTCAAACTTTGCCATAAAGCCATCTGCGCTGCGGGGCGGGGTGTCGCGACCGTCAAGGAAGGCATGGATCGCCACACGAATGTCATGATCGGCAAGGCTTTTCGCCATCGCAACCATTTGATCTTGGTGGCTGTGAACACCGCCTGGTGAGAGTAGCCCCATGATATGAGCTGTGCCGCCTGATGTTTTAAGTGTAGCGATAAAATCTTGTAAGGCTTGGTTCCCGTCAAAGCTACCATCTGCAATTGCAGCGTCAATACGCGGTAAGTCCTGCATGATAACGCGGCCACCACCAAGGTTCATATGGCCCACTTCGGAGTTGCCCATTTGACCGTCGGGCAAGCCCACAGCTAGCCCAGATGTTTGTAACATGGCGCGAGGGGCACTGTCCCATAGGCGATCATAGGTTGGTGTGTCGGCGAGTTTAATGGCGTTATCCACGCTATCTTCGCGGTAACCCCATCCATCCAAAATACAAAGCACTACAGGTTTCTTGCCCATTCGGCGTCCTCTTCAATTCTTTTCCGCTTGTCGCGGTAATGTGGCCGCTAATCGCGGTGATAGGGGTGCCCGTTCAATACTGACCAAGCACGGTAAATTTGTTCTGCCAGCATGGCACGCACCATAATATGGGGCCAAGTTAACGAGCCAAAAGCCATGGTTAAGTTGGCCTTTTGCTTGATGCTATCATCCAAACCATCCGCGCCGCCAATGATAAAGGCAACGCTATTGAAGCCCTCGGTCATAAACCCGTCTAATTTGCCAGCAAACTGACGCGATGTTAGCGCTTTTCCGTGCTCATCCAAAACGATAATTGCAGATCCGGGCGGAACTGCGGATAAAAGTTTTTCAGCCTCTTGCGATTTACGCAGCGCAGCGGTTCGCGCAGGCTTTTTAATCTCAAATTCTTTAACTTGGGCATCCCACGGCATGCGGCGCAGATAATCAGTGATCATCTGTTGTTCGGGGCCTTGGCCCGCTTTGCCCATTGCTATAATGGTGATCCGCATTTTAGTTTACGATATCGGTGCTATCAGCCAGGTTCATAGACCACATTTTGTCGAGATTATAAAAGGATCTTACCTCTGGGCGGAAGATATGGACGATGACATCGCCAGCATCTATCAAAACCCAATCTGCCTGATTAAGGCCTTCAACGGTAAGGTCTTTAACACCTGCTTCTTTCAAAGCCTTAGACACATAATCGGTGAGCGCTGCCACTTGACGCGCAGACCGACCGTTTGCGATGACCAAATGGTCCGCAATGCCAGATTTGCCTTGTAAATTAATGGTGTTGATCTCTTCAGCCTTGTTGTCATCTAGGGCTGTAATGATCGTGGAAATAAGGTCCGAACCCGCTTCGGGTACATTGGAACTATTGACGTTTTTCGTCTCATCAACGACTGGCAAGCTTACTCCTTCTCTTTTCATTATGCCGTCCAATCACTGTTTTGATTGCGGCGTATATCTGTGGCTGATGCTGGATGACGCTTAGCGGTCACAAAGCTCCAAGCCGGTGCTGTTTGGTCTTTCAAGTGTTTAGGCGTGGTGCGAAATTTTGCAAAAACTCTAGCCAAATCGCTTGTTAGTCCACCCATAGAATACTTTGGTCTGTCAAAAATCGCAATGGGTATGGTGCAAGCAATCTCGCGCCATGCATACCACTGAGAAAATTGCTGCATATTATCGGCACCCATCAACCATATAAAGTTAGTTTTAGGAAAGGCGCTCATTAAGGCGTCTAGGCTGTCCGCCGTGCGGTTAGTGCCTAGGTTGTCTTCAATGGTTGTGGTGATAATGCGGGCGTGGTCACTGATGCGGCGAGCACTTTCGGTGCGAGCGTCAAGCGGCGCCATTCCATGGTCTGATTTTAATGGGTTAGATGGGCTAACTAGCAGCCAAACCGCGTCTAAACCAAGGCGTTTAAGCGCTTCGCGAGCGATATAGGCATGGCCCGCGTGCGCAGGGTTAAAGCTGCCACCAAGCAAGCCAACCGTGCGATCGTTCCACAGTGTAGAACGGGGCGTCACAGGCGGCGTATGCAGGGCTGTTGTGCTCATGGGCGCACTTGGCCTGTGCCGCGAACTTTATATTTAAAGCTGGTGAGTTGCTCTAGTCCTACTGGGCCACGGGCGTGAATGCGGCCTGTCGCGATACCAATTTCCGCACCCATACCAAATTCACCACCGTCCGCGAACTGGGTGGAGGCGTTGAGCATAACAATGGCGCTATCCACTTGGTTGAGGAAGCTTTCAGCGGCGGCTGCATTTTCAGTGATGATACAGTCCGTGTGACCAGAGCCGTGCGCTGCGATATGCGCGATAGCCGTGTCCATATCAGGGACCATTTTAATAGCCAAGATCGCGTCTAAATATTCGGTGTCCCAGTCGTCCGCGCTTGCAGGTGTTACGCGAGCGTCCATGCTACAGGTCCAAGTGTCACCGCGCAGTGCACATCCAGCATTTGCCAGAGCATCAAGGATAGCGGTAAGCGAGGAGGCAAAATTTTCATGCACTAAAAGTGTCTCGGACGCACCGCAAATGCCAGTACGGCGCATTTTGGCGTTAAGGGCAATATCTAGAGCTTTGTCAGGGTCTGCGTCTGCGTCGATATAGACATGGTTGAGACCTTCAAGGTGGGCGAACACAGGTACGCGCGCATCCGCTTGAATGCGGGCAACCAATGACTTACCACCGCGCGGGACAATCACATCAATATGGTCCGTCATGGTGAGCATTTCACCCACCGCTGCACGGTCGGCTGTTGGCACCAGTTGAATAGCATCTAGTGGTAGGCCCGCGTCGCCGAGGCCCATTTGCAAGGCTTTATGGATCGCGGCAGATGACTTTGTGCTCTCGCTGCCACCGCGCAAGATAACCGCGTTACCAGACTTTAAGCACAGTGCACCAGCGTCAGCCGTTACATTAGGGCGGCTCTCATAAATCACACCGATAACACCAAGAGGCGTGCGTACACGTGCGATATCCAATCCGTTGGGGCGTTGCCAGCGTGCAATTTCGCCGCCAACAGGATCTTCGAGCGTTGCGATATCTTCAAGGCTCGCAGCAATTGCTTCGATACGCGCTGGGTCCAGCTTCAAACGATCAATCATTGCAGGGGAAAGTTTTTTATTTTCAGCTGCCATCATGTCTTCGGTGTTAGCACTGAGAATAAATTGTGCATTTTTGCGAATAGCGGCAGCACTTGCTGTTAATGCCGCGTTTTTTTGGTCCGTGCTCGCGACCGCGAGTAGGCTGGCAGCGGCCTTGGCCTTTGCGCCAATGCTGTGCATGATATCTTTTATGCTCTGAGCGTTCATCTGCTATTTCCTATTAAAACAAGATCAGGTCGTCACGGTGTACAATAACACTCCGTCCACAAAAGCCAAGCTGCGCTTGCGCTTCATCGCTCCTACGACCCTTCATTTTATGGGCTTGCTCAGCGGTGTAACCCACGAGACCTTGCCCAATTGCTTTGCCATTTTCGTTGATCAGCGCAACGAGGTCGCCACGACTAAAATTGCCGTCTACTTCGGTGACGCCTGCCGGTAATAAGCTTGCATCTTTACGTAGTGCTTTTTCAGCGCCCGCATCAATGTGCAAATATCCCTCAGGGGCCATCAGCCCGCGTAACCACTGCTTGCGCACAGCAAGCGGTGACACACTAGCTGTAAAGACCGTGCCAACTTGGCTCTCCCAAAAACGGCGAATAGGGTTATCAATTTGACCATTTGAGATGACCAAAGAGCAGCCCGCAGCAGTAGCGATTTTCGCCGCTAGTATCTTGGTAAACATACCGCCTGAACCGAGTGTGCCAGCCGCCGCAGGGCCAGCCATAGCCTCAATTTTAGGGGTAATTTCTGTCACTTGGCTTATTAGTTCTGCTGCGTCGTCAATATTTGGATCGGCAGTGTAAAGCCCTTTGATATCGGACAAAATAAGCAGGGCATCAGCCTTAATCAACTGTGCCACGCGCGCCGCGAGGCGGTCGTTGTCGCCGAAGCGAATTTCTTGCGTCGCTACGGTGTCATTTTCGTTAACGATTGGCAAAGTGCCGTGTTCCAAGAGAGCTTCTAGCGTGTTGCGGCCGTTCAAATACCGTGCACGGTCCTCAAGGTCATATAGCGTAAGCAGGACCTGCGCCACTGTGGTCTCATGGGGGGCGAACAGCGTTTCGTAGGCATGTGCGAGCTTGATCTGTCCGATGGCAGCTGCCGCTTGGGCATCCTCTAAGCGGGTAGGGCGTGTGTTAAAGCCAAGCGCTGTTTGGCCCATGGCGATAGCGCCAGAGGAAACCAACACCACCTGCTGACCAGCACGGCGCATTGTCACAATATCTTCTGCAACAGTTTCCAGCCATTTTTGGCGGATTTTACCAGTTTTATTATCTCTAAGCAGCGCGGACCCAATTTTGATCACTACCCGCTTACAGTCTGACTTTTGGGCAATGGAAAATTTGGTCATACTGGCGACCACTCTTCATCAACTGGCTCTTCGTCGGGCGTTTCAGGTAAGCCTTCTTCAACGCGTTCGCGGGCCAGTTCGCGAGCGATGATGTCTTTTTGTACCACCTGCCATAGGCTCTCAAGAACCTCGACTTTACCTTCGTGCGTGACAGCAGACAGTGCCAGCACTTCAGCGCCAGAGGCTTTTTTCAGTGCTTTGATTTTCTGGGCAAGCTCGTCGTCTTCGAGTGCATCCATTTTGTTGAGGCCGATGACCATTTTCTTATCGGTTAAGCCTTGGTCATATGCTTCAAGCTCGCTCATGATGGTTTCATAAGCGCCGACGACATCGTCTTGAGTGCCGTCGATCAAATGCAATAATACACCGCAGCGCTCTACGTGACCAAGGAAGCGTGTGCCAAGGCCGATGCCTTCTGACGCGCCTTCAATAATACCGGGGATGTCCGCCAACACAAACTCATGGTCGCGGTGTCCGACCACGCCCAATTGCGGTGCCAGTGTCGTGAAAGGATAGTCTGCTATTTTTGGTTTGGCGGCTGACACAACAGATAAGAAAGTGCTCTTACCCGCGTTTGGCAGGCCGACAAGTCCTGCATCCGCCAGCAACTTAAGGCGCAGCACAATATTCATTTCTTCCGCTTCGCCGCCAGGTGTGGTGCGACGAGGGGCTTGGTTGGTGCTGGATTTAAAGTGCGCGTTACCGAGGCCACCGTGTCCGCCTTCAAGCAAGATAATACGGTCGCCTACGCTCGCAAGGTCCGCCAACATAAAGTCTTCGTTTTCATCAAAAATTTGCGTGCCAGCAGGGACTTTCAGCACCATGTCTTGGCCGGTTTTACCCGTGCGATTGCTGCCCATGCCGTGGACGCCAGTTTTGGCCTTAAAATGGCGCTTATAGCGAAAATCCACAAGCGTATTGAGGTTGCCAACTGCTTCAAAGATCACATGACCACCGCGACCGCCGTCTCCGCCGTTCGGGCCACCAAATTCTACGAAGGCCTCACGCCGAAAGCTCATACAGCCTCCGCCGCCAGGGCCAGATTTTACGTAGATTTTAGTTTGGTCTACAAATTTCATGTGTCATCCAATTAAGCTTAGGTACTCAGTCGTTTCTTGAGCCTTCGTACCTACAATATATTGCCGCTGTCGTCTAAAGAAAAAGGGGACAGGCATTAAGCCCATCCCCTTTAATCACTTGATCGTCGGGTGGGGCTACTCAGCGCCGTCTACGTTCACGATGGAGCGATTGCCCTTACCGCGTGTAAACTTCACTTGGCCTTCGACGAGTGCGAACAAGGTATGGTCTTTGCCCATGCCTACATTTGCGCCCGGGTACCATTTGGTGCCACGTTGACGAATAATGATGTTGCCAGCAAGCACGTGCTCACCGCCATATTTTTTAACGCCCAAACGGCGACCTGCTGAATCGCGACCGTTGTTTGAACTACCACCAGCTTTCTTATGTGCCATTGTCTTAGTCCCTTCTTACTTTGTCGCTTTTTTAGCAGCTGCTTTTTTAGCTGGCGCTTTAGTAGCGGCGGCTTTTTTCGCAGGTGCTTTTTTAGCAGTTGTTGTTTTCGCTGCAGCTTTTTTCGCAGGAGCCTTCTTAGCAGGTGCTTTCGCTGGAGCTTTCGCTTCAACAGGTGCTTCTACTTTTTTGGCAGGTGCTTTTTTAGCAGCAGTTTTTAAAATGTCGGTAACGCGCAGCACAGTGATGTTCTGACGATGACCTTTTTTACGACGGTAGTTATGACGACGTTTCTTTTTGAAAACGATAATCTTAGCCGCGCGGGTCTGTTCAAGAACTTCAGCTGATACAGAAGCGCCAGCAATAAGTGGTTCACCCACTTTAACGCCTTTGTCATCACCAACCATGAGAATTTCATCGAATTTGATAGTAGAGCCAACTTCGCCGTCGAGCTTCTCGACTTTGATAACTTGGCCAGCAGCAACACGATACTGTTTACCGCCTGTTTTAAGTACTGCGAACATTTGTTCACCTCTATTTAAGTGCCGCAAACAACCGGGTGGGACGTAACCCTTTGATAATCCCCACACTTTGGGCGGTTTCCGCTGGCGCATTTCTATCTAAAACTTGCAAGGAAAAATGCCTTTTTCTTCACAAGGTGCGCCAATATACGTATTGGGCGGCAAGAGTCAACGCCAAATGCGCTGTTTTCTTAGGTTTAGAGAGAATTAAGTGAATATTGAGTTGAGAAGTGATCAATAAATCGGGATTTGGATTTTATTAGAAAATAATACTAAATTATATAATAAATTAATTATATATAAGAATAATATTTCATATTGCGTATATATATTAAAATGATATATGTGTCGCAGCAAAAGGATCAGTTATGTCAGAGAAATATGAAAACACCTATGAAGGTACGGTGGATGCCATCGGCAACACCCCCCTTATCAAGCTAGAGGCGCTCTCGAAGGCCACCGGCGCGCATATATACGGTAAGGCAGAGTTCATGAACCCTGGAGGCTCCGTCAAGGACCGAGCTGCACTATCCATCGTGCGCGCGGCCGAAACATCAGGCGCTTTGAGGCCTGGTGGTATCATCGTTGAAGGCACAGCGGGTAACACAGGTATTGGCCTCACGGTTGTTGCCAGCGCGCTGGGCTATAAGACCATAATTGTTATTCCCAACACCCAGTCGGATGAGAAAAAAGACACGCTTCGTTTCTTAGGGGCTGAGCTAGTGGAAGTGCCTGCAAAACCCTACAGCAACCCCAATAACTTTCAGCATATCGCACGGCGCCTCGCTGAGCGCTTGAATGAAACCAATGAAAACGGTGCTATCTTTGCGGATCAGTTTAACAACCTTGCCAACAAACAAGCGCATATAGACGGCACAGCGCCAGAGATTTGGGCGCAAACGGATGGTAAAATTGATGGATTTGTCAGTGCGGTTGGCACAGGTGGTACGCTGTCAGGCATGGCGGAGGGGCTGCGTAAATTTAACCCTGATATTGCTATTGCACTAGCGGACCCAATGGGCGCGGCGCTATACAGCTATTATACGACTGGTGAACTTAAAATGGAGGGCGGCTCGATCACCGAAGGTATCGGTCAGTCGCGTATCACCCCCAACCTTGAGGGCTTCACGCCTAGCCATCTTTATCAAATCCCTGATAGCGAGGCGATGCCTTATGTTTTTGACCTGATGCGCCGCGACGGTCTGTGTGTTGGGCCGTCAACGGGTGTTAACATCGCGGGTGCAGTGCGCTTGGCGAAAGAGCTTGGCCCCGGCAGCACCATCGTCACATTGCTGTGCGATAGTGGCACGCGTTATATGTCGCGGTTGTTTAACCCAGAGTTTTTAGCGGAAAAAGGTATCGAGGTACCTAAGTGGCTGGCGAATGCAGCTGCGTCACATCAGCCTTATGATATTCCGTTTGAAGAGACAGCTTGAGGGGCTTATTTGTCGTCCTCTAACGCTTTGATCCGCGCGGCCTGCTCGGCTATTTCGCGGCGCATGCAGTCCAGCAGTGCTTCGGGGTCTTCTGCCACTTCATCACAAGGGGTTGCATAGGCGATGAAGCCTTCTTTCTTAGCTTGAGGTGTATTGATCTCTTTGGCGGGGATGCCGACCACGGTTGTGCCCGCTTTCACATCATGGGTGACAACCGCGTTGCCGCCAATCCGCGCGCGCTCACCCACTGTGATGGGGCCTAGCACTTGCGCGCCCGCGCCGATGACCGCGCCGTCATTGATCGTTGGGTGGCGTTTCACACGGCCTTCAAGGTCAGGTGCTACACCGCCCAGCGTCACACCGTGATACAGCATGACATTATCACCAATTTCAGCAGTTTCACCAATGACAACGCCCATACCGTGATCAATAAAGAAATTTTTTCCGATTTTGGCAGCCGGATGAATTTCAATCCCTGTGATAAAGCGCGAAAACTGTGCGATCATACGGGCGATGAAAAGCAAGTCCCAGCCATGAAAACGGTGAGCCAAGCGGTGCATAAACAGCGCTTGTGTGCTGGGGTAAAGCAGCAAAATCTCAGCGCTAGAGCGCGCGGCAGGGTCGCGGTCTTTAATGGTTGTTGTATAGTCTTTAATCTTTTCAAACATCATCTTCGTCCTTGGGAGCATGATCTTGTCATATCTATAACGCCGTTTGACAGTAAAGTAAGACAATTTTTTGTTACCTCAGACAAAAGTTAATGCTGGAGATGCTTTACCATTGAAAATTATCTGGCTATGCTCCGCTCCATAAAACTGTCAGCATACTTTTATGTAGGTGGAGCGTAGCGACTAGCGACCAAGGGGGAGCGCAGGCTGCGTGCCGCCAAAGAGGCGGAGCCTCTGAACGCAAATCTATTAGGGACACCATCATGAAAAATTTCAAAAATATTTTACTCGCAACCACGTTGCTTACCGCGCTCACCTCCTGTGAAGCGCCGATCAAAGCCGTGCAAATGGACGTGATCGCTGAAGACTATATCAAGCTTGTGCTGCAAGTGGGTGAGCATGAAGCGGGCTATATTGATGCCTATTACGGCCCTGAAGAGTGGGCAGCGGAAGCCAAAGCGGAAACGGGTTCCCTTAAAGAGCTAGGCGAGCTTGCGGATTATATGTTGCAGGCGCTACCACGTGTGGACACATCAGGCGGCACGGACATGGAGCGCGCCCGCCTTAACTTCCTAACCAAACAAATCACCGCTGTGCGCGCACGGATCGCTATGTTGCAGGGTGAAAGCTTCACTTTTGATGAAGAAACACGGCTGCTCTATGATGCGGTTTCGCCGAAAGGCTCTACTGACACATGGGACGCGACACTCGCTGAGCTGAACGCGCTTATCCCAGGTGAGGGTGACTTTAAAGACCGTTTTGCTGAGTTTAGAAAGCAATTTCAAATCCCCACCGATAAACTAGGCGCTGTTTTTGAAGCGTCTATCGCGGGTTGCCGCGCAGCAACGCAAAAATACGTTGATCTGCCGAAAGCTGAGAGCTTCACCTTTGAGTTCGTCACCGACAAGGCTTGGTCAGGCTATAACTGGTATCAAGGCGGCGCTAACAGCCTTATTCAGGTCAACACGGACTTCCCCATATATATTGAGCGCGCGGTGGACCTTGGCTGCCACGAGGGCTACCCTGGTCACCATGTATTTAACGCCATGCTGGAAGATAAACTGGTTAATGATTTGGGCTGGAAAGAGTTCAGCGTTTATCCGCTGTTTAGCCCGCAAAGCCTCATCGCAGAGGGCACGGCCAACTACGGCATCCAAATGGCTTTCCCAGGCGAAGAGCGCTTAAAATTTGAGACAGAGGTGCTCTATCCGCTGGCGGGCATCAGCACAGCTAACGCTACGACCTACGACAAGGCGCTAAGGCTGATGGGCAAAATGCGCTATAACTATACGGACGTGGCGCGCGCCTACCTTGACGGCGAGATCACCCGCGACGAGGCTATTGATATGCGGGCAAAATACGGGTTGATGGCGCGGGACAAAGCCGAGCAGAGCATTAGGTTTATGGAGACCTACCGTGGCTATGTCATCAACTACACCCTTGGCATGGACCTGTCAGACGGTTACGTGATCGCAAATTCTGACGGCAGCGCTGAGGGACGTTGGAAAGCCTATGAGTATCTGCTCAGCACCCCCATGACCGCGAGTGGGTTGGAGTAGGTTTACTCCTCCACTAACC
>Ga0209344_10001676_pt1 | contig 27802 bp, 23 predicted proteins | sample Cruoilmetagenom6_FD_187293 | JGI IMG/M metagenome (GOLD analysis project Ga0209344, IMG submission 187293) | Oil polluted marine microbial communities from Coal Oil Point, Santa Barbara, California, USA - Santa Barbara Oil Seep Sample 6 (SPAdes)... | ecosystem: Environmental > Aquatic > Marine... | reverse complement strand
ACCTCGGGTTCATCGACTTTGATCTGGCCAGTCTGGCTTCGGTGGAGAAATTCGCGGATGTCTTTCGCGCCGATCACGATCGTCTCGATCTCCTGATCAACAACGCCGGGGTCATGGCCGTGCCCCTGGGTCACACCGAGGACGGCTTCGAGCTCACCTTTGGTTGCAATCACCTGGGGCACTTCGCCCTCACCGGGCGACTCATGGATCTCCTCCTGGCGACACCGAAAGCGCGGGTGGTCACCGTCAGCAGTCTGACCCACCGGATGGGTGTGATGGATTTCGGCAACCTGAATGCCGAGAAGAGCTACCGGAAGATGTCCGCCTATGGTCAGAGCAAGCTGGCCAACATGCTCTTTCACTTCGAGTTGGAGCGCCGACTGACGGCGGCCGGGGTTCCGGTCTCGGCAACGGCCGCTCATCCCGGGTGGACACGGACCGATCTCCAACGCCACGCGACGGTGATGGACTTCTTTGGCCCCCTGACCCAGGGTCCGGCGGCCGGCGCCCTGCCGACCATTCGGGCGGCGGTGGACCCAAACGCGAGGGGCGGCGACTACTACGGCCCAAGGGGGCTGTTCGAACTCATCGGTCTGCCACGAAAGGTCGGCACGGCGGCCGCAGCGAGGAACGAGGAAGATGCCCGCCGTCTTTGGCAGGTCTCTGAAGAGCTCACGGGAGTTCGGTGTCTGAGTCGTTCTTGAAGCTCGAGGGAGAGATTCCCAACCGGCGCAGTTTCTGCTGGACATTCTGACGGTGGAGGCCGAGAGCTCGAGCGGCCTGCGAGACATTGCCCGAGTGGGCTCGAAGGGCAGTGGTCAGCACCGTGCGCTCGAAGGCGTCGATGACCCGGGTCTTCGCGGTTCGAAAATCCTCCCCCGCTGAGGGCGCGAGCGAGACCGGATCGGCGCCCCCGTCATCTTCACCCCTGAGATCCGACGGGAGATCCGTGGTGCGGATGGTGTACTCGTGGCAGAAGATTGCAGCTCGCTCCATGGCGTTGGCGAGCTCACGGACGTTTCCGGGCCATGAGTAGCCGCACAGCGTGGCCTCTGCACCGGGGCTCAGCCCGACATGGCCCGAACCGGTGGCGTCGAGGAAGTGTCGAGCCAGAAGCAGGACATCTCCATCGCGGGCTCTCAGCGGTGGCAGCTCGAGATCGACCACCCGCAACCTGAAGAGGAGATCTTCGCGGAAGGACCCATCCGCGGTCATCCGTTTGAGATCCTGGTGGGTGGCGGCGACAATCCTCACATCCACCGCCACCACAGGACCGCCGCCGAGGGGTTCCACCTGACCCTCCTGCAGCGTCCGCAGGAGCTTGGCCTGGGTTGAGAGGGCCATGTCACCGATCTCGTCAAGGAAGAGAGTTCCGCCGTCGGCCTCGCGAAACCTTCCGGGCCGGTCCCGATCGGCGCCGGTGAAGGCGCCACGGCGGTGGCCGAAGAGCTCACTCTCGACAAGTGTGTCTGGGATCGCCGCGCAATTGACCGCGATGAATGGTCCCTGTGGCCGCTCGCTTTGGTGATGGATTTGGCGTGCGGCCAGCTCCTTGCCGGTGCCGGACTCGCCGAGGATGAGGACACTGGCGGTGGTTGGCGCCACCTTGCCGATGACATCCTTCACCCGGCGCATGGCTTCGGACGTGCCGAGGAGCTCGCCGGATCCGCCGAGACGGCGGACTTCGGCCGTCAGACGTCGGTTTTCCCAACGAAGCCGCGCCGTCTCGAGGCTTTTCTCCACCACGATTCTGAGCTCGTCAACCGCGTAGGGCTTGCACAAGTAATCGGCTGCGCCGGCTCGGACCGCGTCGATGGCGGATCTGATGGAGGTGTCGGCCGTGACGACAACGATGGGTGGCGGATCGACGAGTTCATCGATTCGCGCGAGGAAACCCATCCCGTCCAACCCGGGCATGTTGAGGTCGAGCAGAACCAGGTCGATGGCGTGGCCGCGTTCACTCAGGATCTCCAGGGCTCCGAGACCGCTGTCGCGCTCGGTGAAATCGTAGGTCGCCTTGCCGAGCGCTCGGACGACGGCGCGACGTGCCACCGCCTCGTCGTCGCACACCAGGATCCGCGGCCGGTATCCAGTGGAATTCATGACCCCTCCCTGGTTTCGGGTTCTGCCCGGGCTCGCGGACAGCTGACTCTGAAGACGATCCGGTCCTCCGTATTCTCGACGACGACCTCGCCGTCGAGATCATCGACCCTCCGTGCGACCAGCCCGAGTCCGAGTCCCGTGCCGCCGGAGCTGACGAAATCCTCGAAGAGCCGGTCTTCGACATCGGGATCGATGGCCGGGCCGGCGTTCTCGGTTTCCAGAACCAGACGCTCATCGATTTCGGTGAGCCGAACACGCACCGCCGTGCCCGTCGGAGCGTGTTCGATGGCGTTGCTGATGAGATTCAGCACGATGGTCTGCCAGGCGGCCGCGGTGCCCGGTACGACACCCACCTCCTCGACCCCGGTGTCGTCGATCTCCACGCCACGGTTGCGTGCGTGGAAGCGGAGCACGGCAAGGGAGTCCGCGAGCAAGGTGTTGAGCTCGAGAGCCGAACCGGTTTGCTGGGCGTGGGGCGCCCTGGCGAATCCGAGGATCTCGTGCGCGACCGTGTTCAGCCGGTCGATCTGGGAAACAATGAGAGCGAGATCCTCGGCCTGCTCGCTTCCGGGGTCGGCGGTTTCAAGCTCTTCGCCCACCGTCTCGGCAAGGACCTTGATGGATGAGAGCGGGTTCTTGACCTCGTGGACAAGAGATGCCGAGACCATCCCGAGCATGCTCAGCCGTTCCTGCTCGGCGAACCGGCGCTCTTCCCCAACCCGTTGCTCCGCGAGGCGGCGCAGATGGATCACTCCGCCGAGCTGACGGAGCACGAGTCTGGCGGCCTCCATCTCACCATCCTGGTAGCCGCCGCCGGTCGCGCTGACCTCGAGCCCGAGCACGTGTTCAAGCACAGTCTCGACGCGCAGGGGAAAGACGGCGTGGAGTTGGGTTCGGCCGAGGATCCCTGCGAGTCGGTTCGAAGGCGGTTGAAGCCGATTGAAGGCCGAGGAGGACGGGTTCTGGAAATGGCGCCAGAGAAGAGCCGACTCGCGATCGCCATCGTCCGGCGGGCCGTGGAACCGGGCGTTTGTGACCAGCCACTCGCCGATCTGTTTGGCCACGAGATCGAGCAGTTCCCCCTCGGGAAGATCCAGCGTGTGGAGCCTGCGAGAGAAATCATCGAGGTCTTTGGGCGTCGGGCTGTCGCCGAGCCAGCGACGAAGTTTTGGTGAGCGTTTCGAGGCCGCCCGCCTCAGGGGTGAGTAGAGCATGGCGGCGGCAACCGCAGCGACAAGGCCGAAGGCAACGAGACGGCGAAAGGTCTGGGTGTCGTGGATGCCTTGGGCGGGGCCGTAGAGCATCACGACGATGACCAGCGCCAGGGCTGCTGCGAAGTGTCGCAGACTCCGGTTCGACAGCGACAGACGAAGCAGATTGTAGCGCTGGACAAAAAAGAGCAGGGTCAGACCGAGAACCAGCCCCGAGACCTCGGCTGTCAGCCGCCAGAGGCTCACGGCCATGGCCGAAACATCGCCCTTCACCCCGACGACAGGCCCGATGCTCAGCAGACCGAGGGTCACCACGAGGGCCGGCAGGAGCCATCGGAGAAACTGCTGCAACCGGACGTCGTCTGTGGTTCTCAGAACACGGATGAGCAACCAGGCGGTCACCGCGAATGACAGGGTGGCGTGGATGAGGACCAAGAGGAATATCTCGCGGGCCGTCGTGGCCAACAATGGAGATTGGGTGCGCCAGATGGCCCGGGCTGCCGGGATGAAGCCGAGCAGGGTCAGATAACCGGGGACGAGCCAGATCCATGACGGACGGTGAGTCGGGGAGCCGGTCGAGCTCCTCGTGGGTAGGAATCGCCAGACCGTGTGGGCGAGCAGCGGAAAGCTGGCCAGCCAGGCGAAGGCGCGGACGATATCGAAGACCGCGCCGACGGGCGCCGGGCCGGCTGTGTAGGACCCGAGAAGGGTCGCCAACTCATCGATCAGGCAGCCGCTGTACCAGACGGTGAGACAGCCGGCAAGCAGACGGATGGGCAGACCCGGCAGTATCGACGGGTTTCTTCCGATTTCGCGCAGGAGGAAGCCGTAGAGCAGTGTTCCCACGAGAAAGACCAGCAAATGTGCGTCGAGCAACAGGGTCTGACTCATCTCTTCCATTGTAGCGGGTGCAGCTTTGATACTGCAGTTGTGGTGTTCCGAGATGCAGTCAAAATACTGCATTCATCGATGGCTGCACGAAATCGATCTCTATAACATGTTCTTTTTCAACTACTTGTAGATTTCTCATCAATTGGCATAAAGCTTGTAATGGTGATGGGCGCCCGTTGAAGGGAGATCCACAATGGCCGACCCATACCCATCCATCGATCACGAACCGAATCCGGTCCAACCATCGACCGATGACCAAGGACCAAACCGAAACGACGGGGACGGACTCCGGTCTGCGCGTGGGATTCGCTGGCTGCTCCTGGCCGGAGCGTTGGTCTCGGCGGTCTCGCTTTTTCGGTTGGTGGAGTCTCAGTGGCAGCTCATGCCTGTGGCGCTGCAGTACGCGGTTGTGGTGATCGGCGCCCTGTCGCTCTACGCGACGGGCGAGATCACCCACCAACGCCTCCGGCTCCCCTTGGCGGGGTCCGCCCTCATGCTCCTCTTCGCCGCCCTCGTTCCGGTGTTGTCGTGGGGGGCGGTCTATCTCAATCTTCTCGACCAACCCCTCGGGTGGGTCGCCTTCATCATCGGCAATACTGCTCTGCTGGTGGCGGCACGCCGACCGTTGAGTCTGATCTTCGGCTATCGGAGCGTTGTCTATCCGGCGGTGCTGGCGGTTTTCATGGTGGCTCAGGCCGTCCTGCCCGCGCTTGCCGGTCGTCACCCCGACCACGTGATGGGCCTCAATCTCGGCGCCGCCGTTCTCCTCGGTAGTCTCCTTCACTTCGGCAGCCGACACATCAACCGGTTTTTCTTCCACCGCGATCGTCGAGATGGCGTTGAGAGAGCCGTTCAGTGGATCCCGTTTGTGGTCCTCGGTGTGCTGTATTTCGGCGTCATGATCCTCCTCGACCCGAGTCCTCAACTGATGGCGATGCCCCTTGCCGTCATCGGGATGGTCCTTGCCGACACCGGCGAGGAGTACTACCGCGAGCTCATCCGTTCCACTGGTAAGCGACCCAAACGGTGGCCCGGTCGATCGGTGGCTCTCATGACCATCGGGATCGCCTCCATGGTGGTCGCGTTCCCGTTCTCGCTCTTGGACCCCACCCTGCGATGTTCCGCGTTGGTCTCGCTAAGCGTTGCCGCGTACATGGTTCGCTGGAGTCGTCGTTCGCCCGGTCTCGGTCCGCACCTGGCCGCCCTCGGTTCGGTCTTCGCCGCGTACCATTTCCTTCCCGCCCTGGTTCCCGAGGCCGTCAAGGACTTGTGGGCCCGGCTGATGGCAACCCTCGATCTGACACCCACCAGCCCGTTGGCTCTGAGCATCGCCGATCTCGGGTTTCTGCTCATTCTTGTGGCGTGGTCGGGTCTTCTGCGTCGAGCGCGTGTTTCGGGTCGATTGCAGGCGATTCACGCGGGCATCTCGGTTGTCTATCTGTGGTGGCTGAGCGTCCTCGCCATCCTCGACGCGGCCGACCCGTCGGTCTTTCTGGCGGTGCTCTGCGTCGTCGGTGTCGGCGCTCTGTTTGTCTCCAGGCGGCAGGAACTCGTCATCGGGATCTGGGGTACTCTCGCCGCCCTGGTGTTGGCAATCTCGAGTTCGGTTCTCGTCAATGGCTCATTGTTGGTCGGGACGAATCTGCTGGTTCTCGGAGTCGTGACGTTGGTCGCGGTCTCTTCGGCGAACTGGATTGACGCACCGCTGGGACGCAGCCTTGAAATCGACAGTCTGCAGAGCCGTCGCCTTCTCCTGATCCCGGGAATCGTCGTCGGAACATTGATCGCGGTCCATGGTCTTGCCGTTGATCTGCTGATCAACACCATCGGGAGCTATGAGCTGATGGTGGCCGGCGCGATCTTCGTGTTCATCGGACTGAGTCTCTCAGACCGTTGGTTGCCGGCGGTGGGTGGCGTGCTCGCGACCACGGGCCTCCACGTCGCGGTCTTCGAACTGACCGAAGCGGTCAGCCCGGCCGTGGTTGTGACCAGCCAGATTCTGGCCGTGCTTTCGTTGTGGGGGATGGTCGCCGTGGCCCGAGGGAAGAAACCCGTGGCAGTGCTCCTCCGTCCGGCGGCCTTCATCCTCGCCCTCATCCACTGTCTTCTTGGTCTGTGGTGGTTGCTCATGGCCATGGCGAACTGGGATCTCACCGTCGAACCGGTGATCCTCGCCATCCTTGCGCTCCTCGCCATGGATGTCGGTCTGACGACCAGGAAACGCTCGAGCGTCATCATCGGCGGTCTGCTGCTGATGCTCTTTGTCCAGCTACAGTTTCTTGCGTCGGTGGGACTCGATGACGGTGCTTTCGCCGTTCCGGCGTCGCTGATCGTCGTCGGTCTTGCCTTCCTTTTTGCGACTCTCGCGGTCCGACCATCGATCCGACTCGTGGTCCGGCGGCGATATGACCTGGATGGTGAGGACTTTCGGCGGTTGGTGGCGAGTCCCGTTCGGACCCTGGGTCGCGTGTGGACGGCGATGGCCATCTGCGTCTGCTTGATCTTCTGTGGGACCTGGGCGCTTTCCCTGGCGGCGGCAATGGTTGTCGTCGTTACCGTCTCGCGCCTTACTCTGTGGAATGGGCTGACTCTGAGCAAGGCCCTGCCACTGCGAATCTCCCTTGTGCTCGCCATTCAGATCATCGTGATGATCGCCGGCCCGAGACAACCGGTCTTGCCGATCACCCTGATCATCCACAGCTTTGACCTCCTCGCGCTGACAGCGGTTGCGGTGCTGGGCTGGAAACTGCTCATCCACCTTCTCGGACGGGCCCGCGCCCTGACCTGGTGGTCGACGGTGGTGGAGCTGGTCCTCGGTTGGTTCATCGTGATTGCTGCGATGGTCGCTCCCTCATTGGCCACCTCGGCTCATATCGTTGTCGTTGTCGTGGCCATCGCACTGGCAGTCCTTCGTGTGATCGCCGGGGTTTCGGATCCTCGAGACCTCCACTCGTGGATGGCTCAGCTTTGGGTTGCTCTCGGCGTCCTCCATGGCTTCACGGCGGGTTGGTTGACCCTCGAAGGCGATGTGACGCCGTGGGTGCTGCTCGCCGTTGCCGTTGCGGAGTACGGGCTGGCGGTCATGGCCCGTAAAACCAGTCTCGCTGCGGTCTTCGGCCCGACGTGCCGGCGTTTGGGACTCATTCTGCCGCTCGTGGCCTGGATTGCGGCGCTTTTGAGGACATCGGTTGCCGGTGATGCATCGGTGTGGCTCGCCGCCCTCCCGGCCTTTGCCGTGAGTCTCTTCTACGCCGTGGTCGCCATCCGCGAGGGCCGATCAACCGGCGCCGGATTGGCGGCATCGCTGACTTTCGGTTGGACATTTCTGGCGGTGGTCGTGCGCAGCGGCCTCGGTTTCGAATTCACCTTCCTGGCCCCGGGGCTGTCGTTGATGGCCCTCGCGTACCTCCTGCAGCCCCGTGTCGGGCTGCGATGGAGCTCGTATCTGGCCACCGCCGGCGCGGCCTGTCTCTATGCCACCCCCATCGTGGCTCTGTCGGAGCAGGTTTCGTGGATCTGGCTGGCGGTCCTGCTCGTGATGACCATCGCCATCGGCGCGGTGTGCATCGCCGTCCGAAGCCGGTCCCTGCTCGTGGTGTCGACAGCCGCGATGCTCACCGATCTCGGTTTCTTTGTCTTCAAGATCGGCACCACCGAGCCCCTCGTCCTGTGGGTCTTCGGTCTCGCCTTCGGTCTGGCCCTGATGGGCTGGGCGGCTTTCTTGGAGTACCAGCGCGAAGGCCTGCTGCAACACGTCCGCGTCTTTGGACGCCAGCTCAGATCCTGGAACTGATCCCGGACTTCACCCACCCCCGGAGCGGTGTCGAAGCCGCACCCGGGGGTCGGTGGAGGACATCTCCAACCCGCCCTCGAGGGCCCCAACGAAAGGAAGAACCATGCAGATCACACAGAGATTCAGCCTCCTGGTCAAGGGAAGGGTCAATGCCGTGCTCGACGCCTTGGAGGACCCCGAACGCAGCCTCAACCAACTCATCGTAGATATGGAGGACGAGCTCGAATCCGCCAAGCGCGCGGTGGCCTCGGCCATGGCCAACGAGGATCGCCTGAGATCACAGATCAAGGTCCACACAAAGGAGGCTGCCGGCTGGCAGGTCTCGGCCGAGTGCGCACTCAAACGCGGTAACGATGATGACGCGCGTGAGGCACTTCGTCGGGCGGAGCTCGCCGAACGCCAGCGCTTCCGACTCCAGGAGCGTCTCGACGGCCAGTCTGTCGAGACCGATGAGGTCAGAAAGTCGGTGGTCCAGATGCAGCACCGTCTCGACGAGGCGCGTTCGCGGCTGCATGTCATCCACGCACAACTGCGTCAGGCGGAGGCCCGGCGGGCGGTGGGCAAGGTCATGCGCCGGGTCGAATCGAGCTCGCTGCACGCCGAGTTCGACCGGATCAGTGGCCGCGCCTCTCACATGGCGGCGGAGGAACGGGCCTACCAGAGGCTCGACGATGAGCTCAACGGCGACGATGTCCGCCGTCGTTTCGAGGAGCTCGATCTCGCCGATGCGGTGGAGGAGCGGCTGAGCCGACTCAAGGGAGAGGACGCCGATCCTGAGCTCGCCATCGAGATATCCGCCGAGGGGGAGAGGATCGAGGATGAGAGGGCATGAAGTGGTGGCGACGACTCCAGCGGATTCTCGGTCAGGACCGGATCCGGCTCCCGAGGAGACCACTTCAACCGATCGACCTCGTAGTTGGCGATCGGCTCCAGATCGGTCTGGAAGTCTGGCGGGTGAGTGGTGTCAGGACCGTATCGGCGGCGAACTGCGAGCGAATGTTCGATCTGGTGAAAGGGATCGCACGCGAGTCGACCGCTCGACTGATCACAACGCTTTCAACCGGAGGGGTCCGCCCATGGACCTGGCTTCTGGTCAGGAGAGGAGACCGACTTGAGATTCCGCCCGAGATGATCATCGCGTTCCCCTCCGGGCTCGTGCGCACTCAACACAAGGAAAGGACACGCTCATGAAACGATTAAGGAGCTTTGATCCCGTTCTGATCGTCGGGCTCTCCATCCCGCTGGTGATGATTGCCTTGATCGCAGGGGCAATCTATCTGCCCGGGCTCATGACCGACATCGAGGATCCGCGGTACGACTTCCTTTACATGGTCGGATACGCTCAGGAATACAACTATCACGTAACGGATGGAAGGTTGAGTCGAACACGGGCGGGGTCCGGGAAGGGCGAGACCGGATCTCCGGGAGATCCACACCTCCAGTTCTTCATCTATCGAGTCGGCGACAACACCAACGAGCAACTTTCCTTCGAAGAAGCATCGACGCTCCGCCTCGACAACTCGGCGTTGTCTCCAGATGGCTTCGAGATCGCGTATGGGCGACGATCGGAAATTTTCTTCCCCATGTGGTCGTCCCGCGACTACCGGACGCGGTATCTCCGAAAGGAGAGCCTGTCAATCAAGCTCAAGATCGAAGTCGCGGAGAGCTACAGCACTATCCACAGTTTCAGATTTCTGGGCTGGATCGAGGAGTGAACACCATGGACAAACAACACGTACTCGATTCCGTTGCAACCCTGGCCGCTGCCGAGGCTCTCACAGAGGCCGAACTCGTGGCCACCTTTCGAGAGGCCACGGGTGGCGAGAACGCCGAGCGCCACATTCGCTACTCGTCGGTTCTCTATTTTGTCGGAGGCGGTGTCGTGGTCATGGGCATCGTCGCCCTGATCGCGCAGATATGGGACGACCTGGGCAGCGCGATGCACATCGTCGTGACCCTCGGTTCGGGTTTGGCGGCATTCATGGTCGGTGTCCTGTTCAGCCAGCGTCGGTGGCTCGGGGCCGCCGGGCCTGCGTTCTTTCTCATCGCCGCGCTGGTCCTCCCCCTGGGCCTGGCCGTGACCCTGGACGAGGCCGGTCTCCAACCCGACCATCCCGAATGGCAGAGTCTGATGTCGCTTGTGTTGGCCGGGGCGTTCTTCGCGGCCTATCTGCTCTTTCGGTCGAACAGTCTTGTGCTATACACCATCGGATTCGCGACCTGGGCCTTTTTTGCGGTCACCGGTTGGATGGTCGGTCCAAACCCCGTTTTTGGAGAGGTCGAATTCTTCGAGTACCGCGCGCTTGCCGTCGGCCTCACATACCTGATCTTGGCCTTCTCGTTCTCAGACACGTCGCGCCGGGGACTTTCCGGCATTCTCTACAGCCTCGGGTGCATGGCGTTTCTTGGAGCGGCGCTCTCCCTCGGCGGATGGAAGCCGAGTCAGAATGTCTTCTGGGAACTTGTTTTCCCCGGTCTTGTTTTTGTCGTGCTCTATGCGAGCGTCCACCTCAAGAGCAAGGCGCTTCTCACCTTCGGATCCCTCTTCCTCGCCTCATACCTCGTCAAGATCACCGGTGAATATTTCAAGGACAGCCTGGGTTGGCCACTGGCCCTGGTGATCTCCGGGATGCTGTTGATGGTGGTTGGTTACCTCACTTTGCGGCTGAAGAGGCGATACTTAAATGAGTGAGTGAATACCGGAGGTCTTCATGAGCACCGACAACCAGATTGACCGACCACCCCGCGGGATGTGGCAGCGCGCCCTTTTCTACGCGGATCAGACCCCCGAGTCGCGCAATCGTTATGTCGATCTCCTCCGCGCACTGTCGATTCTGGCGGTAGTCATCGGTCACTGGTTGATCTCGGCGCCGCACTTCGCGGCGGGGGCGCCGGCCTATGCCCACCTGCTCGATCTCGAGCCGTGGTCGCGATGGCTGACCTGGCTCTTTCAGGTCATGCCGGTCTTTTTCTTTGTCGGTGGATTCTCCAACAGCGTGTCGTGGGAGTCGGCCCGTCGGAGGGAGCTCGACTACGCCACCTGGCTCGATGCCCGAATCCGACGGCTCATCGGGCCGGTGCTGCCGCTGGTGCTCATGTGGGGTGTGATGGTGGCGGTGGCCCACGCCAACGGCGTTGGTCCGACAATGATCCGCATCGGTTCGCAGGTGGCCCTTGTGCCGGTGTGGTTTCTCGCGGTCTACATTTTGGTCGTGGCGCTCGTGCCCATGACCCACGCCGCGTGGAAACGCTGGGGGTTCGGCTCGGTGGCGGCGGCGGTGATCGGAGCCATCCTCGTCGATCTCGGGACCTTTGCCGCCGGCATCGGCTGGATCGGCTGGCTCAACTATGTCTTTGTCTGGCTCACCGTCCACCAGTTGGGCTATGCCTGGCACGAGCGGCGCCTCGTCGGGGTCGGGATCGGTATCCCGCTCTTTGTCCTCGGGCTTCTGAGTCTGGTCGGGCTCACCCACCTCGGTCCCTACCCGCTGAGTCTGGTCGGGGTACCGAGCGATGAGATCAGCAACACGCTGCCGCCCAAGCTCCCATTGTTGGCCCTTGCGGCGGCCCAGATCGGGCTTGTTCTGTCGTTCGAATCGCCCGCCCGGCGGTGGCTGACCCGTCGCATCCCCTGGGCGGCCACCATCCTGATCAACGGCATGATCATGACCATCTATCTCTGGCACTCGACAGTGATGATGCTCCTTGTCGGGCTCGCCTTCTGGCAGCTGCCGTCGGTGCTCGAATCGATCCCCGCAACCGCCTCATGGTGGTGGACGCGACCGCTGTGGATCGCGGCCTTTGCCGTGGTCTGTCTGCCCTTCCTCTTGATCTTCTCGCGTTTCGAGCGGGGCGAGACGGGCGGTCGTCCCGCCGCCGCCTGGCGCCAGCTGCTCGGTTGCGCCGTGGCGTGCTGTGGACTTGCGACCTTGGCTTTGGGCGGGATCGGTGGTGACGGCTGGTTCGGGCTGCGGTGGATTCCGCTGCTGCTCCCCATCGTGGGCGCGGCTCTCGCCGGGTTCGGACCCATCTCGTGGGTTCTTCGGCGGGTTGGCGTTCGTTCTGCACCGGTGTCGGGCAGCGGCACTTCGATCTGAAGGGGACGATCTTCTCCGATCGGCCGGGGAAGCTGCTGGAGGGGTCAGAGCTCGAAACGGCCAAGCCCACGGGCACGGGTTAGAATTGTGGCCATGATCAACCGATTCAGTAGAGCGCGATGACCGAGGGGACCATGGCCCTGGCGCTCGGGCCGGATGTCGAGGTGTCGACCCAGCTGCGGTGGGGTCTCCAGCTCGCGCGGGCACGATCGCTGGATCTGCTGATTCTGAGACACGTGGAGAAGAAGGACGGGGTAACGGTGGAGATCGTGCTGGATGATGAATCCGGCAACGGCGCTGGCCCGGTGGCGAAACAGATCCGGGAGTTCGTCGCCGCCGAATCGGATCTCCGGATCGCCCAGCGTGAGGAGAAGAACCGGGAGCAATCCGAGGACGACGAGACCGGGAAGATCTCCGTTCGCCTCAAGGAGATTCGTTGTCTGGGTCTTCGCACCATCCGGCAGCAGCTCCTCGCTCAGATCAGCAAGAACAAGCTCAAGCTCGTCACCGCCGTGCGTCACGAGTTCAACACGACCGATGTCGAGATCATCCGGGAACGTCAGCTCTTCCTCCGTTTTGCACCCTGCGAGGTGATCCTCGGCTTCCGTTTTGGCGCGGCAACCGATTTTTCACGGGTGCTCGTCGGGGTCGGGAGTGGTCCGCAGGCCGGTGCGGCTCTGCGGCTGGCCCGCGATCTCGCCAAGGTCTCCGATGGGAGCTTCACCGCCGTCCGGACCAACCCGGCCATCGGGCCCGACGCCGAGTTTGTCGGACGTCGCCGCATGGAGGCGGTGTTCCAGAAGAATCTGGGTGCGGAGCGTGGGGAAGCCAAACGCCGGATCGTGATCGACGACCAGGTGCATCGAGGGCTGAGACAGGTCTGGGATGAGGGAGGCCACGATCTCATCGTGCTCGGCGCATCGCGCCATGGGGTTCTCGGGAACCAACCATCGCGGGGCACGGCGGCCAAACTTGCCAAGGGCGACCCCGGTCCGGCCATCGCCATCGTTCGGGTCGGCGCGCCGATTCGCAATCGGTTCCGAAGCCTGCTCGAGGGCTCCATCGAACGCCTCGTGCCCCAGATCGACCGCGAGGACCGTGTCAGTCTGGTGGATCGGGTCCAGTCGAGCTCCAACTGGGACTTCGACTTTTTCGCCCTCATGGTCCTGTCGACCGTGATCGCGGCCATCGGTCTGGTCCAGAGTTCAGCGGCCGTGGTCATCGGCGCCATGCTGGTGGCGCCGCTCATGACCCCCTTGCTCGGTATGGGTCTGGCCCTGGTTCAGGGGAATCCGATCCTGGCCAGGATTTCGCTGCGCGCCATCCTCCTCGGTTTGGTGGTGTCGCTCCTGGTCGGTTTCCTCACCGGTCTTCTGACCCCGGGCTTCGAGGAGCCCACCCGTGAAATGCTCGGTCGTGGTGGTCCCGGGATGCTCGATCTCTTTGTTGCCTTCGCGTCGGGACTCGCGGCCGCCTACGCCATGTCGCGCCCTGGATTGCTCGCCGCTCTTCCGGGTGTCGCCATCGCTGCGGCGCTGGTCCCTCCCATAGCCACATCCGGGCTCGCTCTTTCGCTTGGCAACTTCCATCTCGCCACCGGCGCGCTCCTGCTTTTCATCATCAACATGGTGACCATCATTCTTGCCACCATGGTGAGCCTCTGGGTGGTAGGGCTGAGAAATATCGGCAAGGCTTCTCGGTGGTCCCTCAGCGCCGCAGGGATCGTGCTGCTCTCGGTCTTCGCCCTCGGAATCTATCTCAGCCTCAAGCCCGATCGACAGCCCACCGAGCGAACGATCCCCGCCACGTTGCTGGCTTCCATGCAGGAGCGGTTGGGTGACGAGTACCGCCTCGACAGTGTCGCCGTCGCCTATGATGAACTCGGCGCCCAGCTCAACGTTCGAGTTCTCGGTGAGAACCTCGCTCCCGAGTCGGTGGCGCGCGACATCAGAAAACTCGCCCGCGACCAATTCAACGCCCCGGTGCGGGTGAGGCTCATCACCGAGGTTCAGGCGAACACGGTGCGGGAGTAGGGAGGCTACCGGGCAACAAAAGGCAGAGGGCCGTCCGGCCGGTGTCTTTTTGCTGCTGGTGAAGACTCTATTCGATCGAGAAGCTCTGCAACTCCACCGGTAGCGTGGTGCCGTTCAACTGCATTGCGGCGTTCTCCGTTGCCGGATACCAGTCTGGAGGTGTCCGGAACGTATAGCTGTCACCATCCACGCCGTTGACGGGATCCAGGGTGCCGCGGTCCCTGTTCCAGCGGTCATTGCCCACGGCCGCGCTCGAGTCGTTGTACACCTCGGCCCAGTAGGTCCCGTCGGTCAGGCTGCAGGCAGATGCGAGGTCAAGGGTGTAGGTGTATTGTTCAACGCTGTTCGGCCAGACGTGTCCGGTCAATGTCCGGGATGTGGGGATGATGCCCGGCTCGCTGCAGACGACGGCGCCGGGAAGCCCGGCCGCGTCCTGGTGGATCACAACGCCGAAACTGTCGGTGGTCAAGGGGGTGTTGCCCGGGAAGTAACCGCCCCATATGACAACCTGTTCGAGATCGAAACCAAGGCCGCCCGTACTCACGATGAAGTTGTCGGCACGAATGATTGGCGGAGGTCCGATCGCGTCATCGGAAGCGTCATAGAAGACCAGGCTGGGAGGCTGATTGAGAGTGGTGTCGGCAGTGGCGACCGGCAGAACGGAGAGGATGATGATCAATGATACTGCGAGGGTTTTCATGGACAATTCTCCTTCAGTATTTTGATGTTCTCAAGAATAGGAATAATAATCAAACAGTTTCCTCAATCTAGATGACCTATATTGGAAAAGGCAACCGGGAATTACCATATTTGAACAACCGGTCATCGAATCGAGGGTCTGGATGCCTGTGTGACGATGGTCATGGCCAATCCCGTTCGCTCGCGCCATATTGAGAAGAACAGACAATCAGGTGATTGGGAGCGAACGAATGCTGAGATATTTGCGGGAGCGTCGACCAACCGGCGATGGGATCGGACGACTGGTCACTGCCGTTCTCGGGCTGGTGATCGCGGGTGGTTTAGCCGCCGAAACATGGGCCCAGGACGCCCTTTCCGGTGCCGACTTCATCTATCTCGGTGCCTTCCGGCTCGAATGTGGCGGCGATTGGTGCTCGTACAACCTCGATGGTGTCGGGCTGGCGGCCGACGGCTCGCTCTGGATCACCGACCATGTCTATGATTACGCCGTTCGGCGGGTCGAAATCCCGGTGGCATTCTCCACGTCGCAGACCTATGGCGATCTTCCCGAAGCGACGACCCTCGAGGGTCCGCACACAACTGCCGGGTGTCCGGGAACCGCCACCGAGCTCAACGGCGTATCGGCGATCGGGACCGAGGCTGCTACAACCTGCCGCGACTACTACAACGTGGGACCGGTGTACCAAGCCGTCTACCGCCGTCGGCCGACCGCGGCCAATGAGGAGATCGGACCGCGATCCGATCCCTTCCACCCCAACAAGTACGGTGCCTACCTGTTCGGGCTTCCCGGGGACTGGGTCACCGCCCATGGCCTCGGAACCAAGACCCTGGTCACCGGATTCTCTCGCGAAGCGGGGGCCTTTGGTGGATCCCAGGGCCCGACCCTCTTCGCCTTTGATCCCGACAACCCCGCCGACGCCGTCGATCTGTTCTACTACCGCGAGATCTACCCGGGTTGTCCCGGCCCGGGGGGGTGCGATTTCCCCGGCTATGAATCGCCCGACTCGTGGATGGGCGCCGAATGGGTGCGAACGGGCGCGGAGAACGCCATCCTGATCGCCGGAGTCAAGGCCGGTTCCACCTGTTACGGATTGGGCAGCGCCTGCGGCGATCCCTGTCGAGCCTCACAGGGCTACCACGGCTATCCCTACACGGCGCAGATCCTGTTCTACGATCCGGCCGATATCGAGGCTCGCCTGACCGGTTTGGTGCAGCCCTGGGAAGTGCTGCCCTACACCACCTGGGTTCCAACCGAATTGTGGGCTCACGAGTGTCCCGATGTTGGCGGGCTTGCGTTTGACGAGGATGTGGAGCGGCTGTATGTCGCCGAACGCCTGGCCGGACCGTTTGGCGAGGGGATCATCCACGTCTACCAACTCGAGGGCGGAGAGCTGATTTTCAGCGACGGTTTCGAAAGTGGAGACACCTCAGCCTGGGAATTCTGAGGCGAGGGAGGAATCTCTACCGCACCCATTGGCGTTCCCCTACCGGGAGGCGCCATGAGCTACGAGTTCTACAATGTCGCACATGTCATCGGGGTTCTATTCCTTTTCAGCGCACTCGGTGCATTGGCGGCGACCGCCGGATCGCCGAGCGCACCGTTGCGCAAGGTCGCGTCCATCGCGCACGGAGTCGCGCTGGCGTTGATCTTTGTCGCCGGTTTCGGCCTGCTCGCCAGGCTGGGCCACTTTGGTGATGTCCCGTTGTGGGCGTACCTCAAGATGGTGTTGTGGGGGGTTCTGGGTCTGGCCGTCGTGCCGCTCAAACGCAAACCCGAATGGGCCCCGACACTGTGGGTTCTGATGCCCGTCATCGGTGGTCTCGCCGTCTGGCTGGCGGTCACCCAGCCCTTCTGATGAACCACGGAGTTACTGCCAGGAAATCGGTCCCTATGAGGGACTGTCAGGAATGATTCCGAGGGTGTATCATGGCGGCCGTTTCGATCGCGGCCGCCGGGGCGCGACACCAACAAAACAGGAACAATCAACACCCAGAAGGAGCTCGACATGACCATCATCAACCGTGTGCCCGATGTTGTTTTCAAGACCCGCGTCCGCGACGAATCCGTCGAAGGTCCCAACCCCTACCGTTGGCAGGACAAGACCTCCTCGGAGCTCTTCGGCGGCAAGAAAGTCGTCGTCTTTTCGCTGCCCGGCGCCTTCACCCCCACCTGCTCGTCCAACCACCTTCCCCGTTACGAAGAGCTCTTCGATGAGTTCAAGGCCCAGGGCGTGGACGAGGTCATCTGCGTCGCCGTCAACGACGCCTTCGTGATGTTCAAGTGGGGCCGAGAGATCGGCGCCGAGAATGTTTTCCTTCTGCCCGATGGCAGCGGCGAGTTCACCCGCCTGATGGGGATGCTGGTCGACAAATCCAACATCGGCTTCGGGATGCGTTCGTGGCGCTACTCCATGCTCGTCGACGACTCCAAGATTGAGAAAATCTTCGCCGAGGCGGGTTTCGGCGACAACTGCCCCACCGATCCATTCGAGGTCTCCGACGCCGATACCATGCTCGCCTATCTCAAGGGCACCGAGGCCAAGGGCGTTTCGGATCCCCGCAAGGCCTTCGAAGGCTAAAGCGCTCCGCCCGGATCGATCACAACGGCGCCGGGGTGACCCGGCGCTGTTTTTCTATGGTCGTGTCAGCGAGTTGAGGACCTCGTCGGTCTCATCGCGGGTGTACATGGCGGGACGACCGACCACGATGTGGATCTTGGTGAAAGGCAGCGGGAGTCTGGCCTTGTTCCAAGCCTTCCAGAAGGTGAAGAAGTGTTCGGGCCAGGCGCGGAAGGGGAAGATGGGTCGACCGGTCTTCTCGGTGAGCCGGATGATCCCTTCCTTGGTCTTGTAGATCGGTCCGCGGGGACCGTCCACCGCCGCGGTGAAGTTGTAGCCTTTTCTGATCATCCGCAGGGAGGCGACAAAGGCCTTGACCCCGCCTTTGCTCGACGAACCCCGGGTCGTGAGATAACCGAAACGCTCCAACGCGGTTGCCATGATGGTCCCGTCCTTGGAGTCGGAGACCATGGCGACGATGTTGCGGTTGCCGAAGTAGGGCAGCAGGGCGAGCTCATCCTGGTGCCAGAAGGCGCAGACATAGCAATGGTCGGGATCGGGCTCTTTGCGGTCGAGATCTGGCAGCGTCTGGTCGAGCACCTGCGGATCCTCGCTGTGAAAACGGTAACGGAAGGTCGCCGAATAGATCCTGTAGATCCAATAGGCGAGATGACCGAGGAAAATCTGCTTGCGATGCTTTGGGGTCTCGGGCATCGGGGCTCCTCGGTCGTTCGAGCTGGTCCTTGGTGATTCTGTTCTCGACTGACCGTTGAAGGATATGGGCTCTGTTCGAGGGCTGTCAAACGGACCCCAGAACAAGCGGCTGATCCCCGGAATGGCGTCGAGGTCTCTGTCGAAGCTGAGGACCTGTTGGATGTTGTGTTCTGAGGTGACTGGCGTCGAAAGCCCCTGAGGGGACCTGACCTTGATGTTCCCCTCCGATCCTGCCTCGTCTCAGCCGATCTGTGCTGTGGAGGAGACCACCGGCGCCTCGGACGCGGGCCGCCACGGCAGATCGGGCCACGAGCGCTCGATCCCCGGTGGCTGCTCGCAATCGAACCGCTCACCCGGTCGTGGAAGGACGATCCTCGAGTTCGTGAGATCGGTCTGGGCGAGGACCCTCTCGCCGGGCTCGGTCCACGGGTGGAGAGCGAGGTTGAAGGTCGCCCAGTGAATGGGCAACAGCAGCTCGCCACCGACCAGTTGGTGAGCCTTGACCGCTTGTTCGGGGCCCATGTGGAGATCGGCCCAGGCGCTGTCGTACGCCCCCACTTCCATCAGGCTGAGATCAAAGGGGCCGAGTCTGCGACCGATTTCGGAGAAGTGGGGCCCGAATCCGGAGTCGCCGCTAAAGAAGACCCTCCTCTCCGGTCCCATGAGACCCCACCCGGCCCACAGGGTTCGATTCCGGTCGAGCAGTCCACGACCCGACATCGACGCTGCGGCGCACGAGTTCCGCGAGGGTGGTTTTGCCGCCACCAGCATGGATCGGATTGCGGATCGGGCCGGGGTCTCTAAACGTACGGTTTACAACCACTTCGCTAACAAGGACGCCCTCTTCGAAGCGATCCTGGAAGTGCTGTGGGATCGGGCGCGGAGTGCTGCGGAGATCGACTACGACCCCGAGGTTCCGCTCGAGGATCAGCTCGGGGCCCTCGCCCACCGCAAGCTCGATGTCCTGGCAGACCCCAACTATCTCGGACTTGCCAGGGCATTGGTGGTAGAGGCGATTCGATCACCAGGTTTTCTCAAGGAGAAATGGGCTCAGCTCGCCGAGGAAGAGGCCGGTCTCCCCCTTTGGATCCAGGCCGCGGCCGATGACGGCAGGCTCTCGGTGGAGGACCCCTCTGTCGCCGCCGATCAGTTCATGGTTCTGCTCGAGGGCTTCGCCTTCTGGCCACAGGTGGTGGGAGTCTTGCCGCCGCCGTCCGCCGACGAGCGAACACAGATGATCGACTCGGTGGTGGAGCTTTTTCTGGCGAGATACCGATCAGCCGGCCACTGAGGCCGATCGACTCCAGTCATCCCGTTCGGAGTCGACCGGACACCCGCCTCTCAGTTCACCGCGACGGCGTGTGCGAAGAGCGCCGCCGCGTGACATTGCGCTGTGTCGATGAGCGGGACTGGAAGATCACCCGGTCTGAGAACCAGAGGGATCTCGGTGCAGCCGAGGATGACGGCATCGACGGCGCGGTCCTCGATCTGACGACTGCAGATCTCCAGGTACTGCTGCCGAAGCTCCGGAGTGACCGTTCCCGCGGCGAGTTCCGCATAGATCGAGTGGTTGATGAACTCGCGGTCGTCCCCGCCCGGAGTGACGATTTCGATTCCCTCGGCTGTGAAAGCGTCCGGGTACATGGCGCCGGTCATCGTAGCGTTGGTACCAAGCAGGAGTGCTCTCCCGACACCGAGATTTCGGGTGTGATCGAGGGTCGTGTCCACGATGCTGATCAACGGCAGGGTCGTCCCGGATTGGATGCGATCGAAGAAGACGTGTGGAGTGTTGGCGGTGAGTGCACCCACCTCGGCGCCGGCGATGCGCAGCTTCTCCAACGCGTCCACCAAGAGCTCGGCGACGCGATCGCCATCGCCCACATCCTGGTGCGCGACCATCTCGGCGAGATCGATGCTGTAGATCAGAACGACGGGGTTGTGCAGCGGGTCGTCCCAGCTCTCGCGGCCGAGGTCGATGAGCATCTGGTAGTACGCGGTGGTGGATTCCGGAGTCATCCCGCCCACGAGACCGATCTTCTTCATGAAATCCTCCTGCAACCATCATCGATTGTCTCGCAGTTACTCCTTCTTCGCGAGCATGTCCCCAGCGCTCGATCGGATCGAGGCTACGGACCTTGGTTATGGCATCGAGCTTCACAGCGGGCGGGGATCCAGCCCGCCCGCTGGTTGTTGTGGCCGATAATGAGGTCCTACCTGAGGTTCGGCGGCAGCAGGTCCTGCCGGATCACTTCCGCAACGATGGAAGCCGAGCTGCGACCGAGCATTGAGGCCAGTTTCTCGACAGTCGTGCCCTTCTGAAACTCTGACCTCACGGTGGCGCGGTCCTCCTCGGTCCACGGCAGACCGGCGTTCAACGGCCTGCCGATTTCGAGGTTGTCCTTGCGCCTCTCCTCGATGGTCTTCCTGGGTTTCCTGGCCTGTTTGACGAAATCGAGAACCGAGAACAGGGCCCTGATCACTTCCGGGTCGTTGTACGGGCTGTCCGGGGGAAAGACCTCACCTGTGGAAGGGTGGACTCCCTGCGCGAGGGTATTGACGATGTTTCTGGATTCGTTGAGTTCCATGTCACGCTCCTTCTCTCGCCGGCTGCCGGTTGCACGTGTGGTGCGGACCGGCGGTTTCACGAGCTTGGGCGTGGACGGGTTGCCTGAACGATAGGCGTAATTAAAGTATAACTCAGGCCTCGAATTGTCAAGAGTCCACTCGATGAATCCTGTTCGGTAGGGCACCATGGAGCATAGGCGCCAGATGTCGAGATACTGGTTGATCGATGCTCGAGCGAAATGAACTGTCCACCCGGACGGTTCCAGCAATCGACGGATGTGTACGGCAGGAGGACTCTTGGCCCAGCGTGGTGATGTCACAGTGTTGCTCAGGCAACAGGAGAACGGCGACGAGGCAGCCCTCGGGAAGCTCGTGGAGTTGGTCTTCGACGAGTTGTGCGAGGTGGCTCACCGTCAGATGCGAAATGAACGGGTCGGCCACACCCTCGACACCAGGTGCCTAGTGAACGAGGCCTATCTGAGGTTGGCGGCGATGGATGAGTTCGGTTGGAAGAACCGGGGGCATTTCTTCGGCATTGCCGGGCTCGCGATGAAGCAAATCCTCATCCAACACGCCCGCGGAAAGATGGCCAAGAAGCGTGGCGAAGGGGCCCGCGCTGTGCCGCTGGATGACGTCGAAGTCCTGACCGACTCGGAAGCCGAGAATCTGCTTCTGATCGACGAGGCGCTCTCAGAGCTCGAAAAGCTCGGACCACGCTATCGCAAGGTTGTCGAGTACAAGGTCCACTGCGGGCTGACTCTCAACGAGATCGGCGAGGCGCTCGGTATCTCCCAGGCCACAGCGAAGAGAGATTGGGTCTTTGCCCGTGCCTGGCTCAATCAGGCGCTTGCCCCTGCGGGCGGACGGATCACCGGCTGAGGCGATTCAAAGTGGAGGCAGCTGCTCGATCAGTTCCTCAGCTTGATCCGTACGTCCAGTCCTCCTGAGCAGCTCGGCGTAATCCTCGACGGTTCTCCGGTAGAGCAACCGGTCGTTGGAGATCCCCGACCTCAGCTCGAGCGCTTTCTTGTAGAGCTCTTCCGCTCCGACAGCCTCTCCCTGGTCTCTTTTGACATTCGCAAGAATGTGCAGGCTGTACGCCAGATCCGGATGGTCAGGTCCGAGCTTGGTTTCGAGGATTGTCCGAGCTTTCTGGAGTGAAGCCTCCGCAGCATTCAGCTGCCCCTTGTGCCAGAGGGTCAGTCCGAGACCCCAATGGGGCCAGGACATCCGAGGATTGTCGGCATCGAGAGAGGCTTCTTTGTCCCGGAGCGCCCGTCGAAAGCCGGCTTCGGCCTCGTCCACCCGCCCAAGCTCCAACCACACTTCAGCGAGGTTTTCACGCAGCTCCGCGACGCTGGGATGCTCCGCACCAAGCCAATCGGTGCGGATAGAAATGGCTTCGTTGTAAATGGGCTCGGCCTCTTCAAAGCGTCCCATATCCTGCAGGAGATACCCATAGTTGTGCAGTGTGCCGCCCATGTCATCACTGCGCTCGCCGTAGACCATGCGCGTCCCCGCGACAGCCTTCTGCATCAGCTGCTCCGCCTCTTCATGTTGAGCGAGTTCGATCAGATTGAGAGCCAGAGGTTCGAGTCCCCGCAGGGAAACGTGGTGCTGGTCCCCATAGATACTCTGGGCAATGCTGATGCTTTCGCGAGCGCTGGCGATGGATTCTTCATAGCGCCCCATCCGCCAAAAGGTCGAGGCGATCTTGGCGAGATCTTCAGCATAGTCGCGACTTTCGCGCCCAAAGACTTCCCGATCGATGGCGGCGGCTTCCTGGAACATCTCGAGGGCCTGCTCATACTCACCGACGCGGGAGAGTGTGAAACCCACATAGTAGGTGCTGTGGGCAACGGGCGCCGACAACCTGTCCAGATGTTCGAGCCGGATCTCGAGGGCCTCCCGCTGATAGGACAAAGCCTCTTGGTTCTTTCCCTGTCGACCAAGACTGCGACCGATGCCTGCGAGGCTCTGCGCGGCCTCGACCGAGCGACGACCGAGGATCGAAACCCGAATATCCAACCCATGTTGATAGAGTTCCTGCGCTTTTTGCGCGTGACCGAGATAGGTGTGGATCTCAGCCAGATTGTGCAGATCGGCGGCAACCTCCAAGGAGTCGAATCCCTCGGCCTGCTGATGCACGGCGAGAGCTTCGTTGCCGAGATCCAACGCGCTGTCGAGGTCGCTCAGGTGGTGAAAGATCTGAGAGAGCGCACGCAGCAGACGACCGCGGACCATCGGTTGATCTTGCAGCTCGGTGTTCAAGCGCTCCCGGCCGCGGTTCAAGATCTCGGCGGCGTCCGGAGTGCGTCCCCCGGTGAGCCCCGGGTCGGCTTCCTTGAACAGGCCGACGAGAAACTCCGAAACCTGGGTTGCCGTCGCCGCTTCCTCCAACGCCAATGCCTCCGCCCGAGTCGCGCGGACCGCTTGCCACGAGGCCACCCCGGTGCCGATGACGAGGGCCAGGAACCCGAGGCCGGCCGCCGCCACCGCCAGTCGATGCCGGCGAAAGAACTTGCTCGCCTGGTAGCCCAGGCTCTGCGGACGGGCATGAACCGGCTCGTCGTTCAGATAACGCTGCAGATCGTCGGCCAAAGCTTCCACTGACGAGTAGCGCCGGTTCGGGTCTTTCTCGAGGGTCTTGAGGATGATGGTGTCGAGATCGCCGCGAAGCAGCCGTCCCAACTCTCCCGTATCCACCTGCCGAAGCCTGGCGATGTTGTCGACAGTGTGTTCCGAAGCCGCATCCGAGGTCGTTGTTGACCGACCGAAGAGTCTGCTCGGTCTGGGGGTGTCGACATCCGTGATCCGGCGGCCCATGCTCGCCGGGTCGTCTCCGTCCAGCAGGTGATGACAGTGGCCGGTCACCAATTCGTAGAGCAGCAGACCGAGCTGGTACTGGTCCGAGGCGGTGGTGATCGAGGCGCCGATGAACTGCTCGGGGCTGGCATAGCGGGGGGTCAGCAGGCGATCGCCTGTCTGGGTGCGCGCCGAACCGGTCATCTCGGGATCGAGGGGTTTGGCGATTCCGAAATCGAGCAGACGCACCCGTCCGGTCGCGTCGACCAGGATATTCGACGGTTTGAGGTCCCGGTGAACCAACAGATTGCGGTGGGCGTAGTGAACGGCGGAAGCGATCTCGATGACGAGTCGAACCCGGTCGGGCACCGAGAGTTCGTTCTGATCGCAATAGGTGGTGACCTCTTCGCCATCGACAAGATCGAGGGCGAAGAATGGGCGACCATCGTCGGTGAGGCCGCCGTCAACGAGTTTGGCGATATTCGGGTGATCGAGCGACGCGGCAATCTGCCGCTCGAACGTGAACCTGACGACCGCGTCTTCGGTGAGCCGGTGGGAGGAGACGATCTTGAGGGCCACCTCCTGCTCGAAGTCGTCCGTGACCCGTTTGGCGCGGTACACAGTCGCCATTCCGCCCTCGCCGAGCTTGCCGAGGATTTCGAAGGCGCCGACCGCATCCCCCGGTTGGATGTCCCCCGGGGCCATGGCCTTGATCCGGTCCTGCACTGCCGCGAGGCCACCGTCGTCGATCGCCAGCTCATCAACGAGGCCCTCGGTCTCGTGACCGGCAAGCAGTTGCCAGACGGCCTTTGTCAATTCGATATCCGTACCGCACCTGGATTCAATGAACCCCTGCCGAGAATTCCCGTCGTGATCGAGGGCTTCAATAAAGATGTTCCGGGCCCTGTTCCAGAGGTCCTGATTTGTCACGAAGCTCTCCCTGCAGACACGATCCGCACCCTCCTTGCCTGGAAATGGCCCCCCACGATAACGCACTCGATCAAAGTTTTTTGAGTCTGCGTGACCCTCTTTTGTCGGGTCCTGCACATCAGCCGGTGACAGCGACATGAGATTCGTCCTCATCACGCACCACGAACAACCCGCCGACAAGGCACAGATCAAAGGAGCTTCCCATGCCAGAGAACACCAACAAGAAACTAGTCCTGACCCTCGCCCACAATGCCAACGACGACAAAGCCACCATCGCCTTCACGGTCGCCAACGCGGCGCTCTCATCGGGTATGGAGGTCGGTGTGTTCCTCTCTTCCGATGGTGTCGAACTCAGTCGAGAAGGTGGATGCGACTACGCCTCTTTTCAGCCGTTCAAACCCGCGAGTGAACTCGTTGAGTCTTTCACTTCCAATGGTGGCGTCCTGTGGGCCTGCATGCCGTGCTGTAAACAACGGGGCCTGATCGAAGAAGAAACCGTCGACGGCACGATCATCGTCGGCGCCGGTCCGATGCTCGAGTGGCTCGCCGCGGGCGCATCGACCCTCAGCTATTGATTGCACACATCACCGTACGTATCGAGGAGCATGCCATGTCGATTCATCTCAACAGTGTTTTCGTTCGAGCCTCGGCGATCGTGCTGGTGCTCACCATCGGCTGCGGAACGGCTCAAGCGGCGATTGCCACCGTCGGAACCGGCGCCGGATGCACTCACTCAGATCTTTCCTCCGCGGTGACGGCGGTCGAGGCTCAATCCGGGCCCCGCACCATCTTCATCGTCGACGAGACATTCCCGTCGATGGCTGACACCGTCATCACACAGTCGATGACCATCTGGGGTGGTCTCCCGACCTGTGCCGGCCCTTCACCCACTGGCCCGGCGCCGGTCCTGATCGACGCCGACAGCGGATACGCCATCCGGGTTTCGCCTCCAACAGGGAGTGGGCGAATCGATGTCGTACTTCGGAATGTCGAGCTCAGGGGAGTCGATAACCAATCCGGCGGCGGAGTCGATGTCGGTGGCAACGCGGATGTGATCTTGGACAGGGTAACGATCCAGGGCGCAAGCCATCTCACCGGTGGCGGCCTTCGTGTCGCCGGCGGCTCGGCCGGCATCCCTCTCGTCACCCTGACCGGTGCCGATGAGATGTTGACGACGCTCTGGGAAAACCACGCGACCACTTCCGGTGGGGGTATCGCCTGCAGTGACGGAGCCTATGTGATCCTCGAACGTGCGTTGCTGCATGACAATTTCAGCGGCGGCGACGGTGGCGGGATCTTTCTCGATGATTGCACTCTCGAGATGGGAGAGATTGTGGAGATTGAGTACAACTCCACCGCTGGCGGTGGTGGCGCCATCGCGGCGGTTGCAGGGAGCTATGTCTGGACGATTGGAGCAGGTTATGCATTTGGGAGTGTGTCACCTGCCGCCCATGGGGGTTTCCTGTGGGCTGATGCCAGCGACGTCAGGCTGGAAAATGTACTCATTGGAGGCGGTTCCAATGTTATCGATGGCGGCTTTGTGCATCTGTCAGGCGGTTCGTCCTTGGAGATGGTGTCCAACACCAAGGATTGTTCTCCCAGCTCGGCCGGGTTCTGTTCTGCCTTGGTTGCCGGATCCGCTTCAGGCCGCGGTGGGGCCCTGTTTTTGGAGGACTCCGAGCTGGTTCTTCGAAATACGGATTTGAGCCGCAATAGTGCCGGCATTGATGGTGCTGCAATCCACATGGAAAACAGTGTGGCCCGCCTCGAAGGGGTTCGTGTGGTGGCCAACCGGGGTCCGTCGATCCTCAGTGTCGAGGGAGAATCCTCGACCGAACTGTCCCTGCGTTATGTGACGCTGGCTGCTTCGGAAAATGCCAACTTCCCGTTGTTTATTTCGAATGTTGGAGGTGGTGGACCCGTCGTTGAGGTTCTCTCTTCGATCCTGTGGGAACCTGCGAGCCCGGCGATTTTCGGTGTTCTCAACGGAACTGCCCCGCCAGACATGCACTGCGTACTGGCCAGTTCGACCGTTCCCGGAGATGAAATCATGGTTGCCGATCCTCTATTCGCCGACCCGGGCAACCGCGACTATCGGCTCTCGGTCGCTTCGCCGGCCATCGACTTCTGCGATGCCTCCCGGGCGCCGACCGAATACCCGGATTTTGACCTGGAGACTCGCGGAACCGATCAACCCGGAGTTGACGATCGTGTGCCCGGCGCCCACTACGACCTCGGCTACGACGAGTGGTTCGGGTTCAGCCAGTCCGTCTTTCTCGATGGGTTCGAATCCGGCGATACCTCGGTTTGGTCGATCACTTCGCCCTGAGGCTGCACCTCAGCAGCCATTCGAGGCCAGGGTGACCCTTTTCGGGGAGATCCTGCACTTCAATGAATGAAAGACGAAAAAAGGAGAACCCCATGCCCCTTCAATGCCCCATCGACCTCAACGTCGACGAACTCCGACAGGAGATCAAAGACATGTACTCATCTGTTGCCCGGCAACCCGACGGCGACTTCCATTTTCACCGCGGACCGGCCTATGCCGCCGAGTTCCTCGGCTACGACGCGGGCGAGCTGGCCTCGTTGCCCGAAAAAGCGACCGCATCCTTCGCCGGTGTCGCCAACCCGTTCCTGATCGACGAACTGCACCGCGGAGAGACCGTGGTCGATCTCGGCAGCGGCGCCGGCATGGACCTCCTGCTTGCGGCGCGGCGTGTCGGACCCGAAGGCCGGGCCATCGGCGTCGACATGACCGATGACATGCTCGCCAGCGCAACCGCTTCGGCCGAGACGGATGGCGCGACCCGGGTCGAGCTTCGAAAGGGCGATCTGCTCGATCTGCCGCTTGAGGACGCCAGCGTCGATGTGGTCATCTCCAACGGCGTACTCAACCTGGCCCATGACAAGGTCAAGGCGTTCTCCGAGATCGCTCGCGTGCTCAAACCCGGCGGACGGCTGCTGCTCGGGGACATCATCATGAGCGGCGAACTCAGCGAATCCTGCCGAAGCGACATCGAGCTGTGGGCTGGTTGAATCGCCGGCGCTCTGCAGTCTGCAGAGATCCAACAGCTCTTGCAGGACCTCGATTTCATCGACATCCGCGAGACCGCCAGATTCGACACATTCGCGGGCACCTCCAAGGAAAAGGCCGCCCGATCGTTTGGTGTGGAAGGTGCGAACTTCTTTGCTCGCCGGCCTCTCGCTAACGGCGTCGGGGGCTGAGATGACTTCTTCGATCACACGACAGAATCCGATCTACCTCGACTACGCCGCGACCACACCGGTCGATTCTCGTGTGCTTGAAGAAATGCTCCCGTACTTCTCACAACACTTCGGCAATTCGGGCAGTCGCATGCACGGGCGAGGCTTGGCCGCCGAAAAGGCGGTTGACGATGCGCGG
>Ga0209344_10001675_pt1 | contig 27810 bp, 24 predicted proteins | sample Cruoilmetagenom6_FD_187293 | JGI IMG/M metagenome (GOLD analysis project Ga0209344, IMG submission 187293) | Oil polluted marine microbial communities from Coal Oil Point, Santa Barbara, California, USA - Santa Barbara Oil Seep Sample 6 (SPAdes)... | ecosystem: Environmental > Aquatic > Marine... | reverse complement strand
TGAAACTATTATAAATGAAAAAACTCCGGTAATCAGCCGGAGTTTATTCATCAATCAAAAAACGAACAGTCATGATAAACTGTTGTTATTGTTAAAATTACAACTAATATGCCAATATTACCAATTTAAGGAATAATTAACGTATAATTTTATAGCTTCGACGCTTTGAATTTTTAACCCAAATACGTTTTTAATATCTTACTTCTAGAGGTATGTTTTAATCTTCTAATAGCTTTTTCTTTAATTTGACGAACTCTTTCTCTTGTAAGATCGAAAGTTTCACCAATTTCTTCTAACGTCATGGAATGCTGACCTGCAAGACCAAAGTATAACCTAATAACATCTGCTTCACGAGGTGTTAATGTTTCTAAAGCACGCTCAATTTCTGTACGGAGAGATTCATGTAGCAATTCTTTATCTGGGTTTGGAGACTCACCACTTCGAAGTACATCGTAAAGGTTAGAATCTTCGCCGTCAATTAAGGGCGCATCCATAGATACGTGTCTACCTGAATTTTTCAACGATTGTTTTACGTCATCAACAGTCATATCCAATTCTTTTGCAATTTCTTCAGGAGAAGGCATTCTTTCGTGAGCTTGCTCTAAGAAGGCAAAAGTTTTATTGATTTTATTGATAGAACCAATTTTGTTCAATGGCAAACGAACTATACGAGATTGTTCAGCCAAAGCTTGTAATATAGATTGACGGATCCACCATACGGCGTAAGAGATAAATTTAAAACCTCGCGTTTCGTCAAAACGCTGTGCAGCTTTGATGAGACCAAGGTTTCCCTCGTTAATCAAATCTGGTAAAGTTAATCCCTGGTTTTGATACTGCTTGGCAACTGAAACCACGAATCTGAGGTTGGCTTTGGTAAGTTTTTCAAGAGCGATCTGATCGCCTGCCTTGATACGTTGTGCCAACTCTACTTCTTCATCAGCGGTAATCAAGTCTACTTTTCCAATTTCTTGTAAGTACTTGTCCAAGGATGCGGTCTCTCTATTGGTGACCTGTTTTGTAATCTTAAGCTGTCTCATTAAAATAAATTAAGTTCAATTTGCATAGACTGCATATACTTATACGTAAAAATCTTCCGAATGTTACAATTGTAGACAAAAAACTTCTTTTTTCTGTTGAAATGCACAAAAAAGCCCCAACATATATGTCGGGGCTTACTTTATAACCTTACAAGAGTATCAATCTCTTCTTGGTTTTCTATCGCGATTACGATCGTTTCCACGACGGTCATCTCTACGTTTGTCATCGCGTGGTGGTCTTTCAACATATCCTTCTGGTTTTGGTAAAAGTGCTTTACGAGATACTTTCTCTTTACGAGTACGTTTATCTATACCAAAGTATTTTACATCAAATATGTCACCCATGTTAACCACGTCCGATACATTCTCTGTACGTTCCCAAGCTAATTCGCTTACGTGTAACAATACTTCGTTACCAGGTGCATCTATATATTCAACAACTGCACCAAAATCAAGCATTTTAATAACTTTTACTTCGTAAACGCTACCAACTTCTGGCTTAAATAAAATAGAATCTATTTTTGCCATAACAGCATCAATACCTTTTCTACCAACACCTAAAATTTCAACAATACCTTCTTCAGTAACAGGATCTTCGTTAATAACAATCGTAGTTTCTGTTTCCTTTTGCATTTCTTGAATCACTTTTCCTCCTGGTCCGATTAATGCTCCAATGAATTCATTGGGAATACGTCTAGATACCATTGTAGGTGCGTGATCTTTAACATCGGAGTTAGGAGTAGAAATGGTTTCTGTAATTTTTCCTAAGATGTGTAAACGACCATCACGAGCTTGTTTTAAAGCATTAACAAGAATTTCATAAGAAAGACCTTTTACTTTAATATCCATTTGGCAGGCTGTAATACCGTCTGCGGTACCGGTTACTTTAAAGTCCATATCACCTAAGTGATCTTCATCACCTAAAATATCAGAAAGAACAGCGTATTTACCAGAATCAGCATCAGAAATTAATCCCATTGCAATACCAGAAACTGGTTTTTTCAATTGAACACCAGCATCCATCATTGCCATAGTACCAGCACAAACTGTAGCCATAGAAGAAGAACCGTTAGATTCTAAAATTTCTGAAACTACACGAACCGTGTAAGGGCAATCTTCAGGAACCATTCCTTTCAATGCGCGTTGAGCCAAGTTACCGTGACCAACTTCTCTACGAGATGTTCCACGAATAGGTCTTGCCTCACCAGTTGAAAAAGGAGGGAAGTTATAGTGTAAATAGAAACGCTCTTCACCTTCGTAAGATGGCATGTCTATTTGGTTTGCTTCTCTACTTGTACCTAAGGTAACTGTAGCTAAAGCTTGAGTTTCTCCACGAGTAAAGATAGAAGAACCGTGTGTAGAAGGTAAATAGTTCACCTCACACCAAATTGGTCGAATCTCGTCGGTCTTACGACCATCTAAACGTAAACCTTCGTTTAATGTTAAGTCACGTACAGCCGCTTTTTCAGCTTTGCTATAGTATTTAGAAATTAATCCGCCAAAATCAGCTTGCTCTTCTTCAGAGAACGTAGCTTTGATTTCTTCTTTAATTTCGCCAAAAGCAGCGCTACGCTCATGTTTTGCAGAACCTGCTTGAGCAACAGCATATACTTTATCATATGCCATGTCGTGAATTTTCTTTGCTAAATCAGTATCTTCGCGTTCTGGCTCGTACTCACGTACATCTTTTTTGCCGAAAGCTTTCGCTAAAGCTTCTTGAGCAGCACATTGAACCTTAATAGCTTCATGAGCAAACTTAATGGCTTCGGTCATTTCTTCTTCAGAAATCTCATCCATTTCACCTTCAACCATCATTACAGAATCAGCAGAAGCACCGATCATCATATCAATGTCAGACTCTAATAATTGAGTACGGGTTGGGTTAATAATGAATTCACCGTTTACACGACCAACTCTAGCTTCAGAGATAGCACATTCAAAAGGGAAATCTGATAACTGAATAGCTGCAGAAGCAGCTAAACCTGCCATTGCATCTGGCATAACGTCATCATCATGAGACATTAACTGAATCATTACCTGAGTTTCTGAGTGATAATCTTTAGGGAATAATGGTCGTAGTACACGATCCACTAAACGCATAGTTAGTACTTCACCGTCACTTGGTCTTGCTTCTCTTTTGAAGAAGCCACCTGGGTAACGACCAGCAGCTGCAAATTTTTCACGGTAATCTACTGTTAGTGGAAGAAAGTCCACATCACTTTGTTTGTAATTGGAAACAACTGTACATAATAACATACATTTTCCTGATTGAACAACAACAGAACCGTGTGCCTGTTTTGCCAATTTTCCGGTTTCGATAGAAATTTCTCTACCGTCACCAAGGTCTATGACCTCTTTAAATACTTTTGGAATCATAAAATTCGATTAAAATCTGTACATGCAGATTTGTTAAACAATGGTCTTTCCGACTGAAATTTCTTTGGTCGGAGTTGTTATGTTGTTGTGTTGACCAATGAAAAACCGTGTGTAGCTTTTTGTTCGCCTTTTGCCAATGTTTTTGGCGTAACCTCCTAAGGCAAAGAGTAATTAAAAAAGGGGGTAGTTTACTACCCCCTTTTTACAATATTATTTTCTAATACCAAGCTCCTTAATCAACTCTCTGTATTTTACAATATCATTTTTAATCATGTAATCAAGAAGACTTCTTCTTTTACCTACTAACTTTACTAATGAACGCTCGGTATTGTAGTCTTTATGATTTTTTTTTAAGTGACCGGTCAAGTGATTGATACGGTGTGTGAATAGAGCGATTTGCCCTTCTGTAGAACCTGTGTTCTCTGCTTTACCACCATATTTCTTGAATATGTCAGCTTTTATTTCTTTTGATAAATACATTCCAATATTGTTTTAAATGATTTTTATGTACATAATTGATTTTCAATCAGGGCGCAAAGATACAATTATTATTGAAAAGTATATTCTATATTTTAATAATTTGAATTAAAAGGTACAACCTGTTGGCAGTGGTTCTTAGTTTTCTAAATCTTTGGTAAATTATGAGCTTAACTCAGCAATAGAAAATCAATCTGCAATAGACCCTTTCTGTACTGCGGTAGAATAACTTGTAGAATTCATATGAGCACGGACATAATTTTAGGCATTGCTTTCAAGGTGTATGTTGCTTCCTGAATGAGTAAAGCGTGTTAGTCTACGTGGCTAGTTTTTTTCTGTAAATTTTCTTACAGATCTATTGTTTCCTACCAATTAGAATATTGCTCACATATTGTATATTAACTAGAAATGGTTGTATAGATTGTGTAGATGTTTTGTTGTCCTGAAAAACTGACTTGTGTAACCCTTTTCCTCAAAATTTAAAATGCTCGCCGAATTTGATTCATCGGCGAGTACTTTTTCCAAATCTGTAGAACAGCATCAAAACGAAAATAAAAGGATGGTAAATACTAATGGTTTCAGGCTGAAGTCTTTTCGGACCTCAGAGGATTGTTTTGAATAAGGTCTATATATAGATTGACTTTTCTCTTTAAATCTCTTCTGTGTGTTATAAAATCTAAAAATCCATGTTCTAATAAAAATTCCGAAGATTGAAAACCTTCTGGCAATTCTTTACCTGTAGTGTCTTTAACAATTCGAGGACCTGCAAAGCCGATCAAAGCACCAGGTTCGGCAATATTAATATCACCAAGCATAGCATATGATGCTGTGGTACCACCTGTAGTAGGATCTGTACATAAAGATATATAAGGTAAACCTGCATCTGATAGTTGTGCCAGCTTAGCAGATGTTTTTGCTAATTGCATAAGCGAAAGTGCAGCTTCCATCATACGTGCACCACCAGATTTAGAAATCATCATGAAAGGTGCTTTCTTTTTGATGGCGTGATCAATACCGCGAGCAATTTTTTCGCCAACAACACTTCCCATAGATCCACCAATGAATTTAAAATCCATACAGCAGATAACGATGTTTTTACCGTAAGATTTTCCAAATCCTGTTCTCACAGCATCTTTAAGTCCGGTTCTTTTCTGTGCCGCTTTCAAACGTTCACTATATTTTTTGGTATCCTCGAATTTTAAAGGATCTTTAGAACTAAGTTTTTCATCAAGTTCGGTGAATTTATTATCATCGAACAGAATTTCAAAATACTCCTTACTACCGATCCTTACATGATAATCATCTTCTGGACTTACATAAAAGTTTTTTGCAAGATCGTCTGACTCAACGATTTTACCTGTGGGCGATTTGTACCACAAGCCCTTAGGTGTGTCTTTCTTTTCCTCGGTAGAGGTTTGTATCCCTTTTTCTTTTCTTTTAAACCAAGCCGTCATATCGTCCATTTTCTTGTTACCCTACAGTTTTATAATGTATTCACATTATTTAAGTCTTCGAATGCTTTTTTCAAACGCTCAATAAATGTAATCTCCCCTTTTCTCAACCATACTCTTGGATCGTAGAATTTTTTGTTTGGCTCATCTGTACCTTTAGGGTTACCTATTTGTGCTTGTAAGTAATCTTTATTGTCTTGAACGTAGTCACGAACACCCGCTAAGAATGCATATTGTAGATCTGTGTCAATATTCATTTTAATAACACCGTAGCTGATACCTTCTCTAATTTCTTCAACTGTTGAACCAGAACCACCGTGGAATACGAAATCGATGTGATTATGCTCAACACCATATTTTTCAGAAATAAACTCTTGAGAATTTTTAAGAATTTTCGGGGTCAATTTAACATTACCTGGCTTGTATACACCATGAACATTACCGAATGCCGCAGCAATTGTAAATTTAGGACTTACCTTCGAAAGTTCTTCGTAAGCATATGCTACTTCTTCTGGTTGAGTGTATAGTTTAGAATCATCTACATCAGAATTATCAACACCATCTTCTTCACCGCCTGTAATGCCTAATTCAATTTCTAACGTCATGTTCATTTTGCTCATACGCTCTAAATATTCCTTGCAAATTTCAATGTTCTCTTCTAATGGCTCTTCAGAAAGATCGATCATATGAGAGCTGAATAACGATTTACCTGTTTCGGCGAAATGTTTTTCACTCGCATCTAAAAGACCGTCGATCCAAGGTAATAATTTTTTTGCACAGTGGTCTGTATGAAGAATTACGGTCACACCATAAGCTTCTGCTAATTGATGAGCGTGTTTAGCTCCTGCAACAGCACCTAGTATTGCTGCTTGCTGATTATCGTTTGAAAGACCTTTGCCAGCATTAAACTGAGCTCCACCATTTGAAAATTGAATGATTACCGGTGCATTTAAACTTGCGGCAGTTTCTAAAACAGCATTTATAGTGTCTGAACCGATAACATTTACTGCTGGTAATGCAAAACCTTTTTCTTTTGCGTAATTGAAAATTTCTTGAACCTCGTCTCCGGTAGCAATGCCCGGCTTAATATTGTGAGCCATAATTTAGTGGTCTTTTAGTTTCTAAAAAAGTGAAAAACAAAAGTAATAAAACAAATATATTTAAAACGGATAGTTGATACCTATTTGCAAAACTGAGTTTGCAAAATTATAATCTCTAAACCATCTTTTAGACTGAATTTCAGCAGGATTGTAGGTTTTAAATCCTAGATCTAGCCTAAATAGAAAATATGTAAAATCGTAACGTAAGCCTAAGCCTGTTCCTAATGCAATATCCTTTAAAGACCCTAGTCCATCAAAAGTTGCATCAGGGTCTTCAACGTTATCCAATACATTCCAAATATTTCCGGCATCGGCAAAAATTGCACCATTGATATCACCTGCAATAGGAAATCTGTATTCCAGATTTAACGCCAGTTTTAAGTTAGCTTCATTAAAGTCATTTATTGCAGATACACTGCCAGGTCCTAAAGAATAAGGAAACCAGGCGCGGTTGTCATTTGATCCACCGCCAAAATAACTACGAACAAAAGGAATGTTGTCAGAGTTTCCATAAGGAATTGCAATACCAAAAAATGCTCTGGCCGCTAAAACATTAGAGCGTGACAAGTCCCAATATTTAACATATTCAAATTCATTCTTTATATATTGAGAAAACGGTACGCCAAAAACCAAAAGCTGGTCATCATCGTTCTTTTCGAACGGAATGAACGAAGAGAATGCTGATAAAACATTACCAGCTCCTTCAATTTTCCATCGGAATTGATAAAACGAATTATCTAAAATTCCGTTTCTATTGGTTCTGTTAAATGTGTAATTGGAAGCAAAAATTAAATTATTTTCGGTAAGTCTAACCCTTCTTTCTTCAATTGTATTTACATCGTCAAAATCATCGCTTGAAGATGATACATCGCCATTTAAGATAGCATTTGTAAATTCTTTAGTGCCTGACGGTATAATTAAATTAAGCTCGTTATCACTGTCGCCAGTTTCAAAAAACGGAGCTAAATCTGGGTATAAGATTGCGTCTTCATAACTATCGGCTATGTCGTCTAGTAGCTCATAAGTATTGGTGTATACGTTGTAGAATCTATTACTGTTTACATTTCTAACAAACTGAATATTCAGTAATTCAACATCATGATTTACAAAGTCGCTTGGTACCCAGTTATAGCCTAAAATAGTATTGAATGTCTGTTTGTCCAAGCCAATATTGTTTTGGAAATTGGTGCCAATTGCAATTCTGGTTTTTGGTAATGTATAATTTGGTATTAATCTAGAAGTGTTGATGAACGGAAACCATATTCTAGGAAAATCTAAAGAAATATCACCACCAAACTCTGAAAAGTAATTAGCTTCAAAAGTATTACTACTTAAAAGCCCATATGAACCATTGGCAGAAATGCTTAAGTTTTCGGCTCCTTTGAAAATATTCCTAATGAGTAAGGTGGAGCCTAGACCAACACCCAATCTACGTAAATTAGATCTACTCACTTCAAAATTGGTTCCCAATGAGTATTTGGTTTTAGGAGCTAAATAAATATTGGTATTTACTTGATCAACTAGACTGTCTGTCTCAAAAATAATGTTTGGATACTTAAATACGTTTAGTGCGTTCAGTTGTCTAGAAGTTCTAATCTTGTCTACATCCCTATATATACTATCCTTTTTAAAGAATATGGCATTCGCCAATGTTTTTGGTTTAATATCAAAATTCTTGGAGTAATGTATGGTGTATTCTTTATGGTTTATGGTATATATTGAATCTTGAGTATTAGTAGATAGGTAGTCTGTGTATATATTGATTTTATTGATTTTTTCTACTTTGTATTCAGATGTGGTAACTTCATTCTCACCTCTGGTTTTTAAATCACCAATATTTAAGGTGATGTTCATTTGATGGTCATCTGCAGCTCTTGTGGTATCTCTTAAAATATCAAAAGTGATGGAGCTTTCCTGAAAATTACGAATACCGTTATTTCTAAAGATACCGGTAAGCCTTTCTCGCTCTGCATTAAAGTTCGTAAGGTCAAATTGCTGTCCTTCTTTAATCAACGAGTTTTCGGAATTTAAAAAGTAGAGCGAATCTATGGCAGTAGATGATATATTGTTTCTAAGAGAATCTATCATAAACGGATCACCAAGCTCTATGTGATAGTTTACTTTTGCTTTTTTGTGTCTTGTACTATCAACATCATAGGTGGTGTTATTTGTGAAATACCCTTTACTTTGATAGTAGGCGCTAAGCTTTGCTAAACTTAACCGTGTTCTTGTAGTATCTAATATGGTAGGTTCTTCTCCAATATCCTTTAACCAATTACTTAAGCCTTTTACTATAAATGACTCGCCGAGACGTTTAACCTGTTTTTCTGAAAGGAGTTTGTCAAGTCTCTTTTTTCTATTCTCTTTTCGGTATAACCATTGATTGAAGGAAGAATCAGGATTTTCTTTTGCAAGGTTGTATAAATTAAGTCTTAACGGGTAACCTAGTACTGTAGAGTTTGATTTTTGGTAAACAAGACTTTCAAGTTCTTCGTTGCTTACTTTGATAGAATCGGCATAAATGGTGTTTTTAATCACCAAGTATTCATCATCCTCAACTTTCTTTAGCGAGTTACAGGATAACAGGACTATTGCCAGTAGGGATAATAAGCTTAATTTAGCGGTGTTGTTTTTGGAGCAAAGTGCCATCCTCATAGAAATCAAAAATACATTATTTGAATGGTTGTCAAAAGTGAATTGAAACTTATCAAAAGCCTACAGCAAAAAAAGTGCCGAATTGAGTACGGACTATTTGTTGTAGAAGGAAAAAAGACCGTGGAGGAAGTAGTAAATTCTGACATAAACGTATACAAACTTTTTGCAGTTGATCCTGTAGGATTAGAAATAGGGGATGTACATGTTGAAAAAGTAACGGCTAGGGAACTGAGTCAAATGAGCAGCCTTAAAAACCCTAATGGATATCTTGGGGTGTTCTATATTCCAAAACAAACAGAAAAAATTACTTCCGATTGGATGTTAGTACTTGACGGAGTTCAAGATCCCGGAAATTTAGGTACAATAATCAGACTTTGCGATTGGTTCGGCATCAATGATATTGTTTGTTCTACGGATACGGTCGATTGTTACAACCCTAAAGTGTTACAGGCTACCATGGGTTCTATTACAAGGGTAAAAATTCAGTATATGCCCCTTGATGCTTTCTTAGTTTCAACCCAATTAAATATTTACGGAACTTTTATGGATGGAGATAATGTGAATACTGTTCAGCTCCCAGAAAAAGGAATTATGGTAATGGGTAACGAGGGTAAAGGTGTATCTGATGCTATTGCTAAATTATGCACCAATAGATTGGCAATTCCGCAGTTTGGTGGAGTAACTACAGAAAGTTTAAATGTAGCCTCTGCAACAGCAATTTTACTGCACGAAATTAGAAAATAAAGATGTATTAACTAAATTTTGTTAATTGCTATTCAAAAGTGAAGTTGATGAAAATACCACGGGTTTTTAGCGATTCTATGTTTCCTGTCCAAGGGCTGTTGGGATCGTTGTCTGGAACTAGTTCATCGGTTATGGCAAAAACACCACGAATAGAAGGGGTGAATTTAAAGTACTCTAAATAGAAATCTATGCCAAAACCCAATTCGTAATTATACACCCATTTTTTCATTCTAAAAGTTCCTGAACTATTGTCGTCTAGGCTTTCTTCGTTGCTGCCCAAGTTTATGCTACGTGACCCACCCGCAAGTAAAAAAGGCTTAAAGTTTCCGAATCTTCTAGTACTTGCTTTAATAAGAACGGGGAAATTAATATAGGTAGATTTTATTTCTCTAATAGCATCTCTTTCATCATCAAAGCCTGGGAACCCCATTAATCTTGATCCGTAATGCAATCCTGGCTCAAAACGAACGTCAAAAAATTCATTAAGTCGTAATTCACCAATCAATCCGACGTTAAATCCAAAGCTCTTACTTACTAAAATATCTTGGGCATTTTCTTTGTATTCAATTTTAAAATCATATTGGTTTAAGCCTAAGAAATAACCCCAGTTCAGGAGTTTTTTATCTTCGTTTTGTTTGTTCAATATGGGGCTTTCGTTAAATTGAGCACCTAGTATATTCGTAATCAACAACGTTAGAGGTATAAAAAACCACTTCTTCATATATCCTGGTTTACGATTGTAAAACGTTAAAATATATTGTGAATACGCTAAAATTATAGATCAGCTTTTTTCGCAACATAAATTGAGGCGACCCCAAATGTTTGAGGTCTATTCGTTACATCTATAAACCCGATTTCGCGTAAAATATTGTTGAAGTTTTCACCATGTGGAAAAACAGAAGCAGATTCACTCAGATAGCCATAAGCAGAATCATCTTTTGAGAACATTTTGCCAATTAATGGCAAAACATTTTTAGTGTAGAAGTTATAACCTTGTTTATACGGAGTTTTAGTAGGTACCGATGTTTCTAAAACGACTAAAGTACCGTTAGGTTTTAATACACGAAGTATTTCTGCCATACCGGTTTCAAGTGTTTCAAAATTTCGAACTCCGAAAGAAACCGTTACGGCATCAAAAAAATTGTCTTCAAAAGTAAGTTTTTCACTATCACCTACCACCATTTCAATAGTGTTGTCCAGTTTTTTCTTTGTCACTTTTTCTTTTCCAACAGCTAACATTCCAGGTGAAATATCTAATCCTATAATTTTTTTAGCACCTGTTTTAATCATGGCAATGGCGAGATCACCGGTACCGGTAGCAATATCTAAAATAGATTGCGGTTTTTCTTTTTTTAAGATTTCAACCACATTTTTACGCCATTTAGTATCTATTCCGAAAGAAATTACGCGATTTAATCCGTCGTAATTTTTAGAAATAGTATTGAACATTTTAGTGACCTGTGCCTTTTTGCCAAGACCAGAATCTTTATATGGTGTAACTTTTTGGGGCATTTTTGCGTTATTTTTTGGCAAATATACAATATAGCTAATGCTTAATTCCTTTTTGACCTTTAAGGTTGGTCATTGATAGGTTAAAGAATTGAAAGTAAAGAATAAACTAATTTAATTATGTAATTTTGTCCCATAATAAATGCTATGGCTTTCAAGACTACTTTTAAGTATTATAACAGTTAAGAGAAGAAAATTGGTGCTTGATAATTAGCGATCTAATAAAATAAATGAAGATTATAATTGCTGGTGCTGGGGAAGTAGGCTTTCATTTAGCCAAGTTACTATCGTATGAATCACAGGATATTACTTTAATCGATTCTAAAAAAGAAAGTCTTGCCTATGCAGATAATCATTTAGATATACGGGTGTTAAAAGGCGATGCCACTTCTATAGCGGTACTTAACGATGCTCAGGTACAAAATTCAGATTTGGTTATTGCTGTAACTTCTTCTGAAACTACCAATTTAACGTTATGTATGTTGGCGAAGCAATTAGGCTGCAAGCGAACTATTGCCAGAATATCGAACACCGAGTTTATTAAGAATAAAGACGTTCTTAGGTTTTCGGATCTAGGTATAGATGAATTGATATCTCCAGAAGCTTTGGCAGCGACAGAAATCCAATTGTTATTGAACAAGTCGGCTTTTAACGATACTTATGAGTTTGAAGAAGGTGAGTTGATTATGGTCGGTGTTTCTTTACTGAAATCAGCCCCATTTGTTGGTAAGATGGTAAAAGAGGCTGCGAAGATTTTTCCAAAGTTACACTTTATGCCGATCGCTCTTCAGCGAACAGGTACACAGTATACTGTAATACCACGTGGTGATACGGTTTTTAAAGAAGGCGATCAGGTGTACTTTATTACAGTGAAAAAAGGTGTAGACGAACTGTATAAGCTAACCGGGAAGAAAAAAGCCGAAATTAAGAACGTAATGATTCTTGGGGGAAGTAAGGTTGGTTATAAAACAGCGAGAGATTTATGTGCCAATAAATTCAATGTAAAGCTGATAGAAAAGAACAAGGAGAAAGCTTTTGATTTAGCAGATGAACTACCAAATGCCCTTGTAATTAACGGAGATGGTAGAAATGTTGAGCTGCTTAATGAAGAAAGTTTAGAATCTATGGATGCTTTTATTGCAGTAACCGGAAATTCTGAAACCAACATTATGTCATGTTTAGTTGCAAAATCAAAGTATATTAAAAAGACCATTGCCTTGGTTGAGAATATGGATTATTTTCAACTCTCTCATTCCATCGGTATTGATACATTGATCAATAAGAAATTATTAGCGGCGAATAATATTTTTAGGCATATTCGTAAGGGTGAGGTAGTTGCTTTAATGCGCCTGAATAATTTAAATGCCGAGATATTAGAGTTTATCGTAAAAAGAAATTCTAAGGTTACGGGTACAACGATACGAGAATTAGATTTTCCTAAAGCAGCGACTATCGGCGGAGTTGTTAGAGATGGTCAAGGTCATATTGCTCTTGGTGGTTTTAAAATACAGGAAGGTGATAGGGTTGTGGTTTGTTGTCTACCTTCAGAGATTCCAAAAATAGAACGAATGTTCCTTTAAAATGCAGCTCAACTTAAGAATTATATTTCATATTATGGGACTTCTGTTGCTTTGCAACGGAGGCTTTATGCTCTTGGCAGCTGTAGTTAGTGGTGTTTACCAAGACGGGGCTACGCTAAGTATAGCTTTGGCATCTATGACCACTATGTTCGTAGGCGTGTTTATGATGTATTATACGAGGGGACATAAAAAGGAAGTTAAACAGAAAGAGGGTTATATAATTGTAACTTTTGGGTGGATCGTTATGTCTATTTCTGGTATGCTGCCCTATTTGTTTTCAGGGGCATTACCTACGGTTACAAATGCTTTTTTTGAAACTATTTCAGGCTATACCACTACCGGGGCTTCAATTATGGATGATATTGAAGCAATGCCGCAAGGAATTCTTTTTTGGCGAAGTTTGACCCATTGGATAGGGGGTATGGGTATTATTGTTTTGGCAATTGCTATACTACCTCTATTGGGTATTGGTGGTATGCAATTGTTTTCTGCGGAAGCACCAGGACCAACCGGAGATAAATTACACCCAAGAATTACAGATACAGCAAAACGTCTTTGGCTCATTTACTTTGGGTATACGGTAGCAGAAACTATTCTTTTACAAGTTGCAGGTATGTCTTTTTTTGATGCTATAAACCACGCAATGGCAACACTTTCTACCGGTGGTTTTTCAACAAAGAATGCTAGTTTAGCTCATTGGAACGATCAACCTATAATCCAGTACATTATTATATTCTTTATGTTTTTGGCAGGTAGTAATTTTGTGTTAAGCTATTTCGCCTTTAAAGGTAAAGTCCAGAAAGTAATAAAGGATGAAGAGTTTAGATATTATTTGGGCTTTGTAATTGTATTTACAATTATAGTTGCTCTAGGAGTGTATTTCAAAGCGCATATTACTGAACTTACACCTGGTTATCCTATGGTTTTGGGTAAGGCTGAAAGTTCGTTCAGACATGCACTGTTTCAGATAACCTCAGTGATTACCACTACTGGTTTTGTTAGTGCAGATTTTACACAATGGACACCATTTTTAACGGTATTTTTTTTCGGATTGTTCTTTTTAGGGGGCTCGGCAGGTTCTACGGCAGGTGGCATAAAAGTAATGCGCCATATATTGATTATAAAGAATGGTGTATTGGAGTTTAAAAGAACGTTACATACCAATGCTATTATACCGGTACGTTATAATGACAAGACGGTAAAGGAGAAAATCGTGTATAATATTATAGGGTTCTTTGTACTCTATATGTTGCTTTTTATTATCGGTGCATTGGTGTTAGGCTTTTTAGGATTGGATTTTGTAACAGCAATAGGGGGCTCTGCTTCTTCATTAGGTAATGTAGGTCCTGCATTGGGAAGCTTGAATCCTGTAAGTAATTTTAATAGTTTACCTGACTTGGCAAAATGGTGGTGTGCATTTTTAATGTTGGCAGGTAGGCTAGAATTGTTTACCGTATTGATTTTATTAACACCGTATTTCTGGAAAAGCACCTAGTTTATTATAGAATGTTGAGGTTTATTTCAACGCTTCTTTAATTCTTGAAATCGCCTCTTTAATTTCTTTGACCGATGCTGCATAAGAAATACGAATACAGTTTCCGTTTCCAAAAGCATCACCGGTTACGGTAGCTACATTGGCAGCTTCTAAGATGTACATAGAAAAATCTGATGCATTATTAATTGTCGTGCCATTAAAAGTCTTCCCGAAATATGCAGTCACATCTGGGTATACATAAAAAGCACCTTCTGGTTCATTGCACTTAAAACCGTCAATCTCATTCAATAGACCTAAGATTAATTTTCGTCTTTCTTTAAATTCATCGACCATATATTTAATACGGTCAGGAGATTTTTCTAAAGCAGTAATTACGGCACGTTGAGCTATACAATTGGCACCACTGGTTACTTGACCTTGTAATTTATTGGTCGCACGTGCAATGTAGGCTGGAGCTCCAATATAACCTATACGCCATCCCGTCATTGCAAATGCTTTTGCAACTCCGTTTACGGTAACGGTACGATCATACATATCTTCAAACTCTGCCATAGAAGCATGTGTTGTAACACCGTAATTGATGTGCTCGTAAATTTCATCGCTTACAATAATAATATTTGGATGATTCTTTAAAACATCTGCAAGAGCGCGTAATTCTTCTTTGCTATAAATGGATCCGCTAGGATTACAAGGAGAACTATACCATAACATTCTAGTTTTTGGTGTAATAGCTGCCACTAGCTGCTCAGGGGTCATTTTAAAATCATTATCTAGTGTAGTCGGTACTTCTACCGGTACACCATCCGCTAATTTTACAATATCGCTGTAACTAACCCAGTAAGGGCAGGGCAAAATAACTTCATCCCCTTTGTTCAAGATTACTTGGGCAATATTATATAATGCTTGTTTTGCTCCGGTTGAAACAACTATCTGAGATGGCTCATAACTTAAGTTGTTATCTCTTTTGAACTTGGTGATAATGGCTTTTTTTAGGTCTAAATAACCATCTACTGGAGTATACGAATTATAATCTTCATTAATAGCTTGTGTTGCTGCTTCCTTAATATAATCTGGAGTGTTAAAATCCGGTTCGCCTAAACTTAAACCAATTATATCTTTTCCTTCCGCTCTTAATTCCCGGGCCTTTGCGGCCATTTCTAAAGTAGCAGAGGGTGTAACACTGTTAATTCTATGCGAAAGTCGATTGCTCATGAGTACTATTAATTTCTAGTATTGTAATATAGGTTCTTTACCTAACTCCTTTAAATGTTTAAAGTGCGAAATTATAGCTTTTCTTGTAGTTTTATACTCGTGATATGGTAAATTAAATTCTTGAGCCGTTTGTTTCACAATTTTCGAAATTTTTGTGTAATGTACATGGCTAATATTAGGGAAAATATGATGCTCTACTTGGTGATTTAACCCTCCGGTAAACCAGTTTACAATTTTGTTTTTAGTACCAAAGTTTACGGTAGTGAAAAGTTGATGAATAGCCCAAGTATTTTTCATTGTACCAGATTCATCGGGTAAAGGTGTTTCAGCATCATCAACAATATGCGCTAATTGGAAAACAACACTTAGTATTACTCCTGCGACATAATGCATTAGAAAGAAACCTATTAGAATCTTCCACCAAGCGATATCTAAAATCAACATAGGCAATACGATCCAAATAGTAATATATAATATTTTGGTGATGATTAGTGTACTCCAGTTCATTGTGGCACTTGGTAATTTACCATACGACAATTTACGTTTCATGTAACGGTACATTTGCTGAAAATCTGTCGTGATTGCCCAATTGAAAGTTAACAGTCCATAAAGTAAAACAGAATAAAAATGTTGGAATTTATGGTGTTTCTTCCACTCTGCATGTTTAGAAAAACGTAAAATTCTTCCTGCCTCCATATCTTCGTCATGTTCATGAATATTGGTATAGGTGTGGTGAAGTACATTATGTTGTACTTGCCAATTGTATACATTTCCGGCAAGAATATAAATACTGCTACCCATTAATTTGTTTACCCATTTTTTATTTGAGTAAGCACCGTGGTTTCCATCATGCATTACGTTCATACCTACACCGGCCATACCAATGCCCATAATAATTGTTAAAAGAACGTTGGCCCAGTTAGGAAGTCCCAAGGTCAAAATTAAAAAGTAAGGTGTCAGAAAGAGGGCGAACATCACTATTGTTTTTAAGTGTAATTTCCAGTTGCCTGTCTTTTTTAATTTATTTGTTTTAAAGTAATCGTTAACTCTGCTGTTTAAAGTTTTAAAGAACTTTGCAGAATCTGTTCTTGGGAAACGAATGGTCTTTTGCTCCATATCTTGGTAATCTTTTACTTAATATAGTATAATTGAATCAGTAATAGTTTGATAGCTTAATTAAAAGCTAAATCTTTGCACTAGTGAATATACTAATAATATTTAGTTACAAATATACGGATGACTGCTGAAATCATATTTAAAAATTTTCCCAATTTATCAGAACAACAGAAACAAAGCTTTGAAAAATTAGAGGAGTTGTATAAAGATTGGAACCAAAAGATTAATGTAGTTTCAAGAAAAGATATCGATGAACTCTACTTAAGGCATGTTTTGCATTCTCTTGGTATTGCAAAATTTATACAGTTTAAAGATGGGGCAACCATACTTGATGTTGGTACTGGCGGTGGTTTTCCCGGTATACCTTTAGCTATCTTTTTTCCTGAAGTGCGCTTTACATTGGTGGACTCAATTGGAAAAAAAATAATGGTAGTTAATGAAGTTGTTGAAGGTTTGCAAATAACCAATGTAACAACTATAAATGCACGTGTTGAAGAAATACCAGGTAAGTTCGATTTTATCGTCAGTAGAGCAGTGGCGGCTATGCCAACTTTCGTACACTGGATAAAAGGAAAAATTAAAAAGGAATCTAAACACGAGGTGCGAAACGGAATATTATACTTAAAAGGAGGTGACCTGCAAGAAGAGTTAAAGGACTATAGAACTGCAGAAATCTTTAATTTGACCGATTATTTTAAAGAAGATTTCTTTGAAACAAAAAAAATGGTCTATTTGCCATTAAAATATAGAGGATAGGCGTATTTTTTTAAAGAAGAAAAGAACTGTAATAAGCCTTCTTGTATTTACGGGCAAACTCTTTTAAATAATTCCAAGAATGAATCTGAATGCATGTTATATGTAGTCTAATACTATCGATAGTCATAAGTAATTGATTTTAAGTGAGGTGCAAATTTCAAAAAATTACTATGAATTTACAATTAATTAACGTTAAATTTACATTGATATTGTGTTCTTATGGTGTTAATATTTCTTAAAAAACAAAAATGCCCGTCAACTAACTTGTTGATGGGCATTTTTTTATGGGTGTTAAAGGGTTTACTTACTCCATGGCGGTACTACGTTATTGCTTCTTGCATAAGCAATTAATTGACCTTTGTGTTCTCCGTTATGCTCCATGATAGCAAGTAGTCCGCCTAATTTATTAGACTTCATAAAACCGAAATCAACCTCGTCTTTTAAAGTTTCATCTTCTACTTTGGTGATATTTTCAAGAACGAATTCGTTCGATTTTTTGAGAGCGGCAATGATATTTTCTTTACCGGTAATTTTACCCAAGTTCATTACATCTACATCTTTTGGGGGTGCGAATCCTAATCTAGAGGCAAGAAAGTAATTTCCACCTGCAACATGTAGTAAGGCTTCGCCAACGGAATTGATACCTTCGGCAGGTCTCCAATCATACTTCTCTTCTGGAAAAGCTTCAGCAAGCTGTATGACTTGAGACTGATTTCCGGCTAAAACTGCTTTGATTGTGTTTTGTGCTAGTTCTTCTTGCGCATAAGAAAAACATCCTGTACATAAGAATACGGTTAATAGAAACTTTTTCATAATTAGTGTATTAAGGTTGAAGTAAGAACTTATAATTATAGTAATGTACTTTAATTTTGAAGTAAAGTCAAAAAAATCTGAATTTTAATTCAGCCTTTTGGTTGTTTTTTAACCTAAAAAAGGATATTTGTAATTAATAGGGGTGACAAACGTCTCTTTTATTAACCTTGGAGAAACCCAACGTAATAGGTTTTGCGCCGATCCTGCCTTGTCGTTTGTTCCAGAAGCTCTTGCCCCACCAAACGGTTGTTGACCAACAACAGCACCTGTTGGCTTGTCGTTAATATAGAAGTTACCTGCACAATTTTGTAATGCTTTGGTTGCTTCGTCAATAGCGTATCTATCTTGAGATAGTACCGCTCCGGTAAGAGCATACTCAGAAGTACCGTCTATTAATTGAAGCGTCTCGCTCCAATCTTTATCGTCATAAATATATATAGTTACTACAGGGCCGAATAATTCAGTTTCCATAGTAGTGTACTTAGGATCTGTGGTTAAAATTACCGTAGGTTCAATAAAATAACCTTTAGATTTATCAAAAGTACCGCCCGCATATATTTCTGCATTTTTATCTTCCTTAGCTTGGTTTATATACTTTACCAGTTTATCGAAAGAATCTTCGTGTATTACGGCAGTAATAAAATTGCTCATATCTTCAGGTGAACCAGGTTTGTTAAATGATGAGATGTCAGCTTTTACAAATTCTAAAATTTCTTTTGAAGTTGATTTTGGTAAATACACTCTTGATGCGGCGCTACATTTTTGCCCTTGAAATTCAAATGCCCCTCTAGAAATAGCGGTAGCTACTTGTTTGACATTGGCAGTTGGATGTGCTAGAATAAAATCTTTCCCACCTGTTTCACCAACTATTTTAGGGTATGTCTTATAGGTATGAATGTTATTTCCGATTTGTTTCCAAAGTTCTTTAAACACATGTGTTGAGCCTGTAAAGTGAATACCGGCAAAATCCGAATTGGCCAATACCGTTTCGGTAATCATAACGGGGTCACCATAAACTACATTAATAACTCCGTCAGGTAAACCAGCTTCTTTAAAGATATCTACAATTACCTTTGCAGAGAAAATTTGACTGTCACTTGGTTTCCAAACCACAACATTGCCCATCATAGCTGCACTTGCTGGTAGGTTTCCTGCAATCGCTGTAAAGTTAAAAGGAGTAATAGCATATACAAAACCTTCTAAGGGCCTGTATTCGACCCTGTTCCAAACACCTTCAGCAGAATCTGGCTGCTCTTCATAAATTTGGGACATGTATTCTACATTGAAACGCAAAAAGTCAATTAACTCACAAGCAGCATCTATTTCTGCTTGATGAATATTCTTTGATTGTGCGATCATGGTAGCCGCGTTAATTTTTGCGCGGTAAGGACCAGAAATTAATTCAGCAGCTTTTAAGAAAACGGCGGCACGCTGTTCCCAAGTTAAATTTGCCCATGCATTTCTTGATTCAAGACAGTTGTCAATGGCGTCTTGTATGTTCTTTTTTTCTGCAGTATGGTAAGTGCCTACGATTTGCTTGTGGTCATGAGGTGGCGACATTGGCTTAGTGCTGCCAGTACGTACCTCTTCTGATCCAATATACATTGGTATATCAACTTGGTCGTTGAAATATGTTTTGTATTGTTCCAAAACTGCTTCTCTTTCTGGAGATCCAGGAGCATAGCTTTTAATTGGTTCATTAATAGCTGTAGGAACTTGAAAAAATCCTTTACCCATTGTCAATTTTTTTAAATTAAAAAGTTGACCAAAGGTACTAAAAGGGTGCTGGACTAAAAACTAATAAAAGACGAAAAGGAATCAGTTTAGTGCGAAAGGTGCGCTGAATTTGAAAGTAGGTATGTAAACCCTAAATTTTTCAGCATTATCCATAGTCACCATATTATAATTACCTTTCATCGCGCCAATTGTTGATGTTAGTAGGCATCCGGAATTATAAGTGTGAGATTCGCCCGGTTGTATTACAGGCTTTTTGCCAATAACACCTTCACCGTCTAAGGTTTCCATGTCGTTTAAAGAGTCGTAAATTTTCCAATGACGAGAAGTTAGCTGTACAGCATCTTCACTTTGATTTTCTATAGTGACGGTATAACCAAATGCATAATGCACCTTGTAGTTTTTGAAAAAGGTGCCTTCAAAAGTTGTTTGAACCGAAATTTTTATGCCTTTAGTAACTTGTGTTATTATCATATTTAATATGTAAATACGCTTTGTGCTTTTAATATGGTTATGGCTAAATTCCTAAATAAAAAAATGTGTTTAAGAAAATACACTTTATAACCGTTTTAACTCTTTCTTGCTGATAGAAATTGCGCATTGCTTTGTAAAGGTAGATAACGAATATTAAAATAAAAGATTCCTTCTCTGCCGAAAATGAACACTGCGTTAATCAAATTACTAACAGTGAGCAAGATAAATAATAATGACTGATTGTGAAAGTTAAAGATTAAATGATCGGTGTAAGTATATTTTTTTCTGATATAAATCATCCAAATGAAAAAGAGAAGAACGGAAGAAAGAAAATATGGTAAGTGGAATTTTGAAATGAAGGAGCTTAAAAATGATTTTGAATCAGAAAGAACAATAGAATCTTTTTCATTGATTCAATTTTTAATGAAACTGTTTATTTTGAGAGAGTCTAGTTGTACAAGGGCGAGTTTCTTCTCTTCTTCATTTTCGAATTCCAGTTTGTTAAATTCGTTTTTAAATCAAAAACCGGTGTTTTGTATATGGATTCAAACTTGTTGAAAGATTCGAATTCATGATTAAAACAGATAGTTGCTAAGCTTAAAAGAAAGCGGAAAGGGTTGGTGTAAGACAGTCGTTTTCTAGAGATATACTCTTCGGTGACCATACTTGGTTTTAATAAAAGAGTTGCCAATGTTTGCCATAACTTAGAAATACAAGAAATTTAGTTGGCAAGAAATCCCTCAAAAAAAATCTAAAAGGGTTAATTTTTTAATGCTGTTGGTTTGAAAGCAATTGGATATTATTTGTGGCTTAATTCAGGCTGGTGCACATAGTTTAGGCAATATACCCCTTCTGTATTTTACTCCGAACTATATTTCGGTTAAGTGGTTGATTTATTTTCCGTAAACGATAGAAAACGTAATTATACATTTAGTTAGTGATATTTCTAGAGTTGGCAGACCCAATACCTATAATACTATCGTACATGTCTCCGAAGTTTCTGTAATATACCAATACTAAATAGGTGTTTTCTGTAAAATGAAAGTTGCCACCAATCTCGTTCAGTTTTATTTGATCGCCACTTTTTGCTGTATATTTATAATTGTAAAAGCCTTGTTTCATTTTTAAGGTAGCTTCTAGCATGCCATTTTTTTCGTTATAGATCATTTTATTTTCATCTGTAAGAGCATAGTTGTTGAATTTGCCAAAAACGTAAACATCATCTAGCGCTATAAACTCAGTGTACGGTAAGCTAAAATGAACATTGGTGTATTCAGCTTCTCTAGAGGTGTTGTCGCCTTGCAAGGTTCTAACTACAAAGTCCCCGTTTATATCGGGAAAATAGGTATAGGGTTTGTTGTTTCTAAAGTCGTCAGAAAATAGATAATGGTTATAAAGGTCTGTTAAGTCGATACTTGAAATCTGTGAACTAGGGGCTCTTAAATCGCTAGTGTCAAAAAGTAAAAACTCATTACCGCCATAAAAAGCAGTTTCTTGGTCATATTTATAAACCAATTTATCACCCATAGTGTATTGTGGTGCAATGTCGGTAATAACAGTTGGCCAATAGTGATTTTGAAGTATGGCGACTTTTACTTCTTTTTTAGGATTTATTAACCGTAAGGAGCCAGAAGTGATACTGAATTGAACTACTTGCTTTTCATTTATATAATTAAAATCTCTAGAGCGTTTTATTTCCGTGGAAACGGAAACAATATCTTTATATACCACAAATCTTCTTGAAAATTGAATTTCGTTATAGCTGTTATATACTTCTAGAAGGTAATTACCACTAACTTTTAATCGCACATAGTCGTTCGGTATCGTAAGCTGATAGTTCGAATACGATTGTAGTGTACTGTAGCTGTTCTCGTAGTCAGTTATGCGTTGATTGTCTACCCCATCTAGGTATTGAGATTTTAGTAGTGATGAAGGAGTCCAGTCATAATCACAATGCACTACCTTATAGTAATAATCTTGTTCATTAGCTAGAATATCATCGAATTCCAAATAGATAGGTTCTCCAACTTTTATAACCGGAAACTGATTTTCGGTAGGACCCTTAAATACGATGGATTTTATGTTATCTGGCGGATTTACCTCTTCTTGAACCTGGGCAATTATATTTTGCAAAAATAATAGACAAATAAAATGTTTGAAGAATATGCGCATTGTACCCGGTATTTTTTGAGTAAAGGTAAACAAAAAGGATGCCTGAAAAATATACCTCGTTCTATTGTCTAATTTATGGGACAATAATTATGAAAACGAACTTTTTGTACTTAAATTTGCTCAAATTTTGATAACCTAAAGGTCTACACGCACATGTCAAAAGACATTCGAATTAAGAAAGGACTCAGCATTAATCTGGTGGGTGCCGCAGAACAGACTACTTCAAAAGCTGTTTTAAGTAATGTTTACGCAATACAGTTAAGTGATTTTCACGGAATTACTCCAAAAATGATGGTAAAACAAGGTGCCGAAGTAAAAGCGGGAGAGCCTTTGTTCTATAACAAAAACATAGAAAGTATGGTTTTTGTTTCGCCGGTAAGTGGTGAGCTTATTGAAATCGAAAGAGGAGATAGAAGACGTATATTGACCTTAAAGATTTTGGCAGATAAAACACAAGAGCCATTTTCAGGTGCTGCTTTAGATATGGAAAAAGCATCGAAAGAAGAACTGAAGGCAACCTTGTTGAAAAGTGGCTGTTGGCCATTTATCAAGCAAAGACCTTATGATGTAATCGCTAATCCTGATGCTACTCCGAAATCTATTTTTATTTCTGGGTACTCAAGTGGACCATTACAGGCAGATTTGAATTATATACTACAAGGTAAGGAGAAAGAATTACAAGCTGCGATTACGGCACTGGGTAAATTAACACCTGGTAAAGTTCATGTTTCAGTAGGTGCCGGTATTTCTCCATTATCTTCAATGAATGGTGTGGAATTACATAATGTATCTGGTCCTCATCCTGCAGGTTTGGTAGGTACGCAAATCAATAAGTTGGATCCTATTAATAAAGGAGAAGTGGTATGGACGGTATCGGCACAAGATTTAATTGTTATCGGTGAATATTTACTGACAGGTAAGTTTAATGCAGAGCGTGTTGTAGCACTTGTGGGGTCTTCTGTAAAAGCACCTAAATATTATACTACTAAAATAGGGGCGGAAATTTCTACTTTCTTATATGCAAGTGGTGTAAAAGAAGAAAATTTCAGAGTTATTAATGGAGATGTGCTTACAGGTTCTAAGAGTAAACCAGATGGTTTTTTAGGATACTACAATAATACGGTATCTGTGATTCCTGAAGGAGACGATTATGAGTTGTTTGGGTGGAATAAACCTGTTTTCAATAAAATTTCGGCTACCAGAGCATTAACCTTTTCTTGGATGCAGCCAAGTAAGAAATATGATTTAGATACCAATACAAATGGTGAACACAGGGCTTTCGTTGTAACGGGGCAATATGAAAAAGTTTTTCCGATGGATATTTATCCTATGCAGTTGTTAAAAGCTTGTATGGTGAAAGATTTGGATGAAATGGAGCAATTAGGATTGTATGAAGTAGCTCCAGAAGATTTTTCGTTAACTGAATTTATATGTATTTCTAAACAGCCACACCAAAAGATTATTCGTGAGGGGTTAGATTTATTGCAAAAAGAAATAGGATAAGAAATGAGTTTAAAAAGCAAATTACACGAACTTAAACTGAAGTATCAGGGTAAGAGAATGGCTCCTGCCTTTAATGCCTTTCATACTTTTTTGTTTTCGCCGGATGAAACTACTCATTCAGGTGGTACACATGTGAAGTCGGCAGATGATTTAAAGCGTACAATGAACACGGTAATTATGGCACTGGTACCAGTGTTGATATTTTCTATGTTCAATGCAGGTTACCAACACTATTCTGCGATTAACGGCTTTCCGGCAGATTTTTCTTTAATAAACGATTTTCTTACTTGGGATAATTTTTGGATCGGTATTATTAAGGTATTGCCTTTAGTAGTAGTTTCTTATGCAGTAGGTCTAATAGTAGAATTTATTTTTGCCGTAATAAAAGGGCACGAAGTAGAAGAAGGCTATTTGGTAACAGGTATGTTGGTACCATTAATAGTTCCTATTGATACACCACTTTGGATGTTATCGGTAGCAGTTGTTTTTGGTGTTGTTATCGGCAAAGAAGTCTTCGGTGGTACAGGAATGAATATTCTTAACCCTGCGTTGACCATTAGAGCCTTTTTGTTCTTTGCATATCCAACTTGGATGAGTGGTGATAAAGTATGGGTTTACGGAGCAAGAGAAAGATCAGAAGAAATTTTAGCCGGAGCAACAAATGTAGATGCATTTTCTGGTGAGACTATATTAGGGTTTTTGGCTCAGAACAAAGGAGCGGAAATGAGTTATTCGGTTTCTGATATGTTCTTCGGATTTGTTCCTGGTTCTGTTGGTGAAACATCGACATTTCTTATACTCTTAGGGGGATTGTTTTTGATATTTACAAAAATTGCTAGTTGGAGGATAATGGTAAGTGCTATTATCGGGTCATTGGTAATGGGCTTGATATTCAATCAAATAGTTGATTTCGGTTGGGTAGCAGAATCTAGTAAGTTCTATGGTTTAATGAGTTTCGATTTCTGGAAACATTTAATTGTAGGCGGTCTGGCCTTTGGTATAGTATACATGGCGACAGACCCGGTAACTGGTTCTCAGACGAATAAGGGAAAATGGTACTACGGTTTTTTTATAGGGTTCATTTCTGTAATGATTCGTGTATTCAATCCTGCGTATCCCGAAGGTGTTTTCTTGGCTATTCTTTTAATGAACGTATTTGCACCAACAATTGATCATTATGTTGTAAGGGGTAATATTAAGAATAGAATGAACAGATTAAAGAATGCTACTATCTATCCTAAAGATTCAGATGGTAAAACAGAAGAACTTAAAGCTGAAACAGTATAATTATGGCATTTAAAACAGATAGTAACGTATATACGGTGGTTTTTGCCGCTGTTATGGTTGTGGTTGTGGGTTCGGTACTTGCATTCTTGGCCTCGGCATTGCGTCCAAATATTCAAGAGAACGAGCGTTTTGAAAAACAACAGAATATTCTTTATGCAATGGGTGTTAATGAAAACGGTGATGATACCGGTAGCGTAAACTTTATTCCTACAGATATCGTCGAAGATGAGTTTGCAAGTTATATCAAAGAGCAATTGGTTATACAAGGTGATAAGATAACAGAGGATAATGAAGCGTACTTGATCGATTTGAAAAAGCAATTAGCTAAGATCAAAAAAGGCGAAGAATATAAGTTGCCAGTTTTTATTGGGGAAAAAGATGAGAAGAAGTTCTACATCATCCCTATGTATGGTAAAGGTCTTTGGGATGCTATTTGGGGTTTCATTGCTTTAGATGATACCATGACGGTTCAAGGCGTTTATTTTGACCACAAAGGTGAAACTCCAGGTTTGGGCGCCAACATTAAAATGCGTTATTTCATGGACGATTTTAAGGGTGAAACTATTTTGAATGGGACAAAATATGCAGGCATATCCGTAGCAAAGGGTAACAATGACCCATTGAACAAAACAAAAGATGATAATGAAGTAGATGCCTTGGCTGGTGCTACCATTACCGGTAACGGTGTTTCTGCTATGATCAGCGAAACTGTCAAATTATATAAACCTTATTTAGAAACAATTAGAGCAAAGTAATATGGCACTACTATCAAAAAAAGATACTAATCTTATTACGGATCCGCTAGCGGATAACAACCCTATTACCATTCAGGTATTAGGTATTTGTTCTGCATTGGCAATTACTGCAGAATTAAAGGCATCGTTGGTGATGGCTGTATCTGTAATGTTCGTTTTAGGAGTTGGGAACGTGGTAATCTCATTAATGAGAAATATCATACCATCAAAAATTAGAATTATTGTTCAGCTAATTGTTGTTGCAACATTGGTAATTATTGTGGATCAAGTGCTTAAGGCATATCAATATGAATTAAGTAAAACTCTCGCAGTATTTGTGGGTCTTATTATTACCAACTGTATTATTATGGGGCGTTTTGAGGCATTTGCATTGGCAAATGGACCATGGCGTTCATTTCTGGACGGAATAGGTAACTCTTTAGGATACGGTGTAATTCTAATTATCGTAGGATTCTTTAGGGAATTATTAGGATCTGGAACTTTATTCGGTATTCCGGTTTTGGGGGATCCAATAGAAAAGACAGGTTTGTACGCTACAGGTTATGAGAATAATGGTTTTATGATTATTCCACCAGCAGCTTTGATTGTAGTCGGTATTATAATTTGGGTACAACGTTCAAGAAATCCTGCACTTGTAGAAGAGAATTAAACGACATTTAAGAAGAAATTATGTTAGAACATGTAGAATTATTTTTTAAGTCCATCTTTATCGATAACATGGTATTTGCCGTGTTCTTGGGGATGTGTTCTTATTTAGCGGTATCCAAAAAAGTGGCTACTGCAGTTGGTTTAGGTGCTGCTGTTATATTCGTATTGGCTGTAACCGTGCCAATGAACTGGTTGTTAGATAAGTATTTGCTACAAGACGGAGCCTTAGTTTGGTTAGGTCCGGAATATGCAGATTATAACCTTAGCTTTTTATCTTTTATCTTATTTATTGCAACCATTGCGACCATGGTGCAATTGGTAGAGATCGTAGTTGAGAAATTCTCACCTTCCCTTTATAACTCATTGGGGATATTCTTGCCACTGATTGCGGTGAACTGTGCAATTCTAGGAGGGTCTTTATTCATGCAAGCAAGAGAGATCGAAACTTTTGGTCTGGCATTTAATTACGGTGTTAGCTCGGGTATTGGTTGGTTTTTGGCAATTTTAGCTATCGCGGCCATTCGTGAGAAAATTAGATATAGTAATGTACCTGCTCCTTTAAGAGGTTTGGGTATTACGTTTATCATTACTGGTTTAATGGGTATTGGTTTTCAAAGTTTCGGTGGTATGTTGACCGGTGGCGGTGATGATGCTGAAGATACTACTGAGCAAGTTAATCAGGTTATTCAGCCAGAGGTCGTAACTCCTGTAGAAGAAGAGGTAGTAGATAAGAACGAAGAAATAGACGAAAAATTTATTTCTTATAATGACGTAAAAAAATAAATATGATTTTAGCTGCAAGTACTGGCGGAACAATACTGATAACTGTTGTCGCATTTCTAATACTGTTGATGGTGTTAGTGGCATTGCTTCTGTTTACCAAACAAAAACTTTCTCCATCCGGTCCAGTGACCAT
>Ga0209344_10001674_pt1 | contig 27811 bp, 17 predicted proteins | sample Cruoilmetagenom6_FD_187293 | JGI IMG/M metagenome (GOLD analysis project Ga0209344, IMG submission 187293) | Oil polluted marine microbial communities from Coal Oil Point, Santa Barbara, California, USA - Santa Barbara Oil Seep Sample 6 (SPAdes)... | ecosystem: Environmental > Aquatic > Marine... | reverse complement strand
TAATTTTTTTAAGCGATTGCTCGATGATCTCAAAGCATCGAGTTGTTTGAGCGCTAGCAAGTCCAGGTTGATGAGCTGAACCATCAGGGTTGAGTGCGACTGTGCCTCCAATGAAAATGTATGGCCCGCATGCATTGATGCGAGCGTATCCAAACTTGGTTTCCCATTCGTTCTCGCTCGAAACGACTTGGTGCTGATTCTTCATGTTGGTCGATCTTCTGGGTTGGAACCTGGGCCGTGGAGCCCATGTTCTTTAGGAGCGCGGATAGAGGAGGCGCGGGTCAATGTGCCTTTACCAAACTTGTTGATGATTGCATCTGTCGCACGATCTACGGCTTGGTTTTTTTCGTTGTGTTGTGTATCAAACAGTCCCGCTTCAGCAGCAGATTCAGTGAGTTGAGAGAGTGCGACCCCGATTAGGCGAACAGGACGGAAGTTTGTTGCCCATTGATCAAATAAAGCGCGGGCGCTTTCTTGGATCATCTTGGTTTCGTTCGTTTGCGAGTTGAGAGTCGTTGATCGTGTTACGGTTTCGAAATCTCCGAACCGAACTTTGATTGAGATAGTTTTCGCGTATCGATTATGCTTTCGCAATCGCGTTGCAACATCCTGAGATTGACGAGAGAGCAATGCATGAAGTTCATCAATGCTCTCAAGATCTGATTCGAACGTATGCTCGTGCGAGATCGACTTCGCGCCGCGATCGATACGAACAGGTCGATCGTCAATTCCGCAACTTAATCGACGGAGTTTTTCTCCGAAGTCGCCGAGCCATGCTTGCACGGTTTCTGCAGGCAACGCTTTTAGCTGGGCAACCGTGCGGACCCCCAGTCGATCAAGCTTGCTCTTGGCGGCTGGCCCGACTCCGATCAGGACTTCCACTGGAAGTGGGTCCAAGATTTTTTCGATCGTGTCATGCGTGATGACGGTGTACCCATCAGGCTTGTTCATATCGGAAGCGAGCTTTGCGAGAAACTTGTTCGGAGCGATTCCAACAGAACAAGTAAGGTTGAGTTCCTCTTGCACAAGACGACGGATTTCGATCGCAATCTGGGTCGGCGAACCAAAGAGATGGGTCGAACCTGTGACATCGAGGAACGCTTCATCGACAGAGATAGGCTGGATAGCAGGAGAGAAGCGTTCGAGTATTTCGAAGACTTGCTTCGAAACTTGGGAATATGTGCTGTGCGAACCTTTGACGAAGATCGCGTGCGGGCAGAGCCGTTTGGCAATCGACGAAGGCATCGCAGAGTGGCACCCATACTCACGCGCTTCATAACTCGCCGCGGCGACAACCCCGCGTGGTCCATCGCCTCCAACTAAAACAGGTTTCCCTCGCAGCTCAGGATGATCACGCTGTTCTACAGACGCAAAGAATGCATCCATATCGATATGAAGAATAGAGCGGGGAAGATTCACACTCGATTGTATGATGTGAGAATGTCGAAGGCGGATAGTTGGGTGTTGGTGCAGGATAATCAGGCTTGAGGGTAGCTGCGAATTCTCGAATTACAGAAACAGACTCGTCTGTGAGTGTGTATTTGGAATTTACGATCGATATATCAAGTGTATTTGCGTTGATTGCATCAATGAGGAATTTGGTTGGGATATCAAAGGTAATCCATTGGGCATTTTCCATGTTGTTCGACGTAGACAAGGTCTGTATAGTGTCGTTTGAAGTAAGTGTGAGTGTTTTTTCTGTCCAATTGTTGAACTGGATTTGTAAACTCTTTGTTGCTGAAAAATCCAACGGTATGGATGTGTTCACTTCGGAGCGAAATTGATTTGCGATACGAGTTCTCAATCGAATGACAATTGATCCTGGCGATGAAGGATCATCACTTTGGTAGATCGCGAGCCAAGGTGTTGCGATATTGATTCCATTTAGGTGTTCAGTGTAAGACAAACGGCTGTCTATGTCAGTAGATGGCTCAGGATATGAGAGGTTTGCAATTCGGTTGATGGCCAATTGATCCATGAAATATTGAACGGGGAGATACAATAACCCAAGGATTGATAAGCCAAATATACCCGTAATGAGATAGGTCACGCGGCTAGCGCGACGGAGTTTAATTTCTCTACGGATTTGGAACGAACTCTTCATCGTCACCTCACAACAAGCCCAGCGAGTCTGTCATCTGTGGGCCTTGACGGTTGCTCGTTGCTGACGGATCAAGCATTGTGTCAAGATCAGCTGGGAGGATGATACGGAAGCTTGCGCCTTTGCCTGGAGTGGATTCCAAACGGATTCGGCCTTTGTGTTCGTAGACAATTCGTTTCGTAACCGCGAGCCCCAGCCCGGTACCTTTCAATCCCTTTGTTGTGTTGAAAGGTTCAAAGATCCAAGCGAGCTTGTCTTCTCGAACTCCTGGGCCGTTATCGATCACTGTGATTGTCGCAGCGGGTCGAAGCATAGCGCCAGGCACATTCGGGTCAGGACGAGACTCATTAAACGCAACGCGAACAGTGATCACCCCAACACTTGGTTCAACAGCTTCGATCGCATTGGTTAGCAAGTTCATGAGAGCTTGATGGAGCAGGTTCGGATCAACCATGATCGGAGGCATCTCCGGATCCGCATCAACGATCAACGCGATGCCTTTTTCATAACACTGTTTTTCGAGTAGTTGTGCGCAGTCTTCTGCGATCTTACTCAATCGTGCGAGTTCGAGTTCCAGTTGGAGTTTGCGACCAAATGCGAGCATGTTCATCGTGAGCGATGCGATGCGATCGAGATTTCTTCGGAGGATTCCCCATCCGTTCTTCGTGATCGCAAGATCAGATTTATGGAGCCCGATCTCGACAACATCGGCGCCGCCTCGGAGTCCTTGAAGGATATTTTTAATTGAATGGGATAGAGAAGCAACTGTTTCACCGATCGCGGCCATGCGTTCGGAGTTGACTCGCTTGAGATGCTCGTCTGCATTCGCCATCGCGAGTCCGGTGTGTTGCCCTACCGCGTTGAGCAGTGCGAGTTGTTCTTTAATAAATGCGTGATTCTGTGTTGATGAATCAATGTACACAGCTCCGAAGTAGTGCTCGCCGAAGGAGATGGGTGAGCAGATCGCACTGCGAATCTGATATTGTTGAACTGAATCACCCGAAACAAATCGCGGATCAGTCATCGCGTTAGTTGTGAGAATGCCTTCGCCGACCATAGCAGCATCCAAAATAGTGCGAGAGACATGAATCGTCTGATCCTCGTCAGGCTTCGGCGGACTCGCATATCGTATCACGCCTGGAACGAGCGGCTCTTCCAGCGTTGCGCCCTGGATCATGATCACTCCGCGTTCAGGTTTGAACTCATTAAACACAAGATCCATTACTGCTTCGAGCAGCTCACGCTTATTCACGATCCGAGCGGTAAGCGCTGTCAATGTATAAATCACTCGGAGATGATCAACCGCGGCTTCTGCTGCATCTGGATCGTCGCTCGCATCAGCTCCAATATACGAATCACTCGGCGTAGCGATTCTAGTTTCAACCTCTGGTTCGATTTCAAAGTCATCTGTGATAAGAACAGAAGGTTTTTTATTGATGGTATTTGGATCTCCAAAGAGTAGGAGCGTCGCGCCGACTCGTATTTCGTCGCCTTGCTCGAGTCTGATTCGATCTTTGATTGGAACGCCGTTCACAATCGTGCCGTTCTGTGAACTCAAATCGCGTAGATACCAAACGTCGCCGTCAGGAGTAAGCTCTGAGTGCCTACGAGAGACGGTATTATCGGTAATTGGGAGAGCTTCTCCTGATCGTCCAATGAGCTGAGGCTCGTCCGTAGGAAGTACAAACATCTTCCCTTCGTCAGGACCTTGGATTACGGTTAGTGTCGGCATGCCTGCTCCGCTCACGGAAATTGGGGTACAAATCGAATGAGATACATGATAGTGGGTTCAGCGACCCGCTGTTTAGTGGGAGCAGGATAGTTTAATCTTGGTATATACATATAGATAACAAGTTGGGAACCATGTGTTTGGGAACCCAATCACGATTATGCAAGATCACCTATATAGGAGGGTATCAAGATGGAGTGGAAGAAACTAGGAACATACGCAGCCATGAGCTGTATCGGAATCGCAGGACTGAACGCGCAAGCGGACACCTACATTGTTGAGCTCGATGGCCCATCATTCGTCTATGGCGGACTCACAGACATGGATATCGATCTCACGATCGAATCCGGTGACACCGTTCGTTGGGAATGGACTAGTGGGTTCCATAATGTCGTGAACGGATTCCCTGGAGATCCTGACGAAGATACCCTCTTCAACTCTGGATCACCAACCAGTGATACTGACACTTTCTTTGAGTACACATTCTTAGATAATGGCGTCTTTGGATATCACTGCGAAGTTCACGAAACAATTGGAATGGTCTCATTCGTCACCGTTGTCCCGGCTCCAGCGTCATTGATCGCGATGTCGCCGCTCGGTTTAGTGATGTGCCGACGCAGACGCTGATATTTTTGGAATATAGCCCCTGCGAGCACCCAGTCAGATTATCTGATTGGGTGTTTTTCATGCTTGAGTACAGCATCTCCAAGGGTTCGAATCGCTATTGTTGAGTATGGCAAAGAAGGCAAGCAGTAAATCTCGAGCTCCGACAGCAGGCGATCGGATCGTTGTGCTCACAGGAAAAGAGATATTTCTGCGAAGTCAATACACAAGCATGCTTCGAGCATCGCTTGAACAAGCGCACGGCGAGATCGAGACTTTCCGTTTCGCAGGAGAATCAAGCGAGATCGCAGAAGTACTCGATGAGTGTCGATCCTTCGGACTGATGGCCGCACACAAACTCGTCATTGTTGACGATGCGGATCAACTCGTTCGTCAAGATACTCGTCCGATGATTGAGCGATATGCTCAAAACCCAAGTGAGCAAGCGACATTGGTCTTTCGTGGATCAAAATGGAACAAAGGTAAGCTAGACGACTCGATCGAACAGTTTGGGATTATTCTCAAATGTGATTCTGTAGATTCGGGAACAGCAATCCGTTGGACACAAGCGAGAGCGAGCAAAGCATATGAATCTTCAATAGATCCTCGATCAGCTGGAATGCTCGTTGAACGATTGGGATCTGACTTAGGCCGAATTGATACTGAGCTTTCAAAGCTTGCGACATCGGCCGGCAAAGGGAATCCGATTTCTCCTGAACTGATTACTCAGCTTGTAGGGATGACTCGTGAAGATGATGTCTGGACAATCCAGTCTTACCTACTTTGCGGCGACGCATCGAAAACACTCCACGAACTCCATGTCATTATGAACAACTCCGCGAGAGGGACGCATGTGCCCGTCTCATTTGCGTGCAGTGATCTTGCTCGTAAACTACTCGGGATCGCAGAGGGTATGGAGCAAGGAATCAACGCGAATACGCTCGCAAAGGACATGAAGCTCTGGGGGCCGAGTCGCGATCCTATCATGCACACTGCACGGAAAATTGGTGTAAACCGGGCTCGCAAGCTATTTGATGAGTGCATCAAAGCGGATATGGCGCTCAAAAGCTCAAGTGGGCTACCGCTTCGGACACTTGAAATGTTGGCTCTCTCCTTCTCACGAGTTTCACGATAAATATTGATTACAAGCATGGTCAAGGAATCTAATTGAAATTTGGACTGATCCTGCAAGTCAAGTCGATATATACCTGTTGCGGACAAGACAGGATGTCTCAAAGTAGGAATGAGCGGGAGGCTCAACGCATGAACAGGTTACAATTCCAGCTTGATCGAGTCTCAGTTCCTGCAATTGCAGGGACGCTGCTTCTGTGTGTTGGAACATCCAGCTCACTTGTCGGATGCAAAGGACAACCAAAGCGAGAATCAAGTTCTGCTCAGGAACCTGTGAATACTGGGTTGCGAGCAATGGCCGACGATGATGGGTTAGCGCTGCCGGGCGATGAGCTGCTTCGAGGAGAAAACGAGTTTGGTTCAGTCACAGAGCAGCTCGAAGAGTCTGCAAGACAACTCAATGTGTACTTTGCAAACATGGAAATCGATGGCGTTGATCCTGTTCCAGAGCAGAGTCCAACGCAAGCAATAGAAAACTCAAGCAATGCCGCGGTGATTGAGACAGACACACAAAGCATTACTCAGATCAGTGATCCAGTTTCTGAAGGTATTCAAACTACAAATACCAACACGAATCAACCTAATCCAAAGCTAAACGATTCAAGCTCGTCTCAGAGCAAGGACTCAAGTGTTCGAGTATCTCTACTCAACGGCGGCGGCGGAAGTTCGGTAACTCCAAGTGAGGTTTCGACATCATCCGATTCTGAGGATGCTGCTCCGAATTCAACGGCCGAAGAAACGAACTCAAATCCAACAGTCGCTGCTCAAGAAGACTCTGCAACGACTCAGACTGATCCTAATGTGAGGAAAGGCGAACTCGCTCGTGAGCTCGCTTCGATATTGAGCGAACTCGCTTCAACGAGCGATACTCCAGGAGCTGCAGCGCTGGCGCTGACTAGTTTGGAGACACTACTTCCTGACGCGGAGAACGCCGCCTTCGACGACGACATGCTTTCTGAAGCGGAGAAAACATCGATCGATGCGGTCCGAAAGCTTCTTCTATCAATCAATGACGAAGGTGCGATCTTAAGTCCAGGCGAGCTCGCAACCGGGCTCGAAGAGATCCAAACCCAACTCAACGCATGGGCAGGACTCACAATCAAGAAAGCGGCGTTATGTACCTGGGTCGAAGGATATGGTCGATACGAAACATTCTCGTCATATCGATTTATTGCAGGACAAGCTCAAAATGTTATTGTGTATGTCGAGTTAGAGCGATTCACTCAGCTTGAGTCCTCAGGTCCAGATGGACAGCCAAGGTTTGAAACCAAGCTTTCTCAACGGCTTGAGCTATATCACGCCGCAGATGATCTCAATGCTTGGAATCGTCGCGCTGAAACAGTGACAGACGAAACAAGAAATAGATTGCGAGATTACTATCTCACGAACATGGTCACTCTCCCCGCGAATCTTGGGGTTGGACGATACCACTTGAAGATCGTGACTCGTGATCTGATCGGTGAGCGAATCGCTGAAACGATCATCCCGATCGAAATCGTATCTCGATAATCAATCCTGAATAGGTATATCCCAAAACGGACAGCAGCCCTGGGACCTACCTCTCTCCACAAAAGAGTCCCAAAGCTGCCATCACTGTGCGGGTTCAGCGTACAGAATTCATGAACCCGATGCAATGATCGCGGAGCACGAAGTTGGGTGATTTCAGTTGAATTTCATATCGGATCTGAGCTTGGCCAATAATGGCCCGAAAACCGGGTTTACGAAAGTGATTGCAGTCAATTTGGGCATTCTAGAGCAGTGTCATAGGACGATTTAGTCAACGGTCGTTCACGAAATCTATGTAGAGATATACACACTCTTGACGAGTTGATCACGAACAAAGACATAGAATCTCTCAATGTGTGCAATGGAACGACCTACAAATTCATCTCGAAACGATCGATTCCCACAACCTAAGGGAGGCGGGATGTCGGCCAGTAGCGCGTATCCGATGCCTGTTCGAGAGTTGATTGAGCAACTTGCTAAGTTGCCTGGGATCGGGACTCGCTCCGCGGAACGATTAGCGTTCCATGTCCTCAAATCAGACAATGCGACGGCGATGGCGCTCTCATCTGCAATATCAGCGGTGAAGGAATCAGTCCATCATTGTCGACTCTGTTACAACCTGTGCGACGGCGAGATCTGTTCGATCTGTCAAGACCCTCAGCGGGATCGCTCAAGGGTATTAGTTGTTGAACAGCCGAAAGATTTGATTGCACTCGAACAAACAGGGATGTATCGTGGGTTGTACCATGTCCTAATGGGTCGGTTGTCTCCACTCGATGGGATCAGTCCGAGCGATCTCACAATCTCGCACTTGTTCGATCGAATCGAATCTGGTAAAAAGCGAGAGGAAGATCAGCAGATCAAAGAGATTGTCCTCGGTTTGAATCCAACAGTCGAAGGCGACGGGACCGCGCTCTATCTCGCTTCTGAGCTTCGCAAAATTGGAGTGAATGTAAGCAGGCTCGCACGAGGGCTCCCAAGCGGGTCCTCGCTTGAGTATGCGAATAAAGCGGTCCTTGCAGATGCGATTCTTGGACGACAATCGATGGACTAATTCGATCTTTCCTGTATGAAATGGACAAATTCCAGATTGTAAAGGGCAGGAAAGTTTGTTTACTGGCCGATGAGTATGTACAGAATGAGTATGGGCAATGGGCCCACTATGAAATCCCTCCTTGTGAGTTGAGTCAATGCGTTTTCAGACCTCCCAACAAATGAAGCTCGGCCAGCACATGAAGCTGGCTCCACGGATGATCCAATCCATGGAAATATTGCAGATGCCTTTGGCAGAGCTGCGAGAGCGCATTGAACAGGAGCTCGAATCAAATCCAACGATTGAACTTACCGAAATCGAACCAAACCAAGACGATCGCATGGACGACAGAGACGCGATCGCAACGAGTGATCAGGAACTCTCAATTGATCCTGAAAGCGCTTCGGACTTTGCACGTCTTGATGATTACACGAACGCGAATCCAGACGCTGCAGAGAATACATATTCTGATTCTAAGATGACTCGCGATTACGAGGATCTTCCTCGCACACGAGTTAACAGCGGAGAGCGTGATGCCAAGATCGACGCAATGGCCTCTGCTCCAGCGCGAGCTGCATCATTAACGGATCAACTACTCGATCAATGGTCACTGAGTGAAGTTGATGATCGTCTTCGTATTCTCGGAGAAGTCATCATTCAAAACCTCGATGAAGACGGATACCTTCGAACAAGCTACGAAGAAATTGAAGATCGAGCAACTCAATCAGTTAAATCTCTTGAACCCACAGAAGCAGATTGGGAGCTTGCTCTTCAAGCCGTCCAACTTCTTCTCGAACCTGCAGGAGTGGGAGCTCGTGATGCTCGAGAGTGTTTATTGATCCAGATTGACATGCTTGCAGATCGCATGGGTGAAGATCGCGACGACGAGATTACTGTTACTACTGAGTCTCTTGAAGTTGCTCGTAGGTTAGTTGCTGAGTTCTTTGAAGAGCTCATGAAAAACAAACTACCCAAGGTTGCAGCGAAGTCCGGGTATGATTTAAGCAAGATAAATATCGGGATCGATGTTCTCCGCAGACTGAGTTTGTCTCCAGCGCGTAGATTGGTTTCCGATGCACCATCGACAGTAATCCCAGACGGGATCGTTGAGTATGACGAAGAGGAAGATCGTTACTTTGCATATCTGAGCGATGGTCGATTACCTGACGTCCAGATCAACATGGAATATGCGAAGATGTCTGCGGACAAGAGTGTTCCAACGAAAGATCGAACTTTTCTCAAGAAGAATCTGTCCAACGCACAATGGCTGATCGATGCAGTGGGACAGCGCCAACATACACTATTGCGAGTAATCAATGCGGTAGTGGATGAACAACGCGACTACTTTGACTACGGTCCAGAGGCGCTCAAGCCGCTTCCGATGAAAACGATTTCCGATCGACTTGGTATCCATGTCGCCACTGTTTCAAGAGCTGTGAGCGAAAAGTACATCATGACTCCAAGGGGTGTTGTTCCATTACGTGGTTTCTTCTCCGGCGGATTGGCAACGGAGTCAGGCGAAGACGTAAGCTCAAACTCAGTCAAAGCATCTATCGGTGATCTGATTGAAGGCGAAGACAAGAACAAGCCATACTCTGACGAAGCGATCGTGAAGCAGCTCAAAGAGCGCGGCATTGAAATCGCAAGAAGAACCGTCGCGAAGTATCGCGATCAGCTTGGAATTCCCACAGCGCGGATGCGGAAACAGTTTTAATTCATTGTGGTTAGCACGATGCTTTATCTCGATCCAGCGAGCTTGCGAACAGTGAAATCGAAGTTACGGACTAGTGCTGTTAGTACGCCGTAAACAACTGCGATGTATATTGCAGCACTGACGATTGCGCCGATACCCATTGCAACTCGAGCTTGTGAGAGCCCGTTTTTACTTGCGTTAACCGTTTCGTCAAGTCTTGAAATTGGTGTAACCAATGCATCGAGCAAACTTGCTGGCGACATCGTTGCGAGTGCAGGCCCGATTGCGATCATGTCTGAGCCTGAAGCCCAGCCGCACAGCCCGAGGATGCCTGAGACGATGAAGACTACGGCGACTGTTCCGATGACTGAACTGAGCGTGCCCTTTGATTTTAAAGACCAATGCAACCCAATCATCACACAGAAAGCAATGAATGGGATCAGTACTAACGTAGCGAGAAGCCCTGCTTCTGGTAAGACAACTGGGACATCAACAGTTCCTGATCCGCTTGGGAGTCGATGTTGGAGATATGCAAGCGACTTGTTTCCAAACCCGTTGAAGAGTGTGTAGACACCTGCGAGTCCAATGGTAAACACTGGGACTGCGATCAGTGGAAGTAGATATGAAACGAGTCCACGCAGCTTTCCAGCGAGGTACATCTTCGGTGTGATCGGAGTTGTCAGAATCAGATCGAGGGTTCCATCCTCGCGTTCGCCGGCGACTGCAGTCGCGGCCATGTTCACTGCAATGAGTGCGATTAAGAACACTTCTGTGAAGACGAGAGACTTAATGATGAACTGAAAGTCTGCGACGTTTATTGTGCCGCTGTGATACAAAGCGAGTACCACTATTGCAGTAAGAGCGCCGAGAACAACGAATGACCATCTTGCTAGGATTCGAGTGAAAGTTGCATTTCGCGAAGCGGCTTCGCGCCAAGCGATTGGGTTTGACCATACCCTGCGTGGCGGGCGATGTTCAACATCAACTGCGCCGAGCTTGAACATCCTGCGATACCAAGGGATGCCTGAAGTGCCATTAGCAACTTGCTTCAAGCCTCCAGTTCGAACAGTGAGTGTGGACGCGCCAACGAGGATTGTAGAAATGAGGATCGAGAAAGTGCTCCAAGCAACAGCAGGTGTTGCGAGCATAAAACCTTTGAGTCCGCTGTACGCACTCGGGTCAGCCGACGGGTAAGAGGTTGGAGATAGAAGTGAGCGAATTGCGAGGAATGGATTGAGAGAGGTGAGCCAGGTGACTCCTTCGCCGGATGAACCGGCGCCATAGCCTCTCGACGAGAGCCACGCATCGATCGCGATTGTTGTCGCGATATAAGTCACAACTGACACATAGAAGGTGAATACAGCTCGTTGTCCGACGAGTCGAGATACTGAAAGTGAGATCGCGATGGCGCCAACAAGAATCGCAGCGCCGGCGGACACAATATAGGATGCGATAATCGAGCGTCCTGGGACGCCTCCAAAGAACTGGGTGAGCGCGAAGAGTGGGAGTGAAGCAAATAGCAGTGCAAGGACAAAGAATAATCTACCCAAGAGATTGCCCAGAACGATCTCTAGTTTGGACATTGGAGTCGTGAGAAGAATGTCCCATGTCTTTGGGTTTGCCTCTTGAGCGATTGCGCCGGCCATGAAAACAGGAGAGAGTACACAGATCAATCCAACTTGGAGATACGCGATCCAAGCGAAGCTTGTCGCGCCTGCAGATGCGAGCTCGCGATACGATACATTTCCGCCTGGCGTATTTCCGAGCATTGCCCAGAGTAGTACCAAGATGAGTACAGCAAGGTAAGCGCTTCGGACATAGAGATGTTTCGTTCTCCGCGATGCATTTTGGACAAGCCGAACCGCGATTGGGTTCATTGGTCCGAGTCGAAATAACCATCTAAGAAATATGGGCATGTGATTAGTTTAGCAGCAGATCATGGTACAAGTTAATATATGGGTTTTAGCAGCTTGTGGTTGCATGCTCAATTGAATTGAAAAAGCCGCACACTTTGGGGTTAAGTGTGCGGCTTCGATTAACAATGTTGATTCTCAGAAGTCGAGACTCTGATTTCCAGCTGAGATCAGGTTGATTGTGATCCAGCTTCTTCAACTTCTGGTTCGCTGTTTCCGTTGTCTTTGGATTCTGTTTCCGGCGGGGCAACAAACACAGAATCAAAGATCAAGAAATCATCCTCTCCCTTATGGGTTGCTTTGAGGACATTCTTATCATGGAGTTCGCCTGAGAGGAGCATTTCGGAGACAGGGTCTTCGATGTACGATCCAATCGCACGACGCAATGGACGAGCACCAAAGTCTGGGTTGTAACCCTTCTCAATGAGGAAGTCCTTCGCAGGCTGATCAATTTCAAGACTAAAGCCTTGCATTGTGAGTCGCTCTGCAACTTTTCCGACTTCGAACTCGACAATCGAAACGAGGTCTTCCTTTGTCAACGGCTTGAAGACAATCACATCGTCGAGACGGTTGATGAACTCTGGGCGGAAGAACCGCTCGATTTCCTTCATCAATACAGCTTTAACTGATTCGAACTTGTCGTCAGAAGTGTGCTTCCCGAATCCGAACCCACCGCCGCCCTTGATCAGGTCAGCACCGATGTTCGATGTCATGATCAAGATCGTGTTGCGGAAGTCGACATGACGTCCGAACGAGTCTGTGAGTCGTCCTTCTTCCATGATCTGGAGGAGCATGTTAAACACATCCGGGTGAGCCTTTTCGACTTCGTCGAGTAGGACAACCGAGTATGGACGACGACGGATCTGCTCTGTGAGCTGGCCGCCTTCTTCGTACCCGACATAACCTGGAGGCGCGCCGACCAATCGTGAAACAGTGTGCTTCTCCATGTACTCGGACATGTCGAGATGGATGAGCGAGTCTGCGTTGCCGAACATGAACTCTGCGAGCGCTTTGGAGAGCAAAGTCTTACCAACACCTGATGGGCCGACGAAGATGAAGCTGCCCATTGGACGCTTCGGATCTTTGAGTCCGGCGCGAGCGCGACGGATAGCCTTTGCGATCGCTTTGATCGCATCGTGTTGTGAGATAACAGTTTTGTGCAGTTCGTCCTCGAGTTTGAGAAGACGCTGTGCTTCTTCCTTCTCGAGTTTCTGTAGAGGCACCCCTGTCATCTTGGAAACAACTTCGCGGATGATTTCCTCGTCAACAACGCCGGCAGACTCTTGCTGCTTTGCGCGCCATTCCGCTTGGATTTCTTCCTTCTTCTTACGCATCTGCTCAGCTTGATCTCTCAACTCAGCAGCTTTTTCGTAGTCTGCGCCTTTGACGGCTTCATCCTTCGAAACTGAAAGTTGTTCGATCTCAGCTTCGATGTCTGCTAAGTTCGGTGGCTTCCGCATCGACTTGATTCGGACGCGAGCGCCCGCTTCGTCAAGAACATCAATGGATTTGTCAGGTTGCACTCGTCCAGTGATATAACGACCCGAGAGTTCGACTGCAGCTTCGAGCGCATCATCTGTAATGGTTACGCGGTGATGCTGTTCGTACTTGTCGCGGATTCCTTTGAGAATCTCAACAGACTGTGCAGAGTTTGGTGGGTCAACCGGGATTGACTGGAATCGACGAGCAAGTGCAGCGTCCTTCTCGATGTACTTGCGGTACTCATCGAAAGTGGTTGCGCCGATACATTGGATCTCACCGCGAGCAAGTGCTGGTTTGAGCACGTTGGACGCATCAATAGCGCCTTCAGCTCCGCCTGCACCAACGAGGGTGTGGAGTTCGTCGATAAAGAGAATGACATTGCCTGCACGACGAACCTCGTTCATGACCGCTTTGATGCGTTCTTCGAACTGTCCACGGTACTTAGTGCCCGCAACCATCATTGCGAGATCAAGAACAACGAGTCGTTTTTCGTGCAGGATGTCAGGGACTTCCTGAGAAACAACGCGTTGGGCAAGCCCTTCGATGATTGCAGTCTTACCGACTCCTGCTTCGCCGAGAAGAACTGGGTTGTTCTTTGTACGACGGCAGAGAACCTGGGTAAGTCGTTCGATCTCGTGTGCTCGTCCAATGACTGGATCGAGATGGCCATCGATTGCGAGCTGAGTCAAATCGCGCCCGAATGAATCGAGTGCTGGAGTCTTTGACTTGCCCTTTGGTTTCGATGAGCTTGATTCTGATGGGCCGCCGGAGATGTCTGATTCTGCTTCGGCGCCTGCGCCGAGAAGATTCAATACCTCTTCGCGTACATCTTCGAGCTTGAGCCCGAGGTTCATGAGAACCTGAGCTGCAACGCCGTCATGTTCACGCAACAGTCCGAGCAGGATGTGCTCTGTTCCAACATAGTTGTGATTAAGGTTGCGAGCTTCTTCGATTGCATACTCGATAACCTTTTTGGCACGAGGAGTCTGTGGGAGTTTTCCCATAGTGACCATCTCAGGACCAGCACGGACGAGCTTCTCTACCTCAAGGCGAACCTTTCGGAGATCAACATCGAGATTCTTGAGGACATTGGCGCCGACGCCGGAGCCCTCTTTAACGAGTCCGAGCAGAATGTGCTCAGTCCCGATGTATTCGTGATTGAAGCGTTGAGCTTCTTGGTTGGCCAAGGCCATAACTTTGCGGGCTCGATCTGTAAATCGTTCAAACATGTTCTTCTCCCGCTGCTTGGTTCCTGCGAACCAAGCCGCTGCATATGACGCATTTGCGTCTTCCATTTTGTCGAATCATCCGTAGTACAACGTAGTTCGACCCAATTGTGTTCGCACCAAGGGTGTATTGGGATCTCGATGAAGATCAATGTACCCCAAATTGGTGCATTTCTACCCTCTCTATCGGCTGCATGGGGCGTGCCAGTTGGACGAGACATGAAAATGATTCAATATCAGTCTAAATAGCTATGGATAAAGTGTTTACATCGAGACACGCCTGTCATCTTCAAACGCAAAGAGGCAGGAAGAGCGCAATGTCTGTCATTCCGGCAGATCCAAGCAAGATTTTGAATGATTGGAGTCGTTTCGCGTCGGAACTGATTCATTGATCGCGCGATCGACCCGCTATAATCCTCACCTGAGTTCAGATTAACAACGCAACTGCCCGATGGGCCCCTGTTTGGGATAAGTTTGTGAGGATATAGCGTGGCAAACAAGCACTTTGATGTCGTAGTCATCGGTGGCGGTCCAGGCGGATATGTAGGCGCGATTCGTGCTGCACAGCTTGGATACAAAGTCGCAATCATCGAACGCGCCAAACTCGGTGGCGTCTGTCTCAACTGGGGTTGCATCCCTTCAAAGGCATTGATCGCAAATGCAGAGTTGATGGAAAAGCTCGCCGCACAAGAATCCTGGGGCATCTCCACAGGAGAAGTGAAGTTCGACTGGGACAAAGTCATCGGACGCTCGCGCGATGTTGCATCCAAGCTCAATAAAGGTGTTGAGTTCTTAATGAAGAAGAACAAGATTCAGTTCTTCAACGCACATGCAAAGATTACCAAAGCTGCGACTCCAGCTGGAGGCAAGGTTGAGATCGAGCTTCGCGACTGTGAGCTCAACGAAGAGTTTACGCCTTCGCCGGTAAATGTTGGAACAGTCAGCGAAACGATTACTTGTGATCGTGTGCTTGTTGCGACAGGCGCTGTTGCACGAGATCTTCCATTCGCGAAGTTTGACGGCGACAAGATCTGGGGTGCTCGCGAAGCGATGAACAACAGTGACAAACCGGATCATCTTATCGTCGTTGGCGCAGGCGCAATCGGTATGGAGTTCGGGTATGTCTACAAGAACTTCGGTTCAAAGGTCACCATCATCGAAATGCTCGATCGCTTAGTTCCTGTAGAAGACGAACAAGTCGGTAAAGAGATGACGAAGATCTACAAAAAGCACGGCTTCGATGTGCGAGTAAAGACAGGTGTCATGGACATCGATTCTAAAGGCAAGGGTGTGAAAGTCACTGTTGCGCCGATCGGAAAAGATGGGAAACCAGACGAGTCCAAGAAGGAAGTCATTGAAGGCGACAAGGTCTTGCTTGCGATTGGTGTTCAAGGTCGATTTGACGGCTTGTTCGATGAATCACTTGGACTCGAAACAGTTCGTGGACACATCAAGACTGACTATGTTCCTTTGAGTAGTGATACTCCAAGCGAGCCTAAGGCGTTGACATACGAAACCAATCTTCCAGGCGTGTACGCAATCGGCGATGTCATCGGACCACCTTGGCTCGCTCATGTCGCAGGCGAAGAAGCAGTTCTTTGTGTTGAACGATTTGCGTTCAAAGACGGGAAAGAAAAGCACGATCCAATCCCGATGGATTACACCGTGATCCCGGGTTGTACTTACTGTCATCCGCAGGTTGGTTCAGTTGGATATACCGAGCAAGCACTCAAAGCACAAGGGTTGAAGAAAGGCGAAGACTACGATGTCGGCGTCTTCCAAAACCAAGCGCTTGGAAAAGCAATCGCGACACAACACACGGACGGGTTCGTCAAAATCATCCGTGGACTCCCACGCGGAGAGATCCTCGGAACTCATATCTTGGGTGACTGCGCAACCGAGCTGATCGCAGAGATGACGCTCGCGAGAAGGCTCGAAGCAACCACCGAAGAAATTATCGCGACAGTACACGCTCATCCAACGATGCATGAAGCTGTGCATGAAGCGGCGCTTGCGAGTGAAGGCCGAGTGATAAACTCGTAATAGACATTTATTGTGAAATATATGAGCCGTCCAATTGGGCGGCTTTTTATTTTACATCAGGAGTTTGATCGTTTTTAGATTTTTTGTGTCTTTGATTATTATAAATCGAGTATCGTATTAGATAGATTGTTAAGTTTATAAATAAGGAGTTATTATTATGCTGCCGAATTCCCTGCGCCGTATTGTGATTTCGATTTTGGTCATATCTGCGATGAGTGCTTTGCCTGCTATTGGGCAGATAACTTATGATGATATGAAATTGATCAACCCCGATGCAACTGAGAACGATTGGTTTGGGTATTCGATTGCTCAGGACAATGGAATCCTTGCAGTTGGGGCGCCTGGATCAGTTCGTATAGAGATACCTTACGGACCAGGTTCAGTGTATCTGTTTGATGCGACTACTGGGGATTTGCTTTTTCGGTTAACCGCCAGCGATGGGGAAGACAAGGACTGGTTTGGTAACTCGGTAGCAATCAGCAACGGTATTGTTGCAGTTGGCGCTATGGGAGACGATGATAACGGCAATCGATCTGGGTCAGCTTATCTCTTTGATGCGTTAACGGGCGAACAACTTTTCAAACTCTTGCCAACCGGCGGGGCCGATATCGAGCAGTTTGGTAGCGCTATTGCGATCGAAAACAACACCGTATTGGTCGGGTCGAGTAATGATAGTCCATTTGGTCGATACGCTGGTACTGTATTTGTGTTCAACGCAACCACGGGAGAGCAGATACGCAGGATAATTCCGGAGAATGACGGAGGTACAAACAACGATTTCGGCCATTCTGTAGATGTTCACAATGGTATCGCGGTAGTTGGGGATCGATACTACGATATAAGTTCCGTCCTTTTCGATGTAGGATCGGTACGTATTATTAATGTAGCGACAGGTGAACAACTTTTCAAACTAGTCTCAATTGACGCATTAAGTAATGATTATTTTGGTATATCCGTTGCGATTGATGATGGAATTGTTGTTGTCGGATGCCCAGGTCACATAAATCAAAATCCTGGTGCCGCGTATGTATACGACGCTACAACTGGTGCTCTTCTTCATAAACTTGTAGACAAGCATGCCGGAGAAGATTACGAGTTTGGTAGTTCGGTAGACATCAAAAATGGGCTCATTGTTGTTGGGTCGAAAACTGATGGCGAAATTGCTCCTTTAGGATCCGCGTTTGTATTCAATGCGAAAACCGGAGAGCAGATCGCCAAGCTATTACCAAGTGATAGTGATGTGTTTGACTGGTTCGGATACTCCGCCTTGATTGACTCAGCAGGAAAGATAGTGGTAGGGGCGCATTTGAACTCTAATGGATCGAATCAATCTTCAGGTGCAGCATACACATTTACAACTCCTAACTTGTGTAGCGCCGATTTTAATGGCGACTTCCAATACAATTTTTTTGATGTGTCTCTCTTCGTTACGGCCTACTCGAACAATGATCCGATCGCAGATTTCGACGACAATGGCATGTTCAATTTTTTCGATATCGCTGGGTTCCTAGCGGTGTTTAATGCAGGATGTCCATAAATTCTAGTTCAGTATTGATGCATCCAAGCCGATAGGTAATCGGTAAAACCCAGACCAAATCTGGGTTTTTTTAGTATCGAATCACGATCAGACAGCGAAAGAGGTAAGGGAATGAATACGCGTATAAAAATGGGTTGTCTTCTGGGTGCATTGACGATCTCGTCGTTAATTTCATCAGCAGGAGCAGCGTTCCCTCCAATGGAGAAGGTCGTTGATGGGTACAAGAAGGTCTCAGTCCTTGCAGGCGAGAAGTCTTTTTACTCCATTTACACACGCGATAAAGATGCTCAGGTTCTCGCAGAACTTCCGAAAAACTTTGAAGGCAAACGGTTCTACCTGATCGCAACAGTCGCCGCGGGCCATCCGCAATCGGGTGTCTATTCAATCTGGCACGATTCTGTAGGCGTGCCAACCAAAACAGTCTATTGGTCAAGACGCGGCGACAACCTGATGTTGATCGAACCCAATCTCTCTGTCCGAACCAGCGGCGATGCTCAATCCAAAGCAGGCGTTGCAAGAGTGAATACTGATCGTGTTGTTCTCTCTGTGCCGATTCTTACGATGGGTCCAGGCGGTGGACCTGTGATCGATCTCGATCGTGCACTACTCGGAGGCTCAAGCGAGTTCATCGGCCGATTCCTAAGGGGAGCCAACACTGGTCTCGCGAAGATTACCAAAGCAAAAGTTTTCCCAAACAATATCGAACTTGGTTTCGAACTCCCGCGTGCTGGGGGCCAGATGTCTCAGGTTCGTTTCTCGCTTGGGATGCCTGAAAAAGCGAAGGGGTTTAAACCTCGAAACGCGGATCGTCGTGTTGGAATCTATTTCGAGTCATACGAAGATCGTGCAGTGAACGACGGTTCATCACAGATTGTTCGTCTCGCAAATCGTTGGCACATCCAGAAAGCGGATCCGAAACTCAAAATGAGTCCGCCGCAGGAACCGATTGTCTATCACATCGAGCACACAACTCCATTGCGATATCGTCGATGGGTCCGGGACGGAATTTTAGCGTGGAACAAAGCGTTCGAGCAAGTCGGGATTATCGGCGCGATTGAAGTGCGCCAACAAGACGCGGCGAGTGGCGCATTCATGGACATTGATCCAGAAGACAGCAGATACTCATTCGTTCGTTGGACAAATGCAGGGATGGGCTTTGCGATTGGACCTGTCCATGTTCATCCTGAAACTGGACAGATTTACGAAGCTGATATCGTCATGGACGAAGGGTTTATTGGTTCATACGCGAATCAATACATGCAGACAGAACTCGCATCGAATGCGATGAGTGTTCTTCCTCCTCATCTCAACGCGTGGCTTGCAGAGTACCCAGAATGGGATCCTCGTGTTCGTCTTGCAGATCCAGGTGATCAAGAACGAGTTGCTGCATTAACCAAAGCGATGGTCGCCAACCCTGAGCAGGTTGGAGAACTTCTAATCGATGCGCCTGAGACCCTCTCTCCGATGGTTTGGGAACCTCATCGTCCTCACACGACGGCCGGAAGAGCAATGTGTTTGATGCAACCAGGGTTAGCATCGAATGTTGCTTCAGCAAGACTTGCAATGGAACTTGGTATGAGCGGGTTCGCACCGATGGGTGATGAAACTGGCGCTGAGGTAACAATGCTCGATGGATTACCTGAGAACTTTGTTGGGCCGTTGCTTCGCGATGTAGTGATGCACGAAGTTGGGCACACGATGGGACTCACACACAACTGGAAGGGTTCAGCATTACATTCGATCGCAGAGATGAACAGCGAAGGATTTGACGAACCGATCCAATCAACCGTGATGGATTATGCTCTGTCAAACATTATCGTCGAAGACGAATCTCGAGGTCTTGTCCAAGGGGAGTTAGTCCCAACTGCGATCGGTCCATATGACATGTGGGCAATCGAATGGAACTACACATTTGGAGATCCTAAAGAAGTTGCTCAGCGCGCCGCGGAACCTGCTCATGCGTATATGGCCGAAGACGGTCAGTTCTCTCCTGATCCTCAAGCAAAGACATGGGATCTCGGTAGAGATTCTATCGATTTCGCAGAAGAGCGAATTCGTTTCGTGAACAAAGCAAGAGCGGAACTGCTTGAAAAAGCAGTGAAAGAAGGACAGAGCTGGCAAAAAGCAAGAAAGACATTCCAGCAACTCCTCGGTATGCAATCAGGTGCAGTCAACATGGCTATGCACTGGGTAGGCGGAGCACACATCCAGCGTTCAATGAAGGGTGATCCAGATGCGCCAGCGCCGATTCGTCCTGTTGATGCGGATCAACAACGAAGAGCCGTGAAGTTCATCGCTGAGCACGCATTTGAGAGCTCGTCCTTCGGACTCGATCCAGAAACTCTCTCGCATTTACAGAGCGACAACTGGTATGACGAAGGGTACGGCACAGCGCATGCGTGGCCGATTGCTCAGAGTGTGCTCGCGATTCAAGCGTCTGCGATGACAGGACTCATGAACCCGAGTCGATTATCAATGATCATGGATAATGAGCTGCGCACTCCTGAAGGGGAGGACGCGATCACAGTTCCAGAAATCTTCGAAGCGATGCGAGAATCAATCTGGGATTTACCAAACCCGAACGGCTCGTATACAAATCGTTCGCCATTGATTAGTCAGCTTGATCGAAACCTTCAGATGGAACATCTCTCGCGCATGATCCGTCTTGCAACAGGAATGCGTTGGCCAGGCGCTTCTGGAAGAACCATCCAGGCGCTCGCAAGGCAGGAACTCGTTATTCTCAAAGGACGAGTCACACTCTACACGAAAGCGATCGGGGTTGATGAATACAGCGCCGCCCATCTTCGTGACGCAAACGAGCGAATATTGCGTGCACTCGAAGCGTCGTATCAACGAAACGATTGATCGCGATTCAAAGTTGTAAAACAGACACGCCTTGCAATTGCATGGCGTGTTTTTTCTTGCACCAAACAAGAAGGCTGATACCATGCACACTGTTTCAAATCTTTGTCATGATATCAATAGAGAGAAGTTGTTATGGTCCGATATTTAGCTGCATTATCAGCGTTGAGTGCTTGTTCAGTTGCGATGTCTCAAGATGTTGTATTGATTCCAAACTCACTGAATCAATCGGTTTGGGTGTTCTCAGCAGAAGACGGCACGATGATCGATAGCGCATTCATCACTGATCCAGGCTCAGATAATGGAGTAGATGTTTTTGATCGGCCTCTTGAAGCGTTGATTTCATCGAGCGGTTCAATTCTCATCTGCGACCAGTTTGCAGATGTTGTCTCTGAGTTCAATGCGGACGGAACCTTTGTCGGTGTGTTCTCGCTTGGAGGGACTCGCGATACCAATATCATGGACAATATTCGTGGCGGTCATGTTCTCACGCAAGGCCCGAACGCAGGAGATGTGCTCGTTACAAATAATGGACGACTCAATGATCTCGTCGTGTCACAGAAAAATGTGAAACGATTGAGCCCAGTTGATGGATCAGAAGAATCAGACTTTGCATTCAATCGTTACGGCGGAATCCGAGGCCCATTCGATGTGATCGAATATAACGGCGAAGTCCTCGTCGCAGACGAAGGGCAAGACAAGATCGTGCGTTACACACTCGAAGGAAAGTTTAACGAACGATTTACAAGTTCATTTGAAGTCCCAAACTTAGACTTTCCTCAACAAATGGCTGTCGCGAGCAATGGCAACCTGCTCGTAACTGCATTTTCAACAGATTACATTCTCGAGTTCGCTCCAGACGGACAACTGGTAGGGCAATACCAACCTGGTTCACTTACCTTGTTTCGAGGGGTGTTCGAACTTGGAAACGGGAATCTACTCGTAACGACAACCACTGGTGTTTATGAAGTATCGAGAGCTGGTTTGGTTGTGGAGACTCAAGCATCTGGAGAAGGATTTCGATACATCACACGCTTTTCGCCGCCTCCAGGGTTGTTGCTCGATGATCCAGAGTTGCGAGTAAATCGTGAGCTCATCGCATTTCCTGACCCAGATCCTCGGACTCGAACGCAAGCTGTTGCAGATGAGTTGGGATTGAATCGAACAACGAGCAAGAATGAGTTACTGCAAAGCGGGGTGTCACGATGAAGAAGATTCAAAGCACAAGAACAAGAGTTGTTTGTTCATTCGCAGCGTGCTGCGTCGCTTCTGGTTTAGCTATAGCAGGACCTAAGGGTGACCCGCTTAACGCATACATTATCGAAGGATCCGCTTTTTTCGGAGCGCCTGGGATAGAGCTCACCTCGGTTGGGCTCGTAGATTTGTCAGATCCGAGCAATGTAACTCTGTTGCCACTTGCAGGGACGAACCTCCGTTTCGGAGGAGCAGACATCCGTCCAGGATCATCGGAGTTGGTCGCGTTTGAGAACACTACGAATGCGCTACGCATTCTTGATACTATGAGTGGCGGAAACGCATTAATCGATTCGATCGGATACATGGATTCAGGTGTTGCGGGAATGACTTATTCAAACGATGGCTCAGTGATCTATGTCACTGCGACTGTCGGCGCGTTCGTTCGTATTGTCGAGGCCAACGCAGACACTGGAGCGGTAATTTCGGTCCATAACATTTTAACCAATGTACTCACGTCACTCGCAACAGTTCCAGAAGGGCATCCAACCCTGACTCCTGGAGCGATTATGGGTTTGTCACTCACTGCAGGCGGGTCTGTTCGTTTAGTTGAACTGGATCTCGATAACAATGTAATCGCATCGGAGACTTCTGTTTTTGGGATCGGGTTTAATCCTCAGTTTGAAACTGGATTGGATTTCGCAAGTGACGGAACCCTCTATGCTGTGATTCAAGGATATGACGAAGTATCTCCGGATGTCTTTGTTGAGATTTCAAGTCATCTCTATACGATCGATCCTTCAAGTGGATCAGCGTTTGACCTAGGTGTAATCGAATCCGATTCTACTTGGGACGCGGTAACATTGGTGATCGATGACGCAAGTGAAAACTGTTTAGCTGCGGATTTGAACAACGACGGAGAACTCAACTTCTTTGATGTGAGCGCATTTTTGATCGCTTTTTCGAATCAAGATCCAATTGCCGACTTTACATCTGACGGCGAGTTTAACTTCTTCGATGTCTCCGACTTCCTTGCCCAGTATGCGACCGGGTGCCCGTAAGACACACGCGACACCACTAAAGAGTGGGGAGCGTGTGAAGTTGATTGTCGATATCTTGGAGTGATGAGGTTCTCAGACAACTGAACACGAAAGGGAAAAGATGTCGCGTATCACTCCAAAACGAAGTTTAATCTTTGCAGGTATTAGTCTAGTCGCCGGGCTGGTAGGTACTACAAACGCGGATTGGCCCACTTCTCCGGACTCGCCTTTGGTTGTTGGGTTTGCTGAAGGTGTGTTCGGTCCACGATTGTCGATCCTTTCAACCGATGATCAAGCCTCGTGGATTTCATGGCAAGACAGTTTCTGTGTCGGACAAGTCCGACTTCAACGAATCGGATTTGATGGCTCATTGTTAGTCAATGGAGGACTCAATGTTCAAGATGATCCAACATGCGGATTCACGCTTCCTCCAATGATGACAGCAATCGGAAACAGTGTCGCTGTGAGCAGGGCTCAATCAGGGGTTATCGAGTTCCCTATCCAGCGATATCAAACAGATGGTTTGTCAGAGTGGGCAGACGGATTTTCTTCACCGTCTCAAGTTGAACTCGGACTTGGAGGTCTCGCAACATTATCGAACGGCGATGTCATGGTTGTAACGCGCGGGTTCAGCAGCATTCATGTGGACAGGGTTGATACGATAGGAGATTCTGTCTGGGACATACCGACAGTGTTCTCATCAGTGAGCGCAAATTTTCGAGTCTTTAGTATCGTCCCTGATTTGGCAGGCGGCGCGTATGTATTCTGGGATAGGCCTTTAACCTATACGCGATTGATTACCGCGATGCATATCGGAGAAGATGGAAAACAAAGCTGGAATGAGCCGTTATATCTTGTTGAAGCACCTCCTGGTGTTCCAAGTTCACGCCATACCGATCCTGTTGCTGTTCCTGATGGACAAGGCGGCGCGATCCTCGTTTGGACAAAGGGGACAGAAACCGGAAGTACCCCGGTTCCTTCTTTGATCCAGCGCATTGATCAAGATCGCAACTTGTCATTTTCAATCGAAGGCGTGCGAATTTCAGAAGGCACTCGAAGACAGTTCTTTGTGAATGTGAATACAGATCCGCAATCAGGTGATCTCCTTATCGTGTGGCGCGATGGATTTCTGGAAAATATGATTCTTCGCGCTCAGCGCATGACCATCAACGGCGTTCGACTCTGGGGAGATGAAGGCATTGAGATAGGGCCGATTGATCGAATCTTCGATGACTTCGATTCTGTCTGGAATAACAACCAGCTTTCTGCAGTCATCGGAGGCAAATCCGGAGTTCGCATTCACAATGTATCTGCTGATGGCCAACTCCAACCTGAGCAATGGGTCGTATCAACTCAAGGACCTACCAGTGCTGTTCAAGCTGTAAACTCAGGAGATGGAATAATCGTCACTTGGCAAACTGACGGCGAAGGGTTAAATGATCTAGTCGTTGCTCAGCGTGTGAATCCAAATGGTAGATTGGGTGGGCCTGCGTGTAATCGTGCCGATATGAACTTTGATCTTCAGCTCAACTTCTTTGATGTCTCTGCGTTCTTGACTGCATTTGGAAACCAAGAGTCCATCGCAGACTTAACAGGAGACGGCGAGTTTAACTTCTTCGATGTCAGCGATTTCCTCGCGGTGTTCGCGCACGGCTGCCCGTAAGAGCTAGTTCACAGTTCAATAAAAAAACCGACCCAAACGGGTCGGTTTATTATTTGTAGAAATCACTTCGGCTTACGGACAACCTTCGCTGAATACCTGGAGATACTCAGAGATATCAAAGAAGTTCAAACTTCCGTCATTATTGATATCTGCGTTTGTGTCTTGAGCAGAGAACGCACTGAGATATGCGGAGATATCAAAGAAGTTGAGTGAACCAAATGGCTCAGCAAAGTCAGCAGCACTACAACCGCCTGAGAGTTGATCAACACCTACATAGACATTATCAACATAGAAACTGCCAGATGTACTCGCGCTCAGACGCAGTTGCATATCTGGGATTGCAATCGCAGTAATGGGCACATCAAACTCAAAGAGCTGAGGACTTGATGACAAGTCGCTTGCGATTACGCTCCCCGCGGTGATCCAGTTGTTTGCAATGTTGAACACCTCAACAAGTAACACATCAGATCCAGAGACATTGTTATCTGAGGATGCTTCAAATCGTATGTATGCAGGAACGATCCCAAACTGGTCGAGTGGGATATCTCGCGATTCTACTTCATTGGTATCGTCGAGTTGCATCTGGAATGTGTCTTCAACAAATGATACTGAAGCGCCATCAACGGATTCCCAACGTGTTGCAGAAATGATTCCAGACTCAAAGTTGTCTTCTAATGGCGCTATGGAATCTTCGAGTAAATCGATTGAAAATTGATCGATCATCCAAACATCGCTTGAATCTGATCCGTTTGCAACGAATCGGATTTTTACGCCATGCCATTCATATGTTGGGGGAAGCAAGATGTCGAATGGTACAAACTCGTTTGAGCTTAATCCTTGCCCGGTGATGCTCGCGAGTGTGGTCCAAGTGTTTGCTTGTGACTCAGGGTTTTCTAGATATTGAACTTCAAGCGTCTCGCCATCCTCGATACTCTGTGAAAGAAGCATAAAACTTAGCACTGCACTATCGCTCAAAGAGCGGCCGGCAAGCGCAACTGTTGAAGCCACATCACTGTTGTCGAGTTTAAGAACGCTCGATCCGTCTGGAGCTTGTGCTGATCCCTCAGATTCGATTGATCCAGAGGTTGCAACAAACAGGTCTTGCCAATCGACGGATTCGAATGATTCCGCGATCGGTGCTTCGGTTGGACGAACATACACTTGAGCAAGCTGGATCGCGTTGCGTGTATTTACGCGTCCGCGTCCGAACGAATCGTCGCGTCCAGTTGCGCCGAGGTCATCAACACTGTTGTAGAGAATATCTTGGACATCATCTGCTGAGAAATCAGGGTTCACCGCATAGATCATCGCTCCAACGCCTGCGGCGATTGGTGAAGCGTAACTCGTGCCTGACCCGTTGCCGTAAGTTCCACCGTTTCGCGTTGAACGAACACTTGAACCTGGAGCAGTAACATCAACCGCAGGACCAAAGTTGCTGAATCCTGATCGGTTATCCGATGATGTTGTCGAACCAACAATCACCACATCCGGACGATTCGGAGAGATAAACGATCCGTCATTACCTGATGCCCAGAACAACAGAGCGCCAAGGGTTTTAAGATATGCGCCGGTTGCGTTGTTGGATGCGGACGTGCCTCCAGAGAAGCTCGCATTAACAACATGTGCACCGTTTTCTGCAGCCCATCTTGCGCCGTCGAGGATATCAAATGAACTCGCGGTCCCGTTCGTGTTGTTTGTTACACGGATCGGCATCAGAGAGAAATCCCATCCGACTCCGACAACACCGCGGTTGTTGTTGCCTTTCGCGGCCGCACAACCAGATACGAATGTTCCATGTCCGTTGATGTCATTGACATCGCCGCCGTTTGATTGCTCACGACGCGTCGCGGAGTTGTACCCAGGAATCAACGATGGGCTCAAATCTGGATGATCTAGATCGACACCGGAATCGCATACCGCGACGATGATGTCTGAGCTGCCTGTGTTGAGATCCCACGCCGCAGCTGACTGTAATCGAGTGTGCTGCCAGCTAGAGTTGTACTGTGAATCGTTTGGGATGACTGCAGGATAGCGTAGCCAGTTGGGTTCAACGAACTCATAATCATCCGTTGCGATGAGAATCGCAGCGAGCTCCCCTTCGCTCATTCCAGCAGGAACATCGATCACATATTCATCAACAAACACACTCGAACGAACGATCAAAGCTGAAACTCGATCAGTTGCTCGTTTGTTCTTGCCACTCTTTGAATGAACGAGGAGTTGTCCAGTAAAGGTACGATCGTTTGGGATTTCTACAAAATCAACAGGATGTTGAGCGGCCGCAGAAAGAACGAGCTCGTCGCCTGGTTGGAGCTGAAGTGTGCGTTGAGCGATGGATGCAATGCGAGCACCGCGTGGATTTGCTTGCGACTCTGGATTCGCGGAGAATGAACTCCCTGTAAGAGAGCAAAGTAGTGCAGCGCTCATTGTTAAGCTAATTTTTAGTTGTTTATGATTCATTGAACCAAACTCCTTGTCGTTGGTTTTCGTGTTTGAGAAGTTATGGACACCCAGCGGAGAACGCACTTAGGAATGTCGAGATATCGAAAAAGTTAAATGTGCCGTCATTGTTGAAGTCCGCGACGGGGTCGAGAGAACTGAATGCTGAAAGGAATGCGGAAATGTCAAAGAAGTTGAGTGTGCCGTCTTCGTTAATGTCTTGCGGACACGCAGGGACTTCAACAACAAACTCAGGAGTGATTGCAACAGCGTCTATAAACCACGAGTCGTCTGTTTCGTCGCCATTAGCAGTTAATCGAATCGCGCTTGTTGCTCCATATGCGTCAAATGGGAATGCAATCTGCTGAAGCGTGAATGTAGATTGGTCGTTGCCATCAGAAGTTACTGTCATTAATGGATTCCAAGTGCCCAAAACATTCTTGTATTCGACAGATAATGTCTCACCTGCTTCAACACCTTGGTGTTGTGTATAGAAGTGGTAATACAATACTTCGAGCGTTGTCGAGACATCTGTGTCAGCACTTGTCATTGAATCCTGATTGTTGAGCAATGCACTTGTTGGTCCATCAGGTTCATTCATCGCATCGCTTGACGC
>Ga0209344_10001673_pt1 | contig 27831 bp, 23 predicted proteins | sample Cruoilmetagenom6_FD_187293 | JGI IMG/M metagenome (GOLD analysis project Ga0209344, IMG submission 187293) | Oil polluted marine microbial communities from Coal Oil Point, Santa Barbara, California, USA - Santa Barbara Oil Seep Sample 6 (SPAdes)... | ecosystem: Environmental > Aquatic > Marine... | reverse complement strand
CCTCACCCACACAATCGAGGTAGGACAAGTCGCCCGCACCATTGCTTCTGTATTAGGCCTGAATGTGGAACTCACCGAGGCCGTGGCCTTGGCCCATGACCTTGGCCATACGCCCTTTGGTCATAACGGTGAAGATGTTCTGGCTGCCTGCATCGCCCCCTACGGTGGGTTTGACCATAATGCACAGGCCCTGAAAATCGTCACCGGTCTAGAGCGCCATTATGCCGGGTTTGACGGGTTGAACCTGACATGGGAAACGCTGGAAGCCATTGCTAAACACAACGGCCCTGTTACGGGTAACATACCGTTTTCATTAGAAGATTATAACAAAACTCATGATCTGGAGCTGGACACATATGCCAGCGCAGAGGCACAATCCGCCGCTATTGCCGACGACATAGCCTACAACAATCATGACCTTGATGACGGATTGCGCGCGGGTCTGTTTACCGTCGACGACATCATCCGGTTACCGCTGGTGGGAACCTGTTTTCAGGAGGTTGATCAAAAATACCCAAATCTTGACCCCGAACGCCGCCGGCATGAGGCTTTGCGCCGGGTGTTTGGCATTATGGTGCAGGATGTGGTCGCGGAAAGTCAGGCACGTATAACAGCCCTGGCCCCACAGTCAGCGCAGGATATCCGCAATCATTCCGCCCCTGTCATACAGTTCTCGGACAGCCTGTTTTTACAGCTCAAAGAGATCCGCAGCTTTCTGTTCACCCGCATGTATCGCCATAGGGACGTGAACGACATGCGTGAACGCACGGGCGTCGTTGTGCGCGATTTGTTTGATACTTATATGGATAAGCCGCAGCTTTTACCCGAACACCGTCAACCCACTGCAGCAGGGAAAACTGCACAGGCACGTGCCATTGCGGATTATATCGCGGGGATGACTGACCAATTTGCCTTTCAGGAACATGAAAAACACTGCGCTTAACCGCTGGAATGCGCGCATAGTTTATGCTAACCCCGCGCCAAACCTAATCGGAATACACTCATGAACCTGTTCGCTGACATACGCACCCTTGTTTTAGACGCACTTGCGCAAATGCAATCCGAAGGCAGCCTGCCCGCCGATCTGGATTTCGCCAATGTCACGGTCGAGCCGCCGCGCGATGCATTGCACGGCGATATGGCAACCAATGCAGCAATGGTTCTGGCAAAATCCGCCAAAATGAAACCGCGCGATATTGCCGAAACCTTGGCTGCAAAACTTGTTGCGGACGCGCGCATCATAGCCGCAGACGTAGCAGGCCCCGGTTTTTTGAATATGCGCCTTGATCCGCTAGTATGGCTTTCTGTTATTCCAAAGGCCATTGAAGATGGTGTTGAATTCGGTCGCTCGAACATGGGTGACAACAAAAAGGTTAATGTGGAATATGTCTCGGCCAATCCGACGGGCCCATTGCATGTGGGGCACACGCGCGGCGCGGTTTTTGGTGATGCGTTGGCAAGTCTTTTGGATTTTGCAGGTTATGACGTCACCCGCGAATATTACATCAATGACGGCGGCGCACAGGTCGATGTGCTGGCCCGCTCGGTTTATCTGCGGTATCTCGAGGCCAATGGCCAAGCAGTACAATTCGAAGACGGCACTTACCCCGGCGATTACCTGATCGCAGTGGGGCAAGATGTAAAGACCAAATACGGTGACACATTGGTGGATAAATCAGAAAGTGAATGGTTGGCGGAACTGCGCTTGTTCTCGTCCGACGCAATGATGGCACTGATCCGCGCGGATTTGGCATCCATTGGCGTGAAAATGGATCATTTCTATTCGGAAAAATCGCTTTATGGCACAGGCCTTATTGAACAGGCTCTGGCCGATTTGGACGCCAAGGGCCTGATCTACGAAGGCACGCTTGAGCCGCCAAAGGGCAAGCTGCCCGACGATTGGGAGCCGCGCAAGCAAACCTTGTTTAAATCCACGGCCCACGGCGACGATGTTGATCGTCCTATCAAGAAATCCGACGGCGGATGGACCTATTTTGCCCCTGACATTGCCTATCATTACGATAAAATCCAACGCGGTTTTGACGAATTGATCGACATTTTAGGTGCAGATCACGGCGGCTATGTGAAACGGATGAAAGCAGCGGTCTCGGCCCTATCGGGTGGAACAGTGCCATTGGATATCAAGCTTACTCAATTGGTGAAACTGTATAAAAACGGCGAACCTTTCAAAATGTCAAAACGCGCTGGCACGTTTATTACGTTGCGCGATCTGGTCGAGCAGGTCGGCCCGGATGTGACACGGTTCGTGATGCTGACCCGTAAAAACGACGCACCTTTGGATTTCGATTTTGACAAAGTGCGCGAGCAATCAAAAGAAAACCCTGTTTTCTATGTGCAATATGCATTTGCGCGTATCAATTCGGTTATGAATAAAGCCAAAGAGGCCGGAATTGACGTCAGTGATACAGCGCTTGCGACGTCTGGAACCGCAAATCTGGCACATGACGCAGAGCTTATTGTGGCCAAAAAACTGGCCGAATGGCCGCGTTTGCTGGAACTGGCTGCCAAACACCATGAGCCGCACCGCATTGCATTTTATCTTTATGAACTGGCCTCGGATTTCCATTCATTATGGAATCGCGGCAAGGACGAGCCTGACCTGCGTTTCCTACAGGATGACAAATTTGATGTCTCGCAAGGAAAAATCAGCCTAATTCGGGCCGTAAGCGTTGTTATTTCCGCAGGACTTGGTATTTTAGGTGTAACGCCGATGGAAGAAATGCGATAATTTAAGCAAAAACAGCATATTTCGGGGTTGGAGCAGGCAAATACACAAGATAGTGTATCTAAAAGAGGCAGAAGCGCATGTCCGGATATGAAGAAAAGTATAATGAAGCAGATTATGTTGCCCCGTTAGGTCTGGCGCGACTGGCCTTAAGCTGGATGGGCGCGATCGCATCTATCACATTAATTGTCGGCCTGGCCTACTGGGTGTTCCAGTTAGGCACACGTAATCCCAATGATATACCGATCATTCTCGCCATGGAAGGCCCGGCCCGTACCCAGCCGGAAAACCCCGGTGGCACGCAAGCCAATCATCAAGGACTGGCCGTCAATGCCGTGCAATCCGATGGCACCGCGGAAAAGGCTGCCGAAACTGTTGTTTTGGCTCCCCAACAACCAGCGCTGACAGCAGAAGATCTGGCGCAAGATACGCTTGCCAAAGTCCAACCGGTGTTGCGCCCTGAAAAAGTAAATGCCGAACCCGATACAAGCGCGCAACAAGATTTGGAAGAAGCCATTATCACCGCTGTTGCAGAAGCGCCTAAACCAACAGTTCAGGACCCGACACTGACAACCGAAAGTGTCATCATAGAAACACAAAGCATTGTGATTTCTTCCAGCAAATACGCTCCTTTGAAATCAGCTATTCCACTTGGGCGGCCAAGTGACTTAATAACACGCATTCAGTTAGCAACTGCAGTTTCATCACAACCCGATGCAAATGCTTCATCTGTACCTGTTGGAACACGGCTTGTACAACTGGGCGCCTATGATAGCGCCGAGATTGCAAAGAAAGAATGGGGCAATCTTATCAGCAAACACGGCGACCTTCTGGAGGGAAAACAACAGCTTGTACAAGTTGCAACATCCGGCGGCAGGCAATTCTACCGCTTGCGGGCTATCGGATTTGAAACAGCTGAAGACAGCCGGAACCTGTGCGCAGCACTGTTGGCGCGCGGCACAGCCTGTATTCCTGTTACAGCACGATGACAGATCGCGGGGCCTGCATTTTCGGTTGTGAAGGTCTGTATCTGACACCGCAGGAAAAGCAGTTCTTCAAAGCGGTTAACCCATGGGGTTTTATTCTGTTTGCCCGCAATATTTCAAATGCGGATCAGCTGCACGCACTTACCAATGATATCCGCAATACGGTTGGGTGGAATGCCCCTATTTTGATTGATCAGGAAGGTGGGCGCGTGCAACGTTTACGCAGCCCCGAATGGTCTGAATGGCTACCGCCACTGGAACAGGTCAGCCGCACGCCCGATAGTCAGTTGATGCAATTGCGCTACCGTATCATAGCCGCCGAACTTCATGCCCTTGGCATTGACGTAAACTGTGCACCAATGCTGGATATTGCAACGCGTGACAGCCATGAGATCATCGAAAACCGTTGTTTCGGGCGTGATGCAGGAACCGTCACGCAAATGGGCCGCGCCGCCGCCAACGGCCTGCTGGCAGGCGGGGTTCTACCCATTATCAAACATATACCGGGCCATGGCCGCGCCAATATGGACAGCCATTTTGAATTACCTCATCTAGACACACCACTTGCCACCTTACAGGCCAGTGATTTTATCCCGTTCAAAGGTCTCTCTGACCTGCCAATGGCGATGACCGCGCATATTGTATACACCGATATTGATCCCGACCATTGCGCCACACAATCACCCGCTGTGATTAAAACGATCCGCAACGATATGGGCTTTGACGGGCTGATTATGACGGATGATTTGTCAATGAAGGCGCTTCAAGGCAGTATTGCAGACCGCTGCAATGCCTCTTTTGGCGCCGGTTGCGATGTGGTTTTACATTGCAATGGGATTATGGATGAGATGGTTCAGGTGACAGATGCAACCCCTGCCCTTACAGGTACCGCTCTCATCCGTGCTGAAGCCGCACTAAACATGCGTAAAACCCCCGAACCGTTTGATATAGATGCCGCCAAAGAGCAGTTTCATCACTTGATGGAAAAGGCCGCCTGATGTCAGAGCCAACACCACAGGAAATTGCCGAATTCGAGCAAACCACGCAAGAACGCATCGCATCAGAAGCATTGTTGGTGGATGTTGACGGGTTCGAAGGCCCGCTTGACATACTGCTGACACTTGCACGCACGCAAAAGGTTGATTTGCGCAAAATATCGGTGCTGGAACTGGCAGAACAATATCTGAAGTTTGTTGAAGAAGCCAAAAAGCTGCGGATTGAACTGGCCGCCGATTATCTGGTGATGGCCGCATGGCTGGCATTTCTAAAATCACGCTTGTTACTGCCGCCCGATCCATCTGACGAAGGCCCGTCTGCCGAAGAACTGGCCGCCCATTTGGCATTCCAGTTGGAACGACTGGAAGCGATGCGCAGGTCTGCGGCCAAACTGATGGCCCGTGATCAGATGGGCCGTGATTTCTTTGTCCGCGGCATCCCCGAAGCCGTCAGTCAGAACCGCAAAGTCACCTATACCGCAACCATACTCGATCTGATGCAGGCCTATGCCTATATCAAAACCAAAGACAGTTTTGAACCGCTGCACATGCGCGAACGCGAACGCTTAGTCACATTGGAACAAGCTTTGGAACGGATGCGCACATTGATCGGACATGCGGTTGAGTGGGGTGATTTGAACCAGTTTTTACCCGATGGCTGGCGCGACGACCCGAAATTCCTCCGCTCGGCCACCGCATCGACTTTTGCAGCCGCTCTGGAACTGGTAAAAGAAGGCAAACTGGAAATCAGGCAATCCGAAACATTTGCTCCGATCCAAATAAAATCAAAGAGTTCAGAATGACCAAAGAACCAAATGAAACCCTGTTTGATGCCCCGCCCATAGGTGAACAGGAACGTATGTGTGAGGCCATTTTATTCGCATCCGCCGAACCCGTTTCCAAAACAGCCATTGCAGACCGCCTACCGCATGGGTGTGACGTGTCCGAAGCGTTGGTGCATTTGCGCAAACGCTATGAGGGGCGCGGTGTAAAGCTGGTCAAAGTGGGTGATGCCTGGGCGTTTCGCACAGCTCCCGATCTGGGATTTTTGATGCAAAAAGAACGCTTTGAAACCCGTAAACTGTCGCGTGCCGCTATCGAAACCCTTGCGATCATCGCATATCACCAACCCACCACACGCTCCGAAATCGAAGAAATTCGCGGTGTATCGGTATCCCGCGGAACCATTGATCTGCTGCTGGAACTGGAGTGGATAAAACTGGGACGCAGACGCATGACACCGGGTCGGCCCGTGACATTCATCGTCACACAGGTTTTTCTGGATCATTTCGGGTTGGAAAGCGAACGCGACTTGCCGGGCGTAAAAGAGCTGCGCGACAGCGGCTTGCTGGACAACCGCCCCGCCCCCGGCGGGCTATTGAATGACACATCACAAGAAAATGAAGACGACGATTTGGAAAATACCGATCAAGATGATATGTTCGAGTAATAACAACAAAAAAGAGCAGGTAAAACAATGAACCGTATCATCACTATGTTTATGCGTCAGTTTATGAATATCGGTATCAATAAAGGTATCGACCATATCTATCGCAATAAAAATGCAGACCCGAATTCTCCAGAAGCAAAACAGGCCCAAAAAAATGCCGGTGCAGCCTCTAAAAATGCAAAACAAACCATACGCATGGTCCGCCGTTTGGGTCGGTTTTAGGAACGCACCGCGCAAGGCATCTCCAAAAGCAAGCCGTAGGGTGGGCTATAGCCCACGCGTTGCAAAGCTTCAATTATAAGTGCATAGCATCATTATGCATAGAATATAACTTCGCAACAACCGCGCAGTTCGAACGTACAAATCAATAGTTTCAATATGTTAGATATGTGTCCTATCTGGGACATCAGCCTAAAACACACCGCGCAAGGCATCTCCAAAAGCGCTGAATAGCTGCTTTGAAACCGGATCCTGATCTGCCTGCCATTCGGGATGCCATTGAACGGCCAAAGCAAAGTTCTGCGCGTCCTTCACACTTAACGCTTCCGGTGTGCCGTCAGGCGCGTGGCCGTCGATAATAATCCGTTCGCCGGCAGCCTTGATCCCCTGCCCGTGCAGCGAATTTGTCAAAACCACATTACTGTCAAACACACGTTCAAATACGCTGCCCGCTTCAATAATCACGTCATGGCGATGGGCGAACTTTTCTTCCTGTGTCCCATCAGGGGGCATACGGTGGTTCATGCGGCCGGGCAGGTCGCGAATTTCAGGATAAAGTGACCCACCAAAGGCCACATTAAACTCTTGAAAACCCCGGCAAATACCCAAAATAGGGACGCCAATATCCACAGCTTCGCGGATCAACGGCAAAACCAGCGCATCACGGCTGCGGTCAAAAGTGCCATGCGCCTCGGTTTCCTCTTCGCCGTATTCTTCCGGGTGCACATTAGGCCGCCCGCCGGTGAAAACGAAACCGTCCAGCCGGTCAACCAGCTCGTGAATTTCACTAACTTTGTGTAACGACGGAATAACAACGGGTATCGCATTTGATACCGCTGAAATTGCTTCAATATTGCTGACACCGCTGGCCTGAACAGGATATTCGCCGTCAATATAATATGCGTTGCCGATTATGCCTACAATTGGTCTTTTCATCACCCGAGACTCAGATCCGATTTGATTTCAATCGGTATCGCACGAATTTCGGACAATGAAAATCCAGAAATTTAGGTTTATGCTTCTGCACTCAATCCAGCCGCTTCAATACCCGCAACAGCCGCAATCACATCGTTTTCAGAGCTGTCACCGGTAACACCAACGGCACCAATAATATTGCCCTTCTTATCCCGCACAAGAACTCCGCCCGGCACAGGAATGATGCGTCCACCATAAACGCCATTTAAAGCATCGACAAAATAGGCCTGTTGTTCAGCGCGTTCCATCAATTTGGATGACGGCATACCCAACTGTATCGCTGCATTGGCTTTACCGTCAGCGACCGCAAAGCGACCGGGGGCCGCACCGTCTTGGCGTTCAAAGGCTTTGCAATGCCCGCCTGCGTCAAGAACGATAACAGATAAGGGCTTGAACCCCATCTCATTACCTTTGGCAAAAGCCTGATTGATGATACGTTTTGCTTTATTCGAAGTTATCTCAGCCACTCTGTTGTTCCTTAAGTTCCAGCCTGCGTGCATGCAGAATTGGCTCAGTATAACCGGATGGTTGAACCGTGCCTAGAAAAACCAGGTCACATGCGGCCTGAAAAGCGACACCTGAATAATCAGGGGCCATCGGTGAATAATTCGGGTCACCCGCATTTTGCCCATCCACCACTTCGGCCATACGGCGCATGATATCCATCACCTGTTCTTTGCTGACAACACCGTGGTGCAGCCAGTTGGCAATATGTTGGCTTGAAATACGGCAGGTTGCGCGGTCTTCCATCAATCCCACATTATGGATGTCCGGCACTTTCGAGCAACCGATACCCTGATCGATCCAACGCACCACATAGCCCAATATCCCTTGGGCATTGTTTTCCACTTCGCTTGTCACCTCTTCGGGTGACCAGTTTTGACCCTCTGACACCGGGTAATGCAGAATTGTATCAACATCGGCCCGTTTGCCACCTTTGATCAGCTCAACCTGTCTCGCCATGACATCAACCTTGTGGTAATGCGTAGCATGCAGGGTCGCTGCCGTCGGGCTGGGAACCCATGCGCAATTTGCCCCAGATTTCGGATGGCCGATTTTCTGTTCCAGCATATCGGCCATCAGGTCGGGCATCGCCCACATCCCCTTGCCGATCTGCGCCTTGCCATGCAAACCACACGCCAGTCCCACATCAACATTCTGGTCTTCATAGGCCCCGATCCAAGGCTCATTCTTAATATCGCCTTTACGCATGAAAGCACCCGCTTCCATTGACGTGTGTATTTCATCACCCGTACGATCCAAAAAGCCCGTATTGATAAAGGCGACACGGTGTTTTGCGGCGCGAATACACTCTTTCAGGTTCACCGTGGTACGGCGTTCTTCATCCATAATACCGATTTTGACCGTGTATTGCGGCAAGTCCAAAGCCGCTTCGACAGCGGTAAATATTTCGTCCGTAAAGGCCACTTCCTCCGGCCCGTGCATTTTCGGCTTCACCACATAAACCGACCCGTGATCCGAGTTGCCGGTTTTGCGTTCCAAATCATGCAACGCAATCATTACCGTACACATGGCATCCATCAGACCTTCGGCAACTTCATTACCGTCACGGTCCAAAATCGCAGGGTTGGTCATCAGATGGCCAACATTGCGCACCAGCATCAGCGAGCGACCTTTCAAACTGAACGCCTTGCCAGTTGGGGAAACATACTTGCGATCAGGCAACAGGCGGCGGCGCAGGGTTTTGCCGTCTTTTACCAGCTTGGCGGTCAAATCGCGTTTCATCAGACCCAGCCAGTTTGAATAGGCCAAAACCTTGTCTTCCGCATCCACCGTCGCAACCGAGTCTTCGCAATCCATAATGGTGGAAATTGCTGATTCCATAATAATATCGGAAAGCCCCGCCTTATCCTGTTTGCTGATGTCGCTTGTGGATATGAAATACAATTCCACATGCAGATTGTTATTGCGCAGCAAAACCCCTTCGGGTTTCGCAGGATCATTACGGTAACCGACAAAAGCGTCGGGATTGCGTAACTGCTTACCATCGATTACCAGCTTGCCATCTTCGACATGGTAGTGTGTTGCATCGGCATGCGACATGCCGTCGATAGGGAAAATCTCGTCCAGAAAAGCTTTGCCCCATGCAATCACCTTTTCGCCGCGCTCGGCGTCGTAACCACCCTTGGGTGGCAGGCTGCCCATCGCGTCAGTGCCATAAAGCGTGTCATAAAGTGACCCGAATCGCGCATTCGCAGCATTCAGGGCAAAGCGCGCGTTGGTCACCGGCACAACCAGCTGCGATCCCGCTATATGGGCAATTTCAGGGTCAATATTCTGCGTTTCAATGGCAAAATCGGGACCGACAGGAACCAAATAACCGATCTCGGTCAGAAACGCTTTATAGACATCAAAATCAAAGGCCTGCGCTTTATGTTCAATATGCCAAGCGTTAATCTTGGCCTGAATGTCTTGACGCTTTTGTATGAGCATACTGTTTTTAGGGCCTTTTTCATATATCAGGTCGGATAAGCCCATCCAGAATTGCTTCTGACTAATGTCAGTTCCCGGCAACGCTTTGCCTTCTATAAAGTCCACAAGTTTTTCATCTACTTGCAAGCCATATTTTTCGATACGCTTCATCATGTTCTCCACTGCATCCAACTTCCATCTTGGTAAAATAGACTTACCAATACGAATGAAAACCGGGGATTGTTTCCTATAGGAAACGGGCTATCACGCTTAAAAATGAAATACAAGAATACAGTATACATTCGTATGCAATTTTTTTGCTCTTGAAAAACCCACCCAATAGGTCACATCTATCCCATACATAAAACGGAACCTGAAATGCGCCCCCTTCAAGCCCCCACAATACGCCTTGCCGATTACACCCAGCCTGCTTTTTGGGTCGATCATATTGACCTGACCTTTCAACTGCACCCAACAGCCACACGGGTTTTGTCGACAATCACATTTCGTTGTAATCCCGAGCGCACAGACGGGCCACATGATCTGCAACTTGATGGCCGCAATCTGAAACTGATCAGCGCAGCAATCGACGGCAAGCCACTTTCGAAAGACCAGATTTTAACCGATGCCGAAGGCCTGACAGTACCTGCCGACCTGATCCCACAGGACCAATTCACATGGACTGCAGAAGTCGAAGTAAACCCCAAGGAAAACACAGCACTAGAAGGGCTTTATATGTCGAACGGCATGTATTGCACCCAATGCGAGGCGCAAGGCTTTCGAAAAATCACCTATTACCCGGATCGCCCGGATGTGATGGCAACTTTTAGCGTCACCATAGAAGGCAATGCACCGGTTTTACTGTCAAACGGCAATAAACTGAGCCGCGGAAAATGGCATGACCCGTGGCCAAAGCCTGCGTATCTGTTCGCGCTTGTGGCAGGTGATCTGGTGTCATATGACGACACGTTCACCACAATGTCAGGGCGTCACGTTGATTTGCAAATCTTCGTACGGGATGGCGACCAGGATAAATGCGCCTATGCGATGGATGCGTTGAAACGTTCAATGAAATGGGACGAAGACGTTTATGGACGTGAGTATGATCTGGATTTGTTCATGATTGTTGCCGTCGACGACTTCAACATGGGTGCTATGGAAAACAAAGGATTGTACGTGTTCAATTCCAAATATGTTCTGGCCAGCCCCGAAACCGCAACCGACACGGACTTCGAGCTGATCGAAGGTATCATTGCGCATGAATATTTCCATAACTGGACAGGGAACCGCATCACCTGTCGCGACTGGTTCCAACTGTGCCTGAAAGAAGGTCTGACCGTGTTCCGTGATCAAAGCTTCTCGGGCGATATGCGCGATCCTGCCGTGACACGCATCAATGACGTTTTGCAACTGCGCGCCCGCCAGTTCCGCGAAGACGCAGGCCCCTTGGCCCATCCGGCGCGCCCCGAAGAATACATCGAGATCAACAATTTCTACACCGCCACTGTCTATGAAAAAGGTGCAGAAGTGATCGGCATGTTGAAACTGCTTGTCGGGGATGACGGATACAGCAAAGCTCTGGATCTTTACTTTGACCGCCACGATGGGCAAGCCTGCACAATCGAGGACTGGATCACCGTTTTTGAAGACGCATGCCAACGCGATTTAACCCAGTTCAAACTATGGTATTCTCAAGCGGGAACGCCGCGTATTAAAGTTTCAGAAGAGTTTGCGGATGGCCAGTACACACTGACCTTTGAACAGGTAAATCCACCCACCCCGAACCAAGATAATAAAGCCCCGCAAGTGATCCCCGTACGCGTTGGATTTCTGGATGCGAACGGTGCGGAACCGGTGACTGAAAAGCTTTTTGAGCTTACCAAAGCCAAACAAAGTTTCACGGTTGCGGGCTTTGACGCAAAACCAACCCCGTCAATCCTACGCGGTTTTTCCGCCCCGGTGATTCTGAACCACACACAATCCAGCGACACGCTCGCGTTTCTTTTGGCCTATGACAGTGACCCGTTCAACAAATGGGAAGCGGGGCGCATGCTGGCGTCAAATGTCTTATGCGACATGGTGCTTCATGGGGCCACGCCCGATGTCGAATTCCTCAACCCCATGCGCAAAATGGCACTGGACACAAATCTGGCACCAGCTTACCGCGCGTTAATGTTGGCACTGCCATCCGAAGAAGCCTTGGCACAAACCCTAGTCGATCAGGGCCACGTACCTGATCCTGACCAAATCCACCAAACCCGCAAAGCTCTGTCTTTGGCTCTTGCCGAAAAACTTGGTGATGACCTGACGATACTTTATACGGATATGGCCGTGACCGGTGCCTATACGCCAGATGCGCAATCGTCCGGTAAGCGCAGCTTGCGGGCCGCAGCGCTCCGACTTTTGACCAGACTAGAGCCGGATGCGAAAACCGCACATGCGCAATATGCCGCAGCTGACAACATGACCGAGCAACTCTCTGCACTGTCGATCCTGATACATGCAAATCAGGGCGAAGCGGCAGCACAGGCATTTTACGATCAATGGCAGAACGACAAGCTGGTGATTGACAAGTGGTTCGCCATTCAGGTTGGCAGCGCTGCGCCCGATGTGGCCTTGGAAAAAGCGATCAATTTGTCAAACCACACGGAGTTTGATTGGAAAAACCCCAACCGTTTTCGCAGCTTGATAGGCCCGTTCGCCATGAACCCAGCCGCATTTCATGCCAAGGATGGCAAAGGCTATGCATTTATCGCCGATTGGTTGATTAAACTCGATCCGGTCAACCCGCAAACCACCGCACGCATGTGCGGCCTGTTTGAAGCTTGGCGCCGTTACGACACAAATCGTCAGGCTTTGCAAAAAACCCAGTTGGAACGAATAGTTAAAACACCGAACCTGTCAAAGGACAGCACAGAAATTGTCGGGCGGATTTTAGGGTAGCAAAAAAAATCACCATTCCGTGAAAAAAAGTAAAGCGCAATGCAGTGATTCTGTGTTACGCTTTACTTGCACAAGGTGGAGAAAAACATGACGCTCTACAAAGTCTTTTATGATGTGTTGGCTGATCTTGCCGACTTGTTTGATGCGGAAAATCGTATCGGCGGGCATGAAACCGCGCAAGAGCTACGGGCCATTTGCGGTAAGGTTCACACGCCATTATTGCCGGCCCATCAGGTTTTAACAAAGACAATACAACAAGCGCTTACAATTAACCCCCTGCCGGTCGCCGCAAAAATTGCCAAGGTCATGCCCCTGATCCACTGGCACAGTTCAGGCATGGTGGACGGGCGGATCAGACCGGAAATATCCAACCATCTGGCCACCGCCGAATTGGTCGGGCCGGACGGGATGATATATTCGGAACATGTGCGCGTTGGCCTGTTTGCACAGTCGCCCAACCTGAACTATGTCACCCGCAAACACGCCGCCGAAGAAACCTTTATCATGCTTGGCGGATCAGCTTACTGGCAGGTTGATGGCGAAGACCCTGTACTGGGTAAAACCGGTGACATGATATTCCACCCCTCAAACACACCGCATGCCACGATAACAAAGGATGAACCCTTTATATCCGCATGGCGCTGGACAGGCGACATCGCTTACGACCAATATACGCTAACCGGTTAGCAGCAACGCCCATTATTTACGCTTGCCCCGCGCGGTCATGCGGCCTAAAACCCCTCGATAAATATGACAGAGATTGCGTTATGGCCGAGCTTACTTACACAGAACCTAAACCCAAAACCATTGCAGGCGCCAAAGGCGACTGGGAACTTGTAATCGGGCTGGAAGTCCACGCGCAGGTCGCTTCAAAAGCCAAGCTGTTTTCGGGTGCCTCCACCAAGTTCGGTGCCGAACCCAATTCCAACGTTTCTTTTGTTGACGCCGCCATGCCCGGTATGTTGCCCGTTATCAATGAATTTTGTGTGGAACAGGCTGTGCGCACAGGTCTGGGCCTGAAGGCCGAGATCAATCATTATTCCGCATTTGACCGTAAAAACTATTTCTACCCTGACCTGCCGCAAGGCTACCAAATCAGCCAGCTTTACCACCCCATCGTGGGCGAAGGTGAGGTTCTTGTCGATATGGAACCCGGCATTGCCCGCAAAGTCCGTGTCGAACGTATCCATCTGGAACAGGACGCGGGCAAATCCGTGCACGACATGGACCCAAACATGTCTTTCGTTGACCTGAACCGCACCGGTGTCGCCCTGATGGAAATCGTCAGCCGCCCCGATATTCGCGGCCCTGAAGAAGCTGCCGCCTATGTTGCTAAAATCCGCCAAATCCTGCGCTATCTGGGCACATGCGACGGCAATATGCAAAACGGCAACCTGCGCGCCGATGTGAATGTTTCCGTCTGCAAACCGGGCGACTATGAAAAATTCCGCGAAACCGGTGATTTCGACGTACTTGGCACACGCTGCGAGATCAAGAACATGAACTCCATGCGTTTTATTCAACAAGCCATTGATATCGAGGCCCGCCGCCAAATCGCCATTCTGGAAGACGGAGGTCACATTGATCAGGAAACCCGCCTGTTCGACCCCGATAAAGGTGAAACCCGCACAATGCGCTCGAAAGAAGAAGCGCATGATTACCGCTACTTCCCATGCCCTGATCTGTTGCCCTTACGGATAGAACAGTCTTGGATCGACACCATAGGCGAAACCCTGCCAGAGCTGCCCGATGCTAAAAAAGCCCGTTTTGTAATTGAATATGGCATGACTGAATATGATGCAGGCGTTTTGACGGCTGACATAACGGATGCAAAATTCTTTGAAGACGTGGCCAAGGGTCGTGACGGCAAACAGGCTGCCAACTGGGTGATCAACGAACTGTTTGGCCGGCTGAACAAAGAAGATTTAAAGATTGGCGATAGCCCGATTTCGGCCTTACAATTGGGCGGTATTCTGGATTTGATCACCAAAGGTGACATCAGCGGTAAGATCGCCAAAGACCTGTTTGAAATCATCTGGAACGAAGGCGGTGATCCTGCTGAAATCGTTGATGCACGCGGCATGAAACAGGTGACCGACATGGGTGCTATTGAAGCCGCTGTTGACGAAATCATTGCCGCAAACCCCGGTCAGGTGGAAAAAGCCCGCCTTAACCCGAAACTGGCCGGATGGTTCGTGGGGCAGGTTATGAAATCAACGGGTGGCAAAGCCAACCCAAAAGCGGTAAACCAGATTATTGCTAAAAAACTGGGTTTGTAAGGATAAGGCGTATTTGATGGAATATTTTGAATATAAAGTCATACCCGCGCCGCGCCGTAGTGTCCGTGTAAAAGGTGCCAAAGGCGTTGACGGTAAATTTGCCGCTACCTTCGAAAAAGCGATCAATGAACTGGCGACCAATGGCTGGCAATATCTGCGCGCAGAATCGCTACCGGTCGATGAACGTCATGGCATCACGATGCGAAAAACCGAAACTTACCAGAATGTTCTGATTTTTCGAAGAGTTGCAGAAGTGACGGAACCTCAGGAACCGGTAACCGCTTTAATTGAAGATCAAAGCGACGACGAAGACACATTCGACGTTGGCGATGAGGATTTATCTGTAAGTGATTCCGAAGAGGCAGCCGAAGACGCCATCGATGCGGATGACGCTACAGAAGATGAAACTGTAGAAACCACCGGTAAGCAAAGCAAAACCAAAAAAGTCAGCAAAGCCAAAAAAACCTAATCTATCGTTGTTTGCACCACTAACGCCAATGCATGAAGCCCGTCTTCAAATTCTTGCGCCAATTCTTTATTTATCAACCGCTGTTGGGTCACACGACTTAATCCATTGAAAGCACCCGCTTTTATCAACACGTTAAAATGCGTATTACCACCTTCACGGTAACCACCATGGCCACGATGCGCTTCGCTATCATCCACAACATCCAAGGTTACGGGATCAAATGCCGCCTGAAGTTTCGACAAAATTCGTTCACGCATATTCATTTTTTTTACCCTTTATTCAATTCACCCCTTGGCGAAACCCAAGAATAGGGTAAACTCCCTGATCCGAAGCATAAGGTAAATAGGTAATTGAATGTCTGATCGTCCCCTTTTTGAATTCGATATATCCGTATCGGCAGATAAGAAGCGTCGTAAAAAGGGCCGCCGCGGCATGTCCGGCGCGTCCGAGACCTCAACACAAATGTGCCAACATCCCGAATGTGACGAAGCCGGTAAATACCGCGCGCCCTTAAACCCCGATAATCTGGATGAGTTCCGCTGGTTTTGTCTCGCCCATATCCGCGATTTTAACCAAAAGTGGAATTTCTTTGAAGACCACACACAAGAGGAACTGGAAGAACAGTTTGCCGCTGACCGCGTCTGGGAACGCCCGACCTCGCCCTTTGGTAAAAACAAAGATGCCGAGCGCAAACAAACCCCCGAAGAAAAAGCCTGGGCACGTTTGGGCATCAAAGACGCACATGAAGTGCTGGGTGACAATGCCACGCGCAACCACGGACGCGGATCGGACACAGGCAGCGCCAAACGCCTACCACCCGCCGAACGCAAAGCCATCGTCATTCTGGACGCCAAAGATCATTGGACTAAAAAAGAGCTGCGCAAACAGTACAAAGCCCTGGTCAAAGTGCTGCACCCCGACATGAACGGCGGCGACCGTTCGGACGAGGACCGTTTGCAGGAAGTCGTCTGGGCATGGGATCAGATCAGGATCAGCAAGTCGTTTAAGGATTAGGGTTGTTGAGCGGTTTCACTACATGCTTAACTTTGTCATTTTATTTTTATACACTATAATATCAATGACTTAATATAGTGTCCCAACTGGGACACCTGCAAAAAATATACTAGGCTCCCTACCCCTTAGCATCCGCTTTCATCATATCCGCCGCTTTTTCCGCGATCATAATCGTCGGTGAGTTTGTATTGCCTGACGTGATTGTCGGCATCACCGATGCATCCACCACCCGCAATCCTTGCACCCCATGAACCCGCAAGCGGTCATCAACCACCGCCATCGGATCATTGCCCATTTTCGCCGTACAGGTGGGATGAAAAATCGTCGTGCCGATATTACCCGCCGCCCATCCCAATTCCGCATCCGTCTGAAAGGCCTTGCCCGGCAGATACTCTGTCGGTTTGTATTTCGCCAAGGCATCTTGGCCTACAATCCTGCGTGCCAACCGAATAGCCCGCGCCGCAACCAAGCGGTCGCCCTCGGTAGACAGATAGTTCGGCGCAATCTTTGGTGCATCCTTGGTGCTCGCCGAAGACAAACGCACCGTACCCCTGCTTTCAGGCCGCAAATTGCAAATGCTCGCGGTAATCGCAGGGAAATCATGCAAAGGGTCGCCGAATTTTTCCAGCGACAGGGGTTGGACATGAAACTCCAGATCAGCCGTATCCTTGGAAGGGTCGGACTTCGCAAACGCTCCCAACTGGCTGGGCGCCATCGACATCGGCCCCGTACGTTTTAACGCATATTCCAACGCAATTCCCGCACGCCCCAACAGGCTACCTGCCCGCTGGTTCAGTGTTTTCGCGCCTTCAACCTTATAAATACACCGCAATTGCAAATGATCTTGCAGGTTTTCACCCACACCCGCACTTTCATGCAGCACATCCACCCCGTGTTCCGCCAAAACCGCCGCAGGCCCGACGCCTGAAACCTGCAACAAATGCGGGCTACCAATGGCCCCCGCCGACAACACAACCTCGCCATCGGCACGCGCCACTTGTGAGGCTCCGTCCTTTTCGAACTGAACCCCCACGGCGCGTTTGCCCTCAAACACAATCTTTTCTGCATGCGCTTCAGTTACAATCATCAGGTTGGGCCGCTTTTGCACAGGCTTTAAAAACGCCTTGCGCGTGTTCCAGCGAAAGCCCGATTTCTGGTTGACCTGAAAGTAATTCACACCCTCATTATCGCCGCCATTAAAATCCCACACGCGCGGAATGCCCGCTTCCACACAAGCGTCGGCGAAATCATCCAGAACTTCCCACGACAGGCGTTGTTTCTCCACCCGCCATTCGCCACCTTCCCCGTGCAGATCATCACCGCCGTTGAAATGATCCTCGGATTTGGTAAAATACGGCAGCACATCATCCCAACCCCAACCGGAATTACCCATTTGCCGCCAACCGTCATAGTCGCGGGCCTGGCCGCGCAAATAAAGCATCCCATTAATCGATGAACACCCGCCCAGCAATTTTCCGCGGGGATACATCAGACTACGCCCGTTCAAACCCGGCTCGGCTTCGGTATTGAACATCCAGTCGGTGCGCGGATTTCCGATGCAGTAGAGATACCCCACAGGGATATGTACCCATATATAATTGTCGCTTTTGCCAGCCTCCAGCAGCAAAACGCGGTGTTTCGGATTCTCTGAAAGCCTTGCCGCTATTACCGAACCGGCAGAGCCTGCGCCTACTACTATATAGTCAAATCTGCCAAAATCCTGTACCATCGACGTATTCCTTATCTTCCTGCACTATTTGACGGACGCACGCAGAGTTCAAGACCAAACAGGAATTTACCGCCAACCCCTTGCGAAAAGCGGCAAATTATATCACTAAGCTAATAAACAAGCAGACTTGCTACAGATCTATAGGATATCCGAACATGGCAGACGGTAATTTGGACTTAAACGCAACCCCCACACAAGATATATCAGTGCGTGATACCTTTGGTATCGACAGCGACATGGTTGTAAAGGGCTTTGCTGAAACATCGGACCGTGTGCCAACAATCGACGACACATATCAGTTCGACCATGACACCACATTGGCGATCTTGGCGGGTTTCACCCATAACCGCCGTGTGATGATCCAAGGCTATCACGGGACGGGTAAGTCCACCCATATCGAACAGGTTGCGGCGCGTTTGAACTGGCCTTGTGTACGGGTCAATCTTGACAGCCACATCAGCCGTATCGATCTGATCGGCAAGGATGCGATCAAACTGCGCGACGGCAAGCAGGTCACCGAATTCCAAGAGGGCATCTTGCCTTGGGCCCTGCGCAATCCGACAGCGATTGTGTTTGACGAATATGATGCGGGCCGCGCCGACGTGATGTTCGTCATCCAGCGTGTGCTGGAAGTTGACGGAAAACTGACCCTATTGGATCAGAACAAAGTCATCACCCCACACCCGTATTTCCGCCTGTTCGCCACTGCCAACACCGTTGGCTTGGGCGACACAACAGGGCTTTACCACGGCACGCAACAAATCAACCAGGGCCAGATGGACCGGTGGTCGATCGTCAGCACCTTGAACTATCTGCCGCATGAGGCCGAAGTGAACATCGTGGCCGCCAAAAATCCGGGCTTTGACCGCCAAGTGATCGAGCATATGGTGACGGTTGCAAATCTTGCACGTAACGCGTTCATGAACGGCGACATTTCCACCGTGATCTCACCGCGCACTGTGATCACATGGGCGCAAAATTCGGTAATTTTCAACGACATCGGCTTTGCCTTCCGCCTGACTTTCCTGAATAAATGCGACGAGTTGGAACGCGAAGTCATCGCCGAGTTCTATCAACGCTGTTTCAACGAAGAGCTACCGGAATCGGCGGCCAGTGTGAGCTTGGGGTAAAATGTCACCTGGAGTCCAAGCATTGGCACTACTACTCGAGCTAGACCAAAAACGGTCGAGACGGCATGCTTGGGGAATTACTTCTTTTTTGATTGTTTTCGTAGCTAGCTGGTTAATTGGGATAAGGCCTGAAATCTGTTTTTGGATAGCCGCTATATGGGCTTTGGCGCAGATGATGTTTTCGGTTGTTTCCGGATCAAAATGCGAACTTCTATTGAATGAACTCGCTTCAACAGACCCCGAAGGTTACAATTGGGCAAAAGCTATTGTAAAAGAAATACGACAAAAGAAACACATGGATCGTGTTCAGTGACCAAACCGTACGACAACCCTGCTGATCCTTCCAGAAAGGTATTGACTGGCGCCACCCACGCCTTGGCCAATGATGTCGCATTGAACATAGGAGCAATAATATGCACCTTGGACTGATCGGCGGCATTGGCCCTGCGGCAACGGTGGTTTATTATCAGCGGTTGACCGATTTGATGCGGCAAAGGGATAGCCGGCTGGAACTGACGATTGTGCAGGCTGATGTTTACGATCTGTTGAACAACAACCTTGCCGACCAACGCGACGCGCAGGCCGCGATCTATGCTAACCTGATCACACGGCTGAAAGCGGCTGGGGCGGATTGTGCGGCGATCACCTCGTTGGGCGGGCATTTCTGTTTTGCCGAAACCGCAAAACTATCCACACTTCCGCTGATCAGTGCTGTCACCCCGCTGGACGACTATTTCGCGGCACAAGGCCTGAACCGTGTCGGCCTGTTGGGAACCGAAGTAGTCATGCGCACGCGGCTTTACGGACAGCTTGAAAAAACCAAAGCGGTGGCCCCGAGTGGGGATTTGAACGCATTAGGTAAAGTTTATCAAGATATGGCGATCAGCGGCACATGCTCCGACGAACAGCGCGCGACTTTCTTTGCAGAAGGCCGCAAAATGGTCGAAGACCAAGGTGCCGAAGCCATTATTCTGGCCGGAACCGATCTTAACCTTGCCTTCAACGGGCACCATAACCCCGGATATCCGGTCATTGACGCGTTAGATGTTCATGTTGCAGTCTTGGCTGATCTCGCCTCCGGTGTGAAAAACATTAAGACCCTTAACGCAAAGCAACCCATGTCATGACCAAAGCAAACGACAACCCTGCAGATCCTTTCAAAAAGGCACTGGCCGAGGCCACACGCGCCATGGCCAATGATGCAGAGTTGAACGTGGCGTTCTCTGTCGATCCGCCCGGCGTCAACAACGAGATTATGCGCTTGCCGCAGGTCAGCCGGCGAATGACGCATGACGAAGTGATGCTGGCACGCGGCACCGCCGACGCCTATGCACTGCGCAAACGTTTCCACAATGAAAGCACCCACAACCGCTATATGCCCGAAGGTATGGATGCGCGCGAAATTTATGAAGTCATGGCCACAGCACGGTGTGAGGCCGTGGGTGCCAAAGCCATGCCCGGTACGGCCGGAAACATTGACGCCAAGATGGAAAACGAGGCCCTGAAACTGGGTTACGATCAGGTGAGTTCATTCAAGGAAGTCCCCATGTCGACTGCCTTGGGATATTATTTGCGCCATATGGCCACAGGCCGCGAAATGCCGCCTGCGGTGAATAACGCGATGAAACAATGGCAGACCCAGATCGAGGAACGCTCCGGCGACACGTTCAAAGGTCTTGAAGACGCCATGGCCGATCAGGTTGAATTCGCCAAATTCGCCCGCCAACTTATCGATGATCTGGGTTACGGCGACCAGTTGGGTGACGATCCTGACGATACCAATGACGAGACTGACGACAGCGCCGAACAAGAAGATCAGGACTATGAAGAAGACACACCTGATAGCGATGCCGGCGATCAGGACGAGCAATCCGACGAGTTTGACGACCAGCAAGACCAACAACAATCCGCCGACCAGCAACAATCGCAGGTCTCGATGGATGACCGCGATGACATGGATGGTGCAGAAGAGGTTGATGCCCCCGAAGGCGAAGCCCCGCTAGAGCCGCCAACCCCGCCTGCGGTTTCAGACGCCGACCCGAATTACAAAGTGTTCACCACCGAATTCGATGAAGAAGAGCCCGCCGAAGAATTGGCCGAACCGGCCGAACTGGAACGCTTGCGGGCCTATCTGGATCAACAGTTGGAACCCTTGAAAGGGGCCGTGTCACGACTGGCCAATAAATTGCAACGTCGCTTGCAAGCCCAGCAAAACCGCAGCTGGCAGTTCGATATGGAAGAAGGCATGCTGGATGCGGGCCGTCTGGCACGTGTCATTGCCAACCCGACAACACCGCTTTCGTTCAAGGTCGAAAACGATACCGAATTTCGCGACACAATCGTCACTTTGCTGATCGATAACTCCGGCTCGATGCGCGGCCGCCCGATTTCCATCGCCGCGATTTGCGCCGATGTTATGGCCCGCACACTGGAACGCTGTCAGGTAAAATGCGAGATTTTGGGCTTTACCACACGTGCGTGGAAAGGTGGCAAATCCCGCGAACAGTGGCTGACCGAAGGCCGCCCCGCAGAACCCGGCCGCCTGAATGATTTGCGCCACATCATCTATAAAAATGCCGACGCCCCCTGGCGGCGTGCGCGACCCAATTTGGGGTTGATGATGAAAGAAGGGTTGCTAAAAGAAAATATCGACGGCGAGGCTTTGGAATGGGCACATCGCCGTATGGTGAACCGCCCCGAACAACGCCGCATTCTTCTGGTTATTTCGGACGGTGCCCCTGTGGATGACAGCACCTTGTCGGTGAACTCTGCCAGCTATCTGGAAAAACACCTGCGCGATGTGATTGCAATGATAGAAAAGCGTAAAATGGTTGAACTGATTGCCATCGGCATCGGCCATGACGTGACCCGTTACTATGACCGCGCCGTGACCATCACGGATGCGGAACAACTGGCAGGTGCCATCACCGAGCAACTGGCCGATCTGTTCGACAATGACCCGCGTGCAGTCAAGCGCAAGTCCCTGAAGCGGGCCGGGTGATGTTCCAGTCTTTCGACAGTGCGACCTCACCTGAAACGGGAGCCGCCCGTCTGAATAGCTTACGTGCAGAACTGAAAAACGATGGCCTTGACGGATATCTGATACCGCGTGCCGATGCGCATCAGGGCGAATATGTTGTCGCGCGCGACATGCGGCTGGCATGGCTGACAGGCTTTACGGGCTCAGCAGGATTTTGTGCCGTATTGCGCGATAAAGCGGGCGTCTTCATTGACGGGCGTTATACGCTGCAAGTCCGCGATCAGGTTGATCTGGATTGTTTTACCCCTGTCCCATGGCCTGCCACCAAACTGGTAGACTGGCTTAGGCAAGCCCTGCCAAAGGGCGGAAAAATCGGTTTTGATCCATGGCTACACACCCGCGAAGAGATTGAAACTATTGCGAAAACCAACATTGAGCCGGTGGCCGTAGGCAACCTTATAGACAAGATTTGGCATGATCAGCCAGACGCGCCCTTGGACAAGATGGTGCCGCACCCGCTGAAATATGCCGGCCAATCCCATAATGAAAAAATCGCGGCAGCTGCCAAAAGTTTAACGGATGCAGGTCACAGTGCCTTTGTGTTGACGCAACCCGACGCTATCGCATGGTTGCTCAACACGCGCGGCACCGATTTGGGCCAAACCCCCGTCGCCCTTGCCTTTGCAGTTTTGCACGGCTCGGGGCATGTGTCGTTGTTTATGGATGCACGAAAAACTGACACGGCCCTGATAGAACATCTCGGCGAACAGGTCAGCCTGCATGCACCCGATGGTTTTGAAATAGAACTTACCGCCTTAAGCGGCACTGTCCGCTTGGACAAATCCATCACGCCTGAGGCCATTGTGCGCCTTTTGGAAAGCCAAAGCATCGACATTGCTTTTGCCGACGACCCGACAACCCTGCCAAAAGCCTGCAAGAATGCAGTCGAGCTGGAGGGGGCAAAACAGGCCCATATCCGTGACGGGGCCGCCATGTGCGAATTTCTGGCGTGGGTCGATGGCATCAATCCCGAGGTCGGCATCAGCGAAATAGATATCGTGAAGTCACTGGAAGCCAAACGCACAGCTACCGGGCAGCTGAAAAACATATCGTTCGATACCATCTGCGGCTCTGGGCCTAATGGCGCGATTGTGCATTACCGCGTGACTACAGACACCAATCGTCGCCTGCAATTCAACGAGGTTTTGCTGGTCGATAGCGGCGGCCAGTATCTGGACGGTACCACCGACATCACCCGTACAGTAGCCATTGGGGCGCCGCCGCCAAAAGCCGTACGTCACGCAACCTTGGTGATGAAAGGCATGATCGCAATATCGCGCCTGCGCTTCCCTGACGGGCTGACAGGCAAAGACATTGACGCTTTTGCCCGTGCAGCACTTTGGGCCGAAGGGCTGGATTTTGATCACGGAACAGGCCACGGGGTTGGATCATACCTGTCGGTACACGAGGGCCCGCAACGTATTTCAAGGCTTGCCACTACCGCCTTTAAACCCGGTATGATTGTTTCAAACGAGCCGGGCTATTATAAGCAAGGCGCTTACGGTATTCGCATCGAAAACCTGATCTATGTACGCCCCGCCGACCCGATCATGGGCAGCGATGACCGCGATATGCTGTGCTTTGAAACCCTGACACTGGCCCCGTTCGATCGGGCGATGATTGACACGTCCTTGCTGACAAGCACCGAAATAGATTGGCTGAATGCGTATCATGCGCAGGTTTGGGATAGTTTAAATGGTCTGGTGAGCGAGCCGACGAAAGGCTGGTTGGAAACCGCCTGCGCCGCGCTGTAGGGTGGGCTTCAGCCCACGCGTCGCCAAGGTAATATTACAATGGTACGGTCGTATTGAAATTGATAAATAATGTTGTTTATATGATGTAACCGTGGGCTTAAGCCCATCCTATGCTTACTGATAACGAGGATAATAATGTAGACGCAGATTTAAAAAATGCGAGAAAGCAATGAATTTTAAAAATCATAATAATAAATACCGTTTTACTACTGAGATAGCTATCAAAGCTATTGCAATTTGTGCAATCGCATTTGGAGCTGGATTATTGATGCAGGTACTTCGATTATATTCGCATATTGATTTTTTATATTCTGTTCAGTTTTCTTTATTAGTAAGTTTATGTATTGCATTGCCTATAGCATACATTTTTTCTACGGGGCTGAAGTCTTTAATATTTCAATGTATATTGTTAATGACGCTAAGTGTTCTATTTGTTGGATATGGAGAATTATATTTCCTTGGGAATGATATTTAATTAAACTGGTATGGCCTATGTCTACGGGGCTCAGCAAGCGTTGGGTGTTGACCGGGATAATTAAAAAGGTGTCAAAATGAATTGCAAAAACAGACTTCGAAAGCTGGATGACTGTTATGATTTGGTTACACACGTCAGTTATATTGAAAAATTAGAACATGTATTCAAAAAACCTGCAGGAACATGGATTGATATGTATTCAATACCTGATTTTTTGGATGCATCGCATACATCAATGAAAGAACGATTTTATGTTACTTGGGTAGAAATGCCCGTTTCTACAAACAATTATAAAATGATTTTATTTTATGATGAGCATAAAGGTGTTTCTGGTAGCGCGTATTACAATATGGAAACTTTTGAGTATTATAATATAGTTTTGCCAATTTGTTTTGAACACCACTGAAACCACTCGGCCAGCTTTGGGTGGGCTTCAGCCCACCTTACGGGGATTTGTTGAGCGTGTGTGAGCTTGGAAGTATATTCGCAACATCGCACCCATCATGGCCCTCGTCGATAGACGCGGGCCGCGCCTGACCTTCCCCACGGGAAGGCGCTTTGCACCTCCCCAAGGTCAGGCACGGCCCTGATGTCGTGTACAACATTGGGGGTTACGATTGGCCGCGTGGGCTGAAGCCCACCCTACATTTGCTTAAATTTATAAGTATATTAACAATTTCAATAGGTTAACTACCTGTCCCAACTGGGACATTGGCTTTACCTCACCCTAAGAATGCTCTTCCTTTGCTGTTTCTACCAGCGCCTGATTGAACGCCCGCAAAGCATCAACCTCGTGCAATACGCCCAATAAAACACGTTTCTTTTCATCCGCATCATACCCAACAACGGGCAGGATTTGTGTCTCATGCTGCGCAAATAAAGGCATCGCACTTTCCAACGTCCCATGCCTGTCCACAAACACATCTTGCGCCATCATCCCCTGACACGCCTCGTCTTCGCCATCACACTCACGCATCAGACCTGAAACACTGAAAGTTGCCAGTAAATAAGCTTGCGGGCCAGCGGCGATATGTACTCCAAAACGCTCCAGCTGCGTCAGGAAAAACGATTTATGCACCAACCGGCTGGCCAAAGCCGTCGATGTCGACACCGCAACCAGAACCGCCAAGCCGGTTTGCCAGTCACCGGTCATTTCAAAAACCAGCAATGACGTGGATATGGGCGCGCCCAAAACAGCTGCAGATACAGCCGCCATTCCAGCCAGTGCATAAAGTGTCGCATAGCTGTCAAAAGATGGGAAAATCGCCATAGCGACCCATCCAAAAGCCATGCCGGTCAATGCACCAACCATTAAAGACGGTGAAAATATCCCGCCGCCCATACGCCCTGCAAAGGTCACAGCGACCGCCAGAACTTTGGTAGCCGCAAATAAAATCGCCGCCCAAAGCGTGATATTGCCATTCAGCGCATTCCAGGTGGTTTCATAACCAACCCCGATAATATGCGGAAAATAAAGTGCTATCCCCCCCAACGCGGCACCTGCAATAGCGGGCCGCAACCATGCTGGAATTCTCAGGCGATCTTGGATGCTGTCCCCTACATCTTCCGCCAGAAACACCGCCTTCATCATAGCGACGGCGACAAGCCCCGAGACCAACCCCAAAATCAGAAACGCCGGCAATTCACCATAAAACTGCAGAGACATTTCCGGTAAAGTAAATTCGATCAAATCACCGAACATCAAACGGCTGATGATAGACCCCGAAACCGAGGCAATCACAATCGGGGCAAACGCATTGACCGCATAATGACGTAACACCACTTCAAGCGCAAAAAGCGTGCCTGCAATGGGCGCGTTGAAAGAAGCAGACACCGCCGCCGCCGCGGCACACCCCATCAGATTGCGCCCTGTAATAGCATCCGCATTGATCCATCTAGACACTTTGCTGGAAATAACTGCACCCAGATGCACCACAGGCCCTTCGCGCCCGGCAGAGCCACCCATCGAAAGCGTTATCAAAGATGCAAATGCAGAGGCAAGACCCGCCTTGCCTTCTACGCGACCATCTTGCAAAGCAGCCCCTTTGATTGCTTGCGCAACACCGCGCGTGCGCCCATCCGGAGTAAAGCGTTGCAGAATAATGCCAACCATCAGCCCACCCACAATGGGAATGATCAACACCCAATACCACGGCATGGCTTTTACCGCTGTTGCAAGCCCTTGCTCATCAACACCGTAGACTAGCGTTTCGATTAGAATGATCCCCATTCTGAACAGGCCGGTTGCCGTTCCCGCCAATATCCCGACAATCATGGCCACAAGCCAGAATTGAACTTGCCCCAAACCTTTATGGCGCATCACATAAATGGTTTCGCGTATGCTGGTCAGCATATGATCGCGAAGGGTTTTTAGTATTTGGCTTGGATGCATAATAGCTTTGGTTCCAATTTACTCTTTCCCAAGTGTTAGTTATTTTCTACTCTAAGCGCAATTGATCGGAGAAAAGAATGTCGGACATTGCAGCAACAATCGCAGACCTGAAAAACCTACTTGGTGAGCGCTTGAACACAAGCCGCGCAGTTCTGGATTTACACGGTGCGAATGAAGCCTATTTCCCCCTGACCCCACCAGATGCCGTGGCTTTTGCCAAAAATACACAAGAAGTGTCTGACATCGTCAAAGTTTGCGCCAAATACAATTGTCCGATCGTGCCTTGGGGTGTTGGCACTTCACTAGAGGGTCACGCTTTGGCGGTTAAAGGTGGTGTTACTATCAATTTAAGCGAGATGGATAAGATCGTTCAGATTTATCAGGAAGATTTGCTGGTTGTTGTACAACCGGGCATCATCCGCGAAGTCCTGAATGAGGAGTTGCGCGCCACAGGCTTGTTTTTCCCTGTAGATCCCGGTGCGAACGCAACTATTGGCGGCATGACAGCAACCCGCGCGTCCGGCACAACTGCGGTGCGTTACGGCACGATGAAAGAAAATGTACTGGCACTGGAAGTTGTTCTGGCAGATGGCCGCATCATTCATACAGGTACGCGCGCCAAAAAATCATCAGCCGGCTACGACTTGACACATCTGATGGTGGGGTCTGAAGGGACACTTGGCATCATCACGGAAGTAACCCTGCGCCTGCAAGGTCAACCCGAAGCGATAGCTGCAGCTGTCTGTGATTTCGATGATATTGGAGCCGCTGTGGACACCGTGATTACTGCCGTTCAAATGGG
>Ga0209344_10001672_pt1 | contig 27841 bp, 22 predicted proteins | sample Cruoilmetagenom6_FD_187293 | JGI IMG/M metagenome (GOLD analysis project Ga0209344, IMG submission 187293) | Oil polluted marine microbial communities from Coal Oil Point, Santa Barbara, California, USA - Santa Barbara Oil Seep Sample 6 (SPAdes)... | ecosystem: Environmental > Aquatic > Marine... | reverse complement strand
TCTAATTGCGGCGTTGGCGCAGCAGGCGGGGCTCGCGGTCGGGCGTGCGTTGCCGCACCGGTCCTATCCCATCAGCCAAATCCTGGATGACAGGCGGGCCGCCGGACTGGCGGCGGAGCCGCTGCGCGTGTTGGTCGCCTATGACGATGCGATCCCCACCGAACTGGATGGTAAGCCCGTCACGCAACGGGTTGCGTTCAACGGTTCTGCGGTGACGGATCTTTCGATCTTTGTCGAGCTGCGGAAGGATACCGTGGATGTCGGTATCGAATATTCAGGCGCAAAGATCAGCCGGGACGTGGCAAACGCGATGCTGGCACGGGTAGAAGATGCCCTGTGCCGCGCCGTTCGATCGCCAACCGACACTGTAAGCCGTGTTGGCGATGGCGCGATGGACCGGAGCGTGCTGATCGGGCCGCCGGTGCGCGATCCCCGGCTTGTCCTCGACCGGATACTTGAGAATGTAGAGAAAAATCCGGCTGCGACAGCAGTGACCTGCGGCGGGCAGAGCATCAGCTGGGCGCAACTGAGCCAGTGGTCGGATGCCATCGCCGCGCGGCTGCGGGCCGCGGGCGTTGGCGCGGGCGACCGGGTGATCGTCTGCAAGGCCCGCTCGGCGCATCTGATCGCTGCGATGCTGGGTGTGCTTCGGGCGGGAGGCGTCTATGTCCCGGTCGATCCCAGCTATCCGCCTGAACGTATCCGAACGATCGTGGTAGGCGCGAAGGCGCGTCTTGCCATCGTGGATGACCCGGCGGCGGTGGCGGGGGGAATAGACATTCCCTGCCTTGGTGTTACGGAAAATGGCATTGATGGCGCTGGATGGAATGGCCAGAGGGCGCCTTTGCCCAGCCCGAAGGCCGACGATGCGGCCTACCTGATCTTCACGTCCGGATCGACGGGCACGCCGCGCGGGGTCAGCATCACCCACCGGCAGGTATCGGACAGCACCAATGCACGCGACATTTTCTACGATGCCCCGCCATCCCGCTTCGCAATGCTGTCTAGCTTTGCGTTTGACAGCAGTATCGCCGGGCTGTTCTGGACGCTTGCGACGGGTGGCACGCTCGTGCTGCCGACCGAGCAGGAGGCGCGGGATGTGGATGCGCTGGCGCGGCTTCTGACCGGTGCGACACATACGCTCTGCGTTCCCACGCTCTATAACGCGATGCTGGATCGGCGCGACCCGGCAGAGCCATGGCCGACACATGTCATTGTCGCAGGCGAGGCCTGTCCCGTGACCACGTTGACGCGCCATTTCGAAGCGGTCCCCGGATCGGCCCTGACCAACGAATACGGCCCCACAGAAGCGACGGTCTGGGCAACAGCGCATAAATGCAAGCCGACCGACAGCGTCGTCCTGTCCGGCCGTCCGGTCGCGGGGGCGTGGGTGGCCGTGGTCGATGCCGAGGACAATATCCTGCCCAGCGGCGTGCCGGGGCATTTGATCATCGGCGGCGCAGGCGTGGCAGATGGCTATGCGGAAAACCCCGCCGCGACGGCAGAGCGATTTGGCGCGTGCGCGGATCATCCGGCTTTTGCCGAGTTGCCGGGGCCGCGCTATTTCCGAACCGGTGACCGCGCCGTCATCTGCGATGGGCAGCTTGTCTATCTTGGCAGGAGCGACGACCAGATCAATATCGGTGGTGCGCGGATCGAGCCGGGGGAGGTGGAAAACACCCTTCTGCGGACCCGGATGATACCGGCAGTGGTTGTCACCGCAGCGGATGTTCGGCCTTTGCCCGAACTGCTGCGCACGCTGCCTGCCGAAACCATCGCCACGGCGATGCAGAAGGCTGGCACAAGCGATGATCCGGCGACCGCGCTGATGCGGTTATTGCAACGCGAAGGGCTGGCCGACATGCGTCTGGTTGCTCATGTCGAACATCGCGGCCCGCTGGATGTCGGCGCGTTGCGCGCGGCGGCGACGCGATATTTGCCGCCTCATATGCGCCCGGCGATCTATGTCGCCCATGACCGGCTGCCACGCACCCCGAACGGCAAGCTCGACCGCATCGCTGCGGCCGAGCTGCCGATCATCGAGGAGGCGCAACCCGCCCCTTCGGCGCACGCTGCGGCCGCGCCGGATGACGCTGTGGTGGCAAAGCTGACGGAGTTGTTCCGGCACGAACTGCGCAGCCCGGCTTTCGGGCCGCAGGATTCGCTTTTCGATAATGGCGGCAACTCTCTGGCGGCGATCCGGCTGCTGTTGGCGATCGAGAAAGAGTTCGGAGTCCGGCTGGCGACCACTGTTCTATACGAAGCGCCGAGCCCGGCCGCGCTTGCCACGCATCTGGGACTTGGAGAGGGCAATGACGGGCAGGCGCCGATTTTCATCGTGCCCTGCGATGTCGGATACACCGCACCGCCGCCCGCGTTTCATCTGGCGCTGACCGCGCATCGGCCAGTCAAGTACTTGGAGCATCCCTGCATGCGTCCCGGCACGCCGCCGATCTGGACATTGACAGAGCTTGCGCAGATCTATGTTGGCCAGATCGAAAAGCGGTGGCCGACCGGGCCGATCCTGCTGAGTGCATTCTGCATCGGCGCCTATGTCGCCACCGAGATTGCACGCCAGTTTGCCGCTAAGGGGCGCCCGATCACGCATCTGGTCCTGCTTGACCCGAATATCCCACGTCTGCAGGTCATGCGCATGCGTCTGGAAGCCGGCCTGCCGAACACCCTCACGGCCAAGACCTTTGCAGGGCGCGCGATCGACCTGTGCGATCGGGCGATCAACGCAAGACTGCTGGGCGGCGACGGGTATCTGCGGGGAGACCGGCGGCGATCCAAGGCGCTGCGGGCCTATGGGATCTATGTATCGATGCGCTATCTGCGCCGGTTCAACGGCGCCCCGGAGCATATGAGCCTCGATTACTGGGCGCGTGGCCTGATGTTGTCGGCGGCAGCCTATGACGACCTCGCACCCTACACTGACCACGTCGATATTGTCGCCTCCGAAGAGCACCGCGCGATCTTCGAGAGAAGCCCTGAATTCCTGCAGGCGATCCTGCCGGATCATACCATCCACTACGTCGAGGACACGCATTGGGACATCGGCATGACGGCGAAAACCGCGCGCCGCGTGTCCGATTGCTTTGAAGCCGCATTTGACGACATCACAAGAAAGTCGGCAGGCTGAACGGCCCGATGCAAAACGAAACGCCTTCGGGCAGTGCATCCCGCGCGGCGCTGCGCGCGTTGACCATCATCGGCAGCGCCTCGGTGTTGCGTATCCTGATCGGTATTGTCCGGCTCAAGATCATCGCGGCGCTGCTGGGGCCGACGGGGGTCGGGTTGTTCGGGCTGTTTACCAATCTGCAAGGATCGGTCGCGTCGATTGCGGGGCTCGGGCTGAACTTTGGCGGGGTCCGCCAGATGGCGCTGGCGAAGGATGATCCCCTGCGCCTGTCGAACGCCCGCACTGCACTGTTCATCGGCAATCTGTTGCTTGGCCTGATTGCCGTGCCGGCGGCATTCTTCGCCCGCGAATGGCTGGCTGAGCTGATTTTTCAGGATCCGGGACGCGCATGGGAATGCGGGCTGATCGGTATCGGCGTCTTGCTGGCGTTGATGGCCGGATCGCAGGCGGCGGTGCTTCAGGCACTTGGGTTTATCAAGCCGCTCGCCTGGCTGAGCGTGATCGAAATCACGCTTGCGACCGGGATAGGCACGCTGATCTTGCTGGAGTGGCGCCTTGGGGGGATCATTGCGCTGGTCTTGCTGACGCCTGCGCTTAACTTCCTGATCGGGTTGGTGCTGGTGGCCCGCAACGCCGCTGTCGACGTGGCGCCGCGGTGGGCGGCGCTGCCGGGTCAATGGCGCGAGACGGTGTCGATTTCGCTCGCTCACATGGCCGGAACCAGCGTCGCACTTCTGACGGTGACCTTTGTCCTGGCGGTGACCGGGTATTATCGCGGCACGGCCGATGTGGGGCGGTTGCAGGCCGTGTTGTCGATTTCGGGGCTTTCAACCAGCTTTCTCATCGCGGCGATGCAGACCGATTACTATCCCCGGTTGGTGAAATCTGCTGCCAACGTTGCCGAAACGAACGCTTTGGTGAACGCGCAGGCCCGGCTGGGCCTGCTGGTCAGTGGCCCGTTGCTGATCGGGTTGGCGGGGACGGCTGAATGGATCCTGCCCTTACTCTTTTCTGCCGAGTTTGCACCGGCTGCGACGCTCATGGGGTGGTGGCTGCTGTCGGATATCCTGCTGATACCTGCCTGGGTGGTTGGTTTCCTGATGGTCGCCCACCAGGACAGCAAGGCCTATTTCACAACCCAGTTTCTGGCCAATCTTGCCTTTGCCGTGGTGGTGTCCGGCCTGCTCGGGCTGGAATTCGGGCTGGCATCGCTGGCCATTGGCAAGATCGCGATGACGGCAATTCTGCTGGCGCTGGCGACGGGGCTGGCCAGACGGCATCACGGCTTTCGGTGGTCGAGCAAGGTTGTCATCTTGGCGGTCCTGTTCATGGCGATCATCGCTGCGCTGCGTATCCTCGCCGTGCTGTGGCCCGGTGCGGCCATCGTTCCTGGTGTGTTGGCCGCGGTCTTGTGCGGGGTTTACAGCCTTCGCTGCCTGTCTCGGATGGCTGATGGCGGCATTGCTGCCCGGCTGGGGTTTCTGTGCATGGGCCGCCGGACCCGCAAATGAGCGCAAATATCCCAACTGTGCGGGGTGTCATGCGTTGCGCAGTCGAGGCGGGGTGAGTTATCAGGCCGTCGACGTCGAAAGTCGGGAACTTTTCAGGTTCCGGGCGGTTGGAACATCCTGACCTTTGCGTGTGGCGACAGTAGAATTCAGCAATTTCCCGTGTTTCGGGCGGCCGGGCGCTGCCATGCTCGGAAAGTCGCTGATTTAAGGGGCCGGGGGCATATGGGTGGTTTGAAATACCTGTGCGAAGTCCTAGACTTCGCTGCTACGACAATAGCGCGACGTTGTCGGTAATCCAGTGTCGCAATCAAGGGGCAATCGCCCATGGCCGAAGAGGCGGAACAGGACCGAACCGTGGCTGAACGACGCCGAAATGCCCTGTTTTCCTTGCTGCTTCTGGCAGCGTCCGCCGGTGTGCCGTCGGCCGCTCTGGCGCTTGAGGTGCAGATATCCACGCCCCGCGACAATCCGGCCCTGAACGAGACTTTGGGCGCCGCGTCGCTGCTGATGGCAATGCAGCCGCGCACGGACCTTGCGGCACAGGATATCGTCGCCGCTGCGCGGGCTGATTATCAACGGTTGCTGACCACGCTCTATGAACAGGCGTATTATTCGCCGGTGATCAGCATCACGCTGGACGGTCGCGAAGCGGCGGATCTGTCGCCCGTCGCGCCGCTGGGGGATGTGAAACGTGCGGTGATCCGGGTGCAGCCCGGCCCGCTGTTTCGGTTTGGCGATCTGCGCATGGCACCGCTGGCGCCGGGCACGCGCTTGCCCGAAGGATTCGCAAAGGGTCAGGTGGCCGGTGTTGATGTGCTGAGAGACACCGCCGAGGCGGGCGTGGACAACTGGCGGGCCGTCGGGCATGCCAAGGCCGCGATTGGGGCACAGCAGATCACCGCGCGCCACGACCGCGCCCGTATCGACGCGGCGATCGCGCTGGAGCCTGGCCCGTTGTTGCGTTTCGGTGATCTGCTGGTCACCGGAAACGACAAAGTGCGTACCAAACGGATCAAGGAAATAGCGGGGCTGCCGAAAGGTGAGGTTTATTCACCCAAGACGCTGGAGCGCGCCACTGAACGGCTGCGGCGAAGCGGTGCATTCAATGTTGCGACTCTGCGCGAGGCCGATGAGGTCGGGCCGGGCGATACGCTGGATATCACCGCGCAGATCACCGAGGCGCCACCGCGCCGGTTCAGCTTTGGTGCGGAACTGTCGTCGCTTGAAGGGCTGGGGCTTTCCACGATGTGGATGCATCGCAATATCTTTGGCGGGGCAGAGCGGTTGCGGCTGGATGGCGAGGTCACCGGGATTGGCGGTGACAGCGGCGGGATCGATTACCGGCTTGGCGCGCGGTTCGAGCGGCCTGCAACGTTTGATTCCGATATGGATTTCTTTCTGGGTTTCGAGTTCGAAGAACTGGACGAACCATCGTTTTCTGCCACCACCTTCGCGCTGGAGAGCGGGATCGTGCACCATGCGTCGGAGCATCGCGAGTTTTCTTACGGGGTGGGCTATCGGGTCTCGGACACGGTGGATGTGTTCGGGACGGGATCCTATTCGATTTTCACGCTGCCGTTGAGCGCGCGCTACGATTACCGCGATGACAAGCTCAACGCGAAATCGGGCTATTTTGCCGAGGCCAGCATGACTCCGTTCGTCAATCTGTCTGGCACCGATGACGGGATGCGCAGCAAGCTTGACCTGCGCGGCTATTACAGTGTCGGGCCGGAAAAGCGGGTGACACTTGCAGCGCGTGGGCAGGTTGGGTCGCTGGTCGGCCCCAACCTGGCGGACGCGCCTGCGGATTTCCTTTATTACTCGGGCGGCGGCGGCACGGTGCGCGGGCAGGGTTACCAGTCGCTGGGCGTGGATTTGGGCGGCGGCAGCATCAGCGGCGGCCGGTCGTTCTTGGGGCTGTCGGGGGAATTGCGGGTTCAAACCACCGAAAAGATCAGCCTCGTGGGGTTCTACGACACCGGCTATATCGGCGCCGAGGGGTTCCCCGATGGCAGTTCCGGCAAGTGGCATAGCGGCGCGGGCGTCGGTGCGCGCTATGACACCGGGATCGGTCCGGTGCGGCTGGATGTGGCCGTCCCGGTCAGCGGGCCGGGCAGCAATTCGGGCTTTGAAATCTATATCGGCATAGGACAAGCATTTTGAGCTGGCTTCGCTTCATACTGGTCGCGCTGGTCCTGTGCCTGCCAGCCGTCGTGACGGCGCAGGACAGTGCCGACGACAAGGGGTATCTGACGCGCCTGTTGCAGGACAGTCTGGGCGGGGAGGGGCGCGTGGTCGATATCACCGGGTTTCGCGGCGCATTGAGCAGCGAGGCGACCATCGACAAGGTGACCGTGGCGGACAAGGACGGCATCTGGCTGACCCTGACCGATCTTACCTTGCAATGGACGCGTTCGGCGCTGTTGCGTGGCGAGCTCGACGTGCAGACCCTGAGCGCCAAGAAGATCGTGCTGTCCCGCGCCCCCAAGGAAAAGAACGACGGTCTGCCCGCCCCCGAGGCAGAGCCGTTTTCGCTGCCGGAACTTCCGGTTTCGATCAAGCTCGACACGCTCAAGGTGGACGAGATCATCATTGGTGCGCCGCTGTTGGGCGAGGAACTGCGGCTGTCACTCAAGGCTTCAGCGATGCTGGCGGGCGGCGACGCATCGGTGGACCTGTCGGCCCGCAGGCTGGACGACAAGCGGGGCACGTTCAATTTCAAGGCGAAGTTCGCAGAGGCCAGCCAGATGCTGAACCTCGATCTGGCGTTGAGCGAGGCAGCAGGGGGGATCGCGTCGCGGCTGCTCGACCTGCCGGGACGCCCCAGCGTTGATCTGATCGTTGCAGGCGAGGGGCCGCTGGATGATTTCGCCTCTGACATCGAGCTGAAATCCGACGGTGAAAAGCGCCTGTCGGGTCAGGTCATCTTGAGCGCGGTCAAGGCCCGGGCAGGTGGTGACGACCCTGCACGCCAATTCTCGGCCAATCTGGGCGGGGATGTGACCGCTCTGCTTGCGCCGAAATATCGCCCTTTCTTTGGGGATGACGTCACCATGCGCGTGGCCGGGCAGCGCGAGCCGGACGGCGCGCTGACGCTGAGCGATCTGCGGCTTACGGCGCAGGAAGTGTCATTGACCGGGGCGCTTGCGCTCAATGCCGAACAGTGGCCGACGCAGATCGCGCTGGAGATCGAACTGGGCGGACGCGGGGCTACAGTGCTGCCTATCCCCGGCCCGCAGACCAAAGTGGGCCACGCGGCGTTGAACATCACCTACGCGGCAGATCGGTCGAACGCGTGGACCGCGCGCTTTGACGTGTCGGAACTGGCGCGCGCGGGCATCGGCATTGGCACGTTGCAACTGGCCGCAGGCGGGGTGCTGGAGGGCGACGTGGGCACATTGGGGCGCGTGACCGCCGATGTGCGCTTTGCCGCCGAGGAGCTGAGTTTGGCCGATCCGGCGTTGGCCGAGGCGGTGGGGGCCAATCTGGTGGGCACGTTCAGCATGTCCTATCTTGAGGGCGAGTTGCTGAAGCTGACCGGTCTTGACCTGCGCAGTGCATCGGCGCAACTGACTGGCGCGGCGGATATTGACGCGCTGCAAAGCGGTTTCAAAACCGATCTGGAAGCCGAGCTGACCACCAGTGACTTGTCCAAGTTCTCGCGCTTGGTCGAACAGCCGTTGAGCGGCGCGGCCAAGCTTGGTCTGAACGGCACCGTAGCGCTGGGCGGGCAGTTCGATCTGTCCATCATTGGCACCGCCACCGATCTGGGTGTGGGGCAGGCGCAGGCAGATACGCTGCTGCGGGGCAAGACCGCGTTGAACATCACGGCACGGCGCGGAACCGAGGGCACCGTGCTGGAACGTGCCGAGATCGTGAACGAGCAAGTTGCCCTTTCGGCGACGGGTCGATTCGCCACCGACGATTCCGAGGCATCCTATGCGCTGCGTCTGGCCGAGTTTGGCGAGATCGAACCACGCCTGCCCGGTCCACTGACGGTCCATGGCAAGGCGGTGCAGGATGCTGTCGGTTGGCGCGTCGATCTGACGGCGTCAGGGCCGCTTGAGGCGCGCGCCAAGATCGCAGGGCTGGTGACCGGCCCCGATGCGCGCATCCGCTTTGATGCGGGGGTGCCGGATATCAACCCGCTCGTTCCGGCCTATTCCGGTGCCGTGGCGTTGAATGGCACGCTGGGGCAATCGCCCGAGGGATGGCTGATCGACACGGAACTGCGCGGGCCTTACGGGCTGACGGGAGAGGTCGAAGGGCGTGTGACGGGCAAGGAGCCGAACTTCTACTTTGACGCGCGGCTGCCGGATGTGCGCCCGCTGGTGCCCGGCTATTCCGGTCCGCTTGCCGCCACCGGTACGCTGGAGGAAACATCGGATGGCTGGCAGGTTGATACAGATATCTCCGGGCCCTACGGGCTGACCGCGGATGTCGAAGGAACCGTGACAGGGGCCGCGCCTGCGTTCCGCTATACCGCGCGCTTGCCGGATATCCGTCCCTTCGTGCCGGAAATTGCCGGTGTGCTCACGCTCGACGGCACTGCACAGCAGACCGGCGAAGGGTGGACTATCGACACGGCACTGGCAGGGCCGGGCGGCACCAATGCCAAGGTCGCGGGCACCATCGCGAGCGGCGAGCAGATGAACCTGACCGCAAGCGGGTCGGTGCCGCTGGGCCTGAGCGAGCCTTTCCTGCGCCCGCGCAGCTTGCAGGGACAGGCGACCTTCGACCTGGCGCTGAATGGTGCGCCGGGGCTTGGCGCGCTGTCGGGCACGATCAGCACCAGCGGCGCGCGCTTTTCCGCACCCTTGTTGCTGATCGCACTCACCGGGATCGATGCGCGCGCCGAGATTGCCGGCGGGCGTGCTGACCTGTCGCTCAGCGCCAATGTCGCGAATGGTGGCCGCCTGTCGGTCAGCGGGCCGGTGCAGTTGACCGGGGCAATGCCCGCCGATCTGCGCGTGTCACTGGCCGAGGTGGTGGTGACGGATTCGCTGATCTATCACACGCGGGTGTCGGGCGCTCTGGATATCAACGGCCCGCTGCAGGGTGGGGCACGCATCGCCGGGCGGTTGAGCCTGGGCAAGACCAGCATCAGCATTCCCTCGACCGGGATCACCAGCTTTGGCTCTTTGCCGCCGATCACCCATGTGAACGTGCCTGCCGCCGCGCGCCAGACCCAGCAGCGCGCCGGTGTCGGGTCGGGCGCTGACGGCGAGGCGGGGCGCGCCGGGCCGGTCTATCCGCTTGATGTGACGATCTCGGCCCCATCGCGCATTTTTGTGCGCGGGCGCGGGATTGACGCGGAACTGGGGGGAGAACTGCGGCTGACCGGGACCACGGCGGACATCATTTCGGCCGGGCGTTTCGATCTTGTCCGCGGGCGGCTTGATGTTCTGGAAAAGCGGTTCAATCTGGACGAGGGCCGGGTGTTGCTGCAAGGGGATTTCGACCCCTACCTGATGTTCGTCGCCCGAACCGACACGGGCAACGGTACGGCCAGCGTGACCATCGAAGGTCCGGCTTCTTCTCCCGAGGTCAGTTTCAGCTCGGTGCCCGATGCGCCACAGGACGAGGTGCTGTCGCAGATCTTCTTTCGCCGCGACCTGACGGAACTGTCGCCGTTGCAGGCGGCGCAACTGGCCAGTGCTGTCGCGACGCTTGCGGGCAAGGGGGGCGAGGGCGTTGTCAGCCGGCTGCGGCGCAAGATCGGGGTGGATGATCTGGACGTCACATCGGACGAGGACGGCAATACCGGGCTGCGCGTGGGAAAATATATCTCTGACAATGTCTATACGGATGTCACCACCTCCAGCGGTGGTGGTGGTGCGATTTCGCTGAATATCGATCTCAGCAAATCCGTGACCGCGCGTGGCTCGGTCGACAGTGAGAACGAAAGTAAGCTGGGCATCTTTTTCCAGAAGGATTACTGACCCCGGCCCAGACATCTATGGCAGCGCCGCGTAACGCGTGGCATTCTGAGCCAAAGAAAGAGAGTCGTGCGCATGAAAATCGCCCTGCTGCAATGCCCGCCCCCCGCTGCTGATCCCGCTGCCGGTCTGGCCCGGATCGACGGTGCGGCCCGTGACGCCGCCGCGCGCGGTGCGGCGCTGCTGGTCACGCCCGAGATGGCCGTGACGGGCTATGCGATCGGGGCCGACACCGTGCGCAAACTGGCCGAGCCTGCGACCGGTGCCTATCACAAGGCTGTTGCTGATATGTGCCGCAAACACGGTCTTGCCATCGCCTACGGCTATCCCGAGCGCGGCACGGATGACGATCAGGGCGGTGCGATCTACAACAGCGCCCAGTTGGTGGATGCCTCCGGCCAGGCGCGGATCAATTACCGCAAGACGCATCTGTTTGGCGATGTGGACCGTGCGCAGTTCCTACCCGGTGCGGCGCTGTCGCCGGTTGTTGCGCTGGGCGACATGCGCGTTGCACTGGCCATCTGTTACGACATTGAATTCCCCGAACTGGTGCGCGCCCATGCGCTGGCCGGAGCCGATCTGGTAATCGCGCCCACGGCCAACATGGTGCCGTTCGACAGCGTTTGCAGCCGCATCGTACCGGCGCGAGCCGAAGAGAACGGCATCGGCATGGTCTATGGCAATTTCGTGGGTTCTGAGGGTGAATTCACCTATTGCGGCGCGTCTTGCATCGTGGATGCGGGCGGTCGCGATCTGGCGCGAGCCGGCGCCACGGACACCGCATTGCTGATCGGTGATTTCGTTGGCAGACATGCGCCGGAGGGGGCGCATCTGACAGACAGGCGCCCCGATTTATACGCCGCGCTGACGGCCCCCAACACTGGAGGAGAGACATGAGCGACACGCCCATCACCGCATTTGGCCCGGATTTTACCTTTGCTTTCGACGATTGGCTTGCCCATCCCGATGGCTTGGGACAGATCCCTGCCGACCAGTTCGGGCAGGAGGTCGCGGTGATCGGCGCGGGCATGGCCGGGGTGGTGACTGCCTATGAGTTGATGAAGCTGGGGCTGAAGCCGGTCATCTACGAATCCGGCAAGTTCGGCGGCCGCCTGCGGTCTGAGCTGTTTGAAGGCACCGAAGACGTGATTGCGGAACTGGGCGGTATGCGCTTTCCGATCTCGTCCACGGGGTTTTATCACTACGTGGACAAGATGGGCATAGAATCGCGCCCGTTCCCCAACCCGCTGAGTGCGGCGGCAGGATCAACCGTCATCGATCTGGAGGGCAAGCCGCTCTATGCCGAGAGCCTGGACGATCTGCCGCCGCTCTTTCGCGAAGTGGCCGAGGCCTACGATCAGGCACTGGAGGATGGCGCGCGGTTCTCGGACCTTCAGGCGGCGATCCGGCGCCGCGATGCGGCCGGGGTCAAGGAAATATGGAACCCGATCGTCAAGGGCTGGGACGAGCGCAGCTTCTACGATTTCGTCGCGCAATCCGATGCGTTCAAGAAGCTCAGCTTCCGGCATCGCGAAGTCTTTGGCCAGGTTGGCTTTGGCACCGGCGGCTGGGACAGCGATTTTCCCAACTCGATGCTGGAAATCCTGCGGGTGAACGCGCTGCGTCTGGACGACGATCAGCGCTACATGGTCGGCGGGGTCGAGAGCGTGCCGCGCGGGTTGTGGTCGCATGCGCCCGAGCGGATCGTGCATTGGCCGCGTGGCACCACATTGGAGAGCCTGCATAGTGGTGCGCCGCTGCCCGGCGTGATCCGTATCCACCGCGATGGTGACGGAGATTTCGCCGTTACAGACCGATGGAAGCGTACCAAGCACTACGGTGCCGTGGTCGCCACCTGCCAGAGCTGGCTGCTGACAACCGCGATGGATGTGGAAGAGCGCCTGCTGAGTCAGGATATGTGGATGGCGCTGGACCGCACGCGCTACATGCAATCGTCCAAGACCTTCGTGATGGTGGATCGCCCGTTCTGGCGTGACCGCGATCCGAAAACGGGGCGCGAGACCATGAGCGTCACCCTGACCGATCGGATGACGCGGGGCACCTACCTGTTCGAGAACGGGCCGGACAAACCGGGCGTGATCTGCCTGACCTATTCATGGATGTCCGACGCGCTGAAAATGGCGCCTCTGCCGGTTGAGCAGCGGGTTGATCTGGCATTGGCGGCGCTGTCGAAGATCTATCCGGAGGTGGATATCGGCAAGCATATCATCGGCAATCCGATCACCGTCAGTTGGGAGAACGACCCGAATTTCCTCGGTGCGTTCAAGGGCGCGTTGCCCGGCCATTACCGCTATAACCACCGGATGTACGGCCATTTCATGCAGGACGACATGCCGGCCGAACAGCGCGGGCTCTTTCTGGCCGGGGATGGGATCAGCTGGACGCCGGCCTGGGTCGAGGGCGCGGTGCAGACGGCGCTGAACGCGGTCTGGGGCGTGATGCATCATTACGGCGGGCGAGCGCATCCGGGGAACCCCGGGCCGGGCGAAGCCTATCCAGAGATGGGGCCGATTGATTTGGGGGATTGAGGCACCGCAAGAGGAGCCCGCAACACCCTATGGTGACTAACTTTTTACGTTTGTGATTCGACGGCGTGTCGGGCTATGTACCTCTGGGTTGTTTCGGCTTGGAGAAATTCGCCTGTATCCGTGCTGCTGCGTTTGCTGGCCATTTCGGGCCTGAGCGTGTTTCTGGCTGCGTGCAGTTTACCGCGCGGTGCCGCCCTGCAATCCGAGATACTGACCGAGCAGGATGCGGCTAATCCCACATTTGCCGTAGTGCCCGTCACGCGCGCGGCGATGGGTCATATCGCGACATGGCCGGTGACCGGTTGGTCAGGGCGCTATCACTGGCCAAAGGCTGGGCGCGGCCCCGATTCGACGCTCATTCGTGCTGGTGACGTGCTCGATATCCATGTCTGGGACGCGGACGAAACGTCACTGCTGATCGGCAGGGGCGGACGTAACACGGCATTGCCGCAAATGACCGTTTCGGCCAGTGGCGAGATTTTCATGCCTTACGTGGGCAAGGTGCGGGTGCGCGGCCTGACGCCCGTTCGGGCACGCGACAGGATACAGGACGCGCTGACCGGCATATCGACCTCGGCGCAGGTGCAGTTGAACGTGACGCCCGGGCGAAACAACGCGGTCGATCTGGTCAGCGGCGTGGGCGCGCCCGGTCGCTACACGCTGGAAAATCGCGATACGGGTATCCTCAGCGTGCTGGCGCAGGGCGGCGCGGGATCGACAGCGATCTGCGCCACCCGTTGGTGCGGTTAATCCGTGGCTCGCATACCTACGAGATCCGCGCCGAGCGGCTGCTGGCCACGGCTTCGGCCAATGTGCTGGTGCGTGGCGGTGACCAGATCGCAGTGGTCGAGGACACGCGCAGCTTCAACGCGCTGGGGGCCGCGGGCGACGAGCGGATCATCTACTTTGAAAAAGCCCGGATGAGCGCGATGGGCTGTAGGCGATAGCCGCGCCGACCCGAAGGGTGTGCTGGTGCTGCGTGACTATGATGCGAAACAGGTGGCCGACGGGATAAAGGGGCCCGCGCGAGAGCAGGTGGTCTTTACCATCGATCTGACCAGCGCCGATGGTCTTTTTGCCGCGCGGCAGTTCCAGATCAATCCCGGTGACACGATTATTGCTACCGAATCGCCTGTTACCAACGTGCGGATGATCCTCGGGCTGATCGGCAGCGCCGTGGGGGGGCACGCAGGTGGTGAATAATTGGTAGCAACCGTGTGGCGTGCACTCAGAGCGCCGTCAGCGTCGCGCTCATGGAGGTGACACCATCGGAGCGCTCAATGCGCCCCTGGCGCGGGTTTCCCGGCGTGCCCGGCAGGTAGCGCACCGGTGTTGTCAGGAATACCGGCGCCTGCGCGCGAAAGCTGTAGCGGCAGGGGGTGACCCCATCAAACATCTGCATGCACAGTTCGGTCGCCATCAACGGCCCGTGCACGACCAGATCGGGATAACCTTCTTCTTTGCGGCAAAAATCGCGGTCCCAGTGGATGCGGTGGCCGTTATGGGTGACGGCGGAATAGAAAAAGAGCTGGCTTTCGGAATGCAGGCGGTAGCCCTCTGGCACCGGGTCGTTCGGCCCGCGCAGCCCGGGGTCCGGCGCGCCGCGATCCCGGTAGACCACTGTCTGCGCCTCCTCGATGGCCAGTACGCCACCTTGAGTGATTTCATGGGCGAGCGTGACGAAACACATCGCGCCAGACTTGCCTTGCTTGAACGCGACATCGGCCACGGTGACGCGCCGCTGGGCGGGTACGCCCAGTTGCAAGGGAACGTGTACCGTGACATCGCCCGCCGCCCACATCCTGCGCGGAAATGGGGCGGCTGGCAGGAAACGGCCGGTTTCTTCGTGCAGATCGCGGCCCTGATCGGCCTCGGGGATTCCGGTGTTGAAATATGCCCAATGCCAGGTCGGCGGCAACCCGGCCTCTGGCATGTCGCGGCCCAGCAGGACGGCGAGTCTTGCGGCCGGCTCGGGGGCCATGCTGTCGGTCACGGTGCGGGTCCGGCCAATGGCGGCCTCGCATTCTGCGCGCACCGCGTCGGTCAGTTTTCCCGTTTCGGCAGTCATTGCGGCGGCTCCTGTTTCTGGCACGGTTTCGGGCATCCTAGCGTCGATGCGGGTGCCAAGACCAATAGTGTCCGGCGGGGAGGGGCGATAGAGCCAGCCTATTCCGTTTGTGGCAGTTCCGCTTGCCAGAAACCTCGCGTGACCAGATCGCCAACCACCTCGCGGCAGCAGGTCTCGGTCGCGCGGGTTGCGGCGGTAATGCGGGCGGCGGCGGTGCGTACGAGATACAGCTTGCGGCTGAGGCTGGGGTTCCGGATCGGGCTGCCGATCAGCTTGCCCTCCTGGACCATCCCGAAAACCGCGGCGGGCGAGATCACCGTGTAGGCGCTGCCGCGCGCGACCAGCGACAGGATCTGCGGCAGTGAATCCATCTCGATCGTCACGATCGGCTCTGGCCGCTCGTTGCGGGCTGCTTGGTCGATGAACTTGCGTAGCTCGTGGCGTCTGGACGGAAGCACGAGGTCCTGCGCGATGACGTCGCGCAAATCCACCGGCGTGCCCGGCGGGGTCTTGAACGGCCAAAGGTCAGGTGCCGAATAGACCCACAGCTCTTCGGTCAGTAGAAACTCGGCCATGCAGTCACCAAGCCCGGTATTGTCATAGAGGATCGCCAGGTCGATCTCGCCGCTCATGACCCATTCGCGCAGATGTCCGCTCATCCCTTCGGTGGCGCAGAACTGTATCTCGGGCAGCTCAACCCGCAGGGTTTCGGCCATCGGAATCGACAATGCCATCGAGATCGACGGCGGCATACCGAAGGTGACGCGCCCGGCGGGGCGCGACCCGACATTGATCACCTCCGATCTGGCATCCTCCAGCAGGGTCTCGATCCGGCAGGCGTAGTTGTATAGCCGGTCACCCGCCTCGGTCGCCGAGACGCCCCGCGCCGAGCGCATAAGCAGTTCGACCCCCAGCGATGCCTCGAGGTTGCGCACCAGTTGCGACAGCGACGGCTGGGCGATCCCCAGGCTGCGCGCGGCCGCACTCATCGAGCCGTGTTCGACGATCTTGCGAAAATGTTTTAGCTGCCGGGAGTCCATGCCAGCACCCTCCGGATGCGCTGATTTCTGTGTCCCTATAGGATGAACCTATCGCGCGGTAATAAACAAGGTATTTGCCGAAAAATTCCTGCACGGTCATTGTGATGGGAACGCGAACAGGAAGGGTGAAGATGCAGGATCTGAAGGGACTGACAGTTGTTTCTGTTGAACATGCGGTCGCAGCGCCATTTGCGTCGCGAAAGCTCGCGGATGCCGGCGCGCGGGTGATCAAGGTCGAGCGCCCCGAGGGTGATTTCGCGCGTGGCTACGATTCGCTTGTCGCCGGGCAGAGTTCTTATTTCGTGTGGCTGAACCGGGGCAAGGAATCCATTGCGCTTGATCTGAAGGCCGACGAGGACAAGGCTGTTCTGCGCCGGATCGTCGCCACGGCGGATATCCTGATCCAGAATCTCGGGCCGGGAGTGATGGAGCGCCTCGGCTTTGGCCCGGACGATCTGTGCGCCGAGTTTCCCGCGCTGATCTGCTGTTCGATTTCTGGCTATGGGCGACACGGCCCGCGTGCCCGGCAAAAGGCGTATGATCTGCTGATCCAGGCCGAATGTGGGCTGTCGGCGATCACCGGCACGCCCGAAGGCCCGGCCCGCGTCGGAGTCTCGGTGGTGGATATCACCGCAGGGATGACGGCCTATACCGCCATTCTTGAGGCACTCATCGGGCGTGGCGTGACCGGCAAGGGCCGCCATATCGAATTGTCGATGTATCAGGCGATGGCCGAATGGCTGAACGTGCCCTATCTGCAGCACCGCTATGGCGGCAAGACGCCGGCGCGGCAGGGGTTGATGCATCCGACCATTGCGCCCTACGGCCTGTTTGTCTGTGGCGACGGGCAGGAATTGTTGATTTCGATCCAGAATGATCGCGAGTGGGCGGCGCTGATGCAGATTTTCGACGTGCCGGATTATGCGACCGCAAAAGGGTTTGCCACCAATGACGACCGCGTGGCCAATCGCCCGGCGGTCGATGCGCTGGTGCAGAGCCTGCTGGGTCGCCAGAGCCGCGAAGACACGGCGGCACTGCTGGATGCGGCGCGCATCGCCTATGGGCGGTTGTCGAGCATGCAAGATCTGGTGGAGCACCCGCAGAGCCGCTTTGCCGATACCCCGCTGCCGGGTGGGCCGGTGGCGGTTCTGGCGCCCGGTGCGACGATCGCTTCGGAGGAAGGTGCCCCTTATGGCCCGGTGCCGTCGCTTGACCAGCACGGTGCGGCGATCCGGCGCGAGTTCGGCTGAGGTCAGTGGGCCTCGGCCCAGTTGGCGCCTTGGCCTGCATCCACGATCAATGGCACATCGAGCCGCACGGCTGGGTCTGCTGCACCCTGCATCACAGCGCGGGCGGCGGCGATCACATCATCCACCGCGTCATTGTCGACCTCGAACAGCAGTTCGTCGTGCACCTGTAGCAACATGCGGCAGGGCAGCCCCTCGATGGCGGCGGGCATGCGGATCATCGCGCGGCGGATGACGTCGGCGGCAGTACCCTGAATGGGCGCGTTGATCGCGGCGCGTTTGGCAAAGCCCGCGCGCGGGCCTTTGGCACCGATTTCCGGCGTATGGATCTTGCGCCCGAACAGCGTCTGCACATATCCGTGTTCTTTTGCGAATTCCACCGTCGCATCCATGTAGGTGCGGATGCCGGGGAAACGTTCGAAATAGCGGTCGATGAAGCCCTGTGCCTCAGCACGCGGAATGCGCAGGTTGCGCGCCAGCCCAAAGCCCGAGATGCCGTAGATCACGCCGAAGTTGATTGCCTTGGCGCGGCGGCGCACCTCTGGTGTCATCTCGTCCATCGGCACGTCGAACATCTCGCTTGCGGTCATCGCGTGGATGTCCTGGCCCTGGTGAAAGGCATCCTTGAGCGCCGGGATATCGGCGACATGCGCCAGAATGCGCAGCTCGATCTGGCTGTAGTCGAGGCTGACCAGCGTCCGGCCCTCGGGCGCGATGAAGGCGGTGCGGATGCGGCGGCCTTCCTCGGTACGCACCGGAATATTCTGCAGGTTCGGGTCGGTCGAGGCCAGCCGACCGGTGTTGGCGCCGGTCTGGACATAGGACGTGTGCACGCGTCCGGTATCGGGGTCGATATGATCCTGCAGCGCGTCTGTATAGGTCGATTTCAGCTTGCTCAATTGCCGCCAGTCCAACACCCGCGCGGGCAGTTCATGCTCGGTCGCAAGGTCCTCCAGAACATCGGCCCCGGTGGCATAGGCGCCGGTCTTGCCCTTCTTGCCGCCTTCCAGCCCCATTTCGTCAAACAGGATTTCACCTAACTGCTTGGGCGAGCCAACATTGAAGCTGCGCCCGGCAAGCTCGTGAATCTCAGCTTCCAGCCCGGCCATCTTCTGGGCAAAGGCATTCGACATGCGGCTGAGTACGTCACGGTCCACCAATATCCCGTGCCGCTCCATCTGTGCGAGCACCGGGACCAGCGGCCGTTCAAGGGTTTCGTAGACGGTCGTGACCTTCTGACGGTGCAATTGGGGTTTGAAATAGTGCCAAAGGCGCAGGGTGATGTCGGCATCCTCGGCGCCGTATTTCACCGCATCCTCGATCGGGACGCGGTCAAAGGTTATCGCGGATTTGCCGGTTCCCAGAAGGGATTTGATCGGGATAGCGGTGTGGCCCAGATAGCGTTCGGCAAGGCTGTCCATACCGTGATTGTGCAGGCCGGCATTGAGCGCATAAGACATCAGCATGGTGTCGTCGATGGGTGCGACTGCGATACCGTAGCGGGCAAAGATCTTGGTGTCATATTTCATGTTCTGACCGATCTTGAGGATGCTGTCATCCTCCAGAACAGGCTTCAGCGCGGTCAGCACGGCATCCAGATCAAGCTGGCCATCGGCCAGTTTGTCCGACCCAAAGAGGTCATCCGCCTCGCCATCCTTGTGGGTGAGCGGGATATAACAGGCCTGTCCCGGAACGACGCTGAGGCAGATGCCGACAAGGTCGGCCTGCATTTCGTTGAGCGATGTCGTCTCGGTATCGACGGCCACGTATCCACGAGCGGTGATCCGGTCGATCCAGACCTGCAGCGCGTCCATGTCAGCGACTTTTTCATAGCTCGCCGCATCGATCGGCGGCCATTCGGGGGCGGCCTCTTCCGCCCCTTGCTGGGGGGTATCGTCAATCACTGGCGGCTCTACATGCATCGCGTCGGCGATGCGTTTGGTCAGCGTGCGAAATTCCATCTCGGCCAGAAAGCCCAGCAGCTTTTCGGGATCCGGATCGCGCACCTCCAGATCATCCAGTCCGAAATCGAGCGGCGTTTCGCAATCGAGTTGAACCAGCTGGCGCGACAGCCTGATCTGGTCGGCCTTTTCAATCAGGGTCTCGCGCCGCTTGGGTTGCTTGATCTCGCTTGCGCGTGCGAGCAGCGTATCCAGATCGCCATACTCATTGATCAGCAGTGCGGCGGTCTTGATCCCGATGCCGGGTGCACCGGGTACGTTATCCACCGAATCGCCTGCCAGCGCCTGCACGTCCACCACGCGGTCTGGCCCGACGCCGAACTTTTCCTCGACGCCTTCGACATCGATGCGCTTGTTCTTCATGGCATCCAGCATCTCGACCCCGCCGCCGACAAGCTGCATCAAATCCTTGTCGGAACTGATGATCGTCACCCGCCCGCCCAGATCGCGCGCCTGCACCGACAGCGTCGCGATGATATCGTCGGCCTCGTATCCCTCGACCTCCTTGCAGGCGATGTTGAACGCCTCCGTGGCGCGCCGCGTCAGGGGGATCTGCGGGCGCAGATCCTCTGGCATCGCTTCGCGGTTGGCCTTGTATTCGGGGTAGAGATCATTGCGGAACGTGTGACTGCCCTTGTCGAAAATTACTGCCACATGGGTCGGCGCATCGGGGCCGGCATTGCCGTCGATGTAGCGTTGCAGCATGTTGCAGAAGCCAGAGACGGCGCCGATAGGCAGCCCGTCAGACTTGCGCGTCAGTGGCGGCAGCGCGTGATATGCGCGAAAGATAAAGGCAGAGCCGTCGATCAGATGCAGGTGGCATCCCTTGCCGAATTGCGTGGTCATGCGCGCGCGCCTCCTCGAATGGATGGATATGATATGACACGGCGCGGCACCGCTCGCCACCCGTTTGCACGCCTTGACCACTTCGACAGGGCAGATCTGCTTGCGATCCTGAAGCCCCGGCTTCTACTTTGGCCAAATACTCAATTTAGTCCGTAGCAGCACGGCGCAACGGGCAAATGTCTTCAGACTTTGCCTTCAAAATCCTTGTGGATGATCTTGCAGTCGCAATAGGGACATTCGACCCAACCCAGCTCGGCCGGGATTTGCAGCCAGACGCGTGGATGTCCCAGCGCGCCCTCGCTGCCGTCGCACGCCACCTTGTACTGGTCTACGATCCGAATTTCAGGGGCCTGCGTCACCATCGGGGCGTTTCCTTTTGCCGTCACTTCACCTAGGTCCAGTTATGAGCGATCCCAAAGGTAGGGGCAAGAGGACCATGAGCGAGAACGCCATCCAGATTCGCGGTTTGCGCAAAACCTATGCCGGACGCCGCGGTGTTCCGGGCAAAGAGGCGCTGCGCGGCGTTGACCTGGATATTCCGGCAGGATCCGTATTTGGCCTGCTGGGGCCGAATGGGGCCGGTAAATCGACGTTGATCAATATCCTGGCCGGGCTGGTGATCAAGACCGCGGGGCAGGTGACGATCTGGGGCTTCGATCAGGACGTGAACCCACGTCAGAGCCGGGCGGCCATCGGCGTTATGCCGCAAGAGCTGAACCTTGATCCGTTCTTTACCCCGCGCGGCGCGCTGGAGGTGCAGGCCGGGCTATACGGTGTGCCCAAGGCGCAACGGCGCAGCGATGAGATCCTGAAGCTGATCGGGCTGGAGGACAAGGCGCAGGCCTATGCGCGCACCCTGTCGGGCGGGATGCGGCGACGGCTGCTGTTGGGCAAGGCGCTGGTGCATGCGCCGCATGTGCTGGTGCTGGACGAGCCGACAGCGGGCGTGGATATCGAGCTGCGCCAGATGCTGTGGGAAAATATCCGTCGTCTCAATTCCGAGGGCATGACGATCATCCTGACCACGCATTACCTCGAAGAGGCCGAAGAGATGTGCGACCAGATCGCCATCATCAATCACGGTCAGGTGGCGGCGCGCGACAGCACCGCGAATCTGCTGGCGCGGCTCGATTCGCGTACCATGATCATTGCGCCTGAAACGCCGGTAGAGACACGTCCGGACGCCCCGGGCATCGAAGTGGCGATGCGCAGCGACGGCGCGCTGGCGCTGACCTATCACGCGGGGCAGACCAGCGCCGAGGCAGTTCTGGCGGCTGTCCGCGAGGCTGGCATCCGCATCCGCGACGTGCGCACCGAACAGCCCGATCTACAGGACGTTTTCCTGGAATTAACGCAGAGCCGCGAAAGCGTTCCGCAAGAAGCCTGAATCACGGTATTTGGCGGAGCGCGGTGCAGGGCATGATCGCTGCACGCGCCTCGCCTTTGTCCGATGTCTCAGGTTTTTCTGAAAGATTTCAGGTCGGGCGCGGAACCATCCGGCCCATGTTCCGTCCGCCAAGGATGTGCACATGCAGATGCGGCACTTCCTGCACGCCGTTCTCTCCGGCATTGGAAATCATCCGGAAACCGCCCTGCCCATCGCCGGGCACAACGCCCTTGATCCGGCAGACTTCGGCAATTGCGCGGTTGAAATCGACGATTTCGGCGTCCGATGCCTCTGCCGCGAAATGATCATAGGTCACATACGGCCCCTTCGGGATGACCAGCGTGTGCACCGGCGCTTCGGGCGCGATATCCTCGAAGGCGAGCGAATGCTCGGTTTCCAGCACGGTGGCGTTGGGAATCTCGCCGCGCAGGATCTTGGCAAAGATGTTCTGGTCGTCATAGTCGTAGGGCATTGCAGTTCTCACCGTAGTTGGGGGACGCGGAATTGCGGCATTTTGCGAAACTCCGCGCGACACACAAGCGTTTCATAGGTTCCATGTCAAACGCTTGTCCCGGATTGGACATGAAACGCCTCAATCGGCGAACAGGTGTTCGGATTGCGCGATCGCACGCGCCTTGTCGTGGTCGATATCAAGGAACGCGGCGATAGGCCCGGCGTTTTCCTCGGGGTCGCGGGTTTCGTTGACGACATAGAGATGCTCGAACTCGGCATCGCGTATCTTGTCGCTCTCGAATGTCATGTCGCCGCGGATCGTCGGCAGAAGCCGCTCCAGCGTTTCGGCGCTGGTCTGTTCCCCGGCGAGGCCGACGCGCATGGCATGGCCGATCAGGTATTCGTCCGTGAACACGCACTGGACCTCCAGCATCCGGGTGGTGGAACGGTCGCTGGCGAAATCCTGCAACAGGTCGAGCGCGCTGGGGTCCATGCAGACGATAAGCTGATCGGTCTCGTAATAGTCGAACAGCATGCGCATCAGCGCCCGGCGGTGGCGGGTGCGCTTGCTCAGGCTGGACTGGATGCCGCCCAGATCGGGCAGGTCGGTATGTTCTTCGTTAAAGAGGTATTCGATCGCGGGCACGTTGGTGTACTGACGGATCTGCTCCAGCATACGCTTGGCCACATGCCATTTCTTGCAGATCACGATCATCAGCTCGCGATGTCGGCCCAGCGTGCTCTCGGTTTCCCAGAAGCGGCTGCCAAAGCGGCGCCCGATTCGGCCCCGGCCGGTGAGAAACTTGAAGAGACTGCGGCCTTCATTCGAAATCTTGAACTCTGCCTCGTCGTTCGAATAGAGCGCACCCAGCCGCTGTTTCAGCTCGATGGCTTCGGGGCTGATCTTGCGCGCAAACAGGAAATCCTGCCCGAGCAGCAGATCGTAGTGATCGTTGTAGAATGTCTGCGGCATCCCGTATTCGGTGAACATCAGAAATGTCAGCGTGCGCGTCCTGATCTCTGAATCGGGCACCAGATGGCGCACGACTGTCTGAAAGAACGTCTCATCCGGAATCCATGTGGTGCGGAAGAACCGTATCACATCGCGGCGTTCGCGGGTGAAATTCAGGATCCATTCCACCGTGCGGCGGCGCAGGCACCACCACTGGCTGCCGATCTGAACCTGTATGTCGTGCGGGATTTCGCGCTTCAGTCCCAGTTTGCGCTGCAGGTGAAAGGATGTATCGAAAAGCCACTTATTTTTGCGTTCGTTGAACCAATGGCGGTAGATCAGCCGCTCTTCCTTCATCCCGGTCTTGATCCAGTCGCTTTCGAAGTAGTCGAAGCTTTCGATGTAATCGACATCCTCGGCGTCGAGGAATTCATGCGCATAGCGGGCCGATTTGATCGCGGCGCAATCGCCCGACAACATGTAGAAATGCGTGGCCCGCGGAAACGCCTGCACCGCGGCCTCGACCGCCAGCAGCGTTGCCTGCACCAGGCTCCATTCGCCCCACCCGCATTTGAGCCGCTTGCGAGCGAAAGTGACATTGGGATTGCCCGCCAGTGCGGTCTTGATCTGCTGGAAATCCTCGGGGTTGGCGCGCCCATCGAAATGGATCGCGATATAGTCGCCAGCGGCGGTCAGCATCTCTGCCTGCCCGATGATGGCTTCGGGGCCTTTGTGGCATAGAAGGATGTAGGCGATTTTTGCCATGCGGGAAACAGACTAGCCCTTGTGACCGTGATTGTTTACAGTGATAGTCGCGATGAAGCGTTGAATAAACAGGCTTTCTCTGGTTTTAACGCGAAAATGACCAATAGACCCTAAACAGGGCATTTGAGGTTTGGAGAGGCAGGCATGGGTTTTCCGGGTACATGGATGACCGAGAGCGAAAGCGTGGTGTACCGCGTGGTGCCCAAATGCGCCTGCTCGACCATCGGACAGATCCTGTATTATTCCGATCATGGTGAGTTTTTCGACGGCGATATCCACGATGCCAAGGACGGTTTGCACAAATGGGCGCTGGACGAAAGCCAGCCGCTGATCACCGCCAATGTGACGTCGCACAGCTCTTATGCGTTCACCTGCGTGCGTAACCCCTATACGCGCATCCTCAGCTCGTTCTTTGACAAGATTTGCGGCATCCAGCGCAATGGCAAGCGATACCGGGGCAAGCTGGTCCCGTTGGTGATGCAGAAATACGGTGTCGAAGTGGGTGGCGACGATGGCAAGCAGGACTTTGATCAGATCGCCAGTTTCCGCCGCTTCCTGTTGTTCGCACGCGATACCATCCGCTGGCGGCGCCCGATGGAACCTGACATTCACTGGTCCGCTCAGGCAGGGCATGTCAGCACCTTTATCGTGAACGGCGGCACTTATGACCGGATTTTCTGGACCGAACATTTCAACGAAGGCATGCAGGACGTTCTGAACTCGATCCAGACACCCAAGCCGGTCGATCTGTCCACCATCCCGCGCTTTAACGAGAGCGAAGGGCATGGGCCGAAACGCGCCCACCCGGTGGAAGACTACTTTGACGACCTTTCGATGCACTTGGTCTACGAAATCTACAAGCGCGACTTCGAGCTGTTCAAGTATGACGCTGCCGACCCGTCGAACAAGATGCCCATCGGCGAGATTGATCTGGACGAAGTTCACGCCAAGCTGGGCGAATAAGCGGCGCGGCTCTGGCCTTGAGGCGGATGCGCGCGATGAGTGGGCATGCGCCGACGGCTCCAACAGCGATTGAAAGCGTCGGGTGGCAGGGGTATTCAGACGGCATGGATGTTCCGACCCTTAAGTTTGTTTTCCGGACCCTGGGCGTTGCGGCGATTTGCTTCGCGCTGGCGGCGACCGGATTTGCGCATCGCGGCTTTGCTGCGCCGCGTGATGCGGCTCTGGCCCAGTATCTGGCAATTGGCGGAACGTTCTCGGATATTTGCGGCGACCTCGGCGAGGGGCAGGACACATCCGGGCAGCGATGCGAGGTTTGTCGTCTGGTTGGTGCCGCGGTCTTGCCCGAGGCCGCTGTCGTCCTGCGCCCGCTGCACATTCGGCTTGCTGCCGATCAAATCGGCACCCAATGCGTCTGTGCACCGGCTGCGCAGCTGGATCTTGCGTGCCCGCCGCGGGCGCCCCCGAGCGCCTGAACCGAGTTACACCATCGTTTTCCCATTCCTGCCAGCCCTGTCTGGTACAGTTTCCACGGAGTTTCCTCATGAAACGCTATACACTCGCGGCCGTTGCGGCCTTTACCCTTGCCTGCCATCCGATCAGCGCCCATGAATTCAAGGCTGGCGATCTCGTCATTGACCATCCAATGGCGTTCGAGACGCCCAAAACCGCCATGTCCGGCGGTGGCTACCTGACGATCATCAATACCGGCAGCACGCCTGACCGTCTGATCGAAGTGCGTGCCGATTTCCCCAAGGTCCAACTGCATACCACCGAGGAAAAAGACGGCGTCTTCAAGATGATGCATGTCGAGGCTGTCGAAATTTCGCCGGGCGAAACCGTGAAATTCGCGCCGGGTGGTCTGCATGTGATGTTCATGGGGCTGAACGGCGATCCCTTTGAAGTCGGCGAAGAGATCCCGGCGACGCTCGTCTTTGAAAAGGCGGGCGAGGTCGAGGTCGTCTTTGACGTTGAAGAGCGGAACGGGGAAGCCATGGATCATTCGAAACACGGCACGATGGACTGACCTAACGGGTCAAGGCTCTATGAGAGCTGACCAACCGCCAGCGCTCGCGCTGGCGGTTTTTTTTGCGCCTTGCGTGGCTTGTTGATGCGGGCGGGATCGGTCGCATGTTTCCGTAAAAATTTACCTGACTGAAAAAGTCGGATTGACATACCTGATTGAATCCATCAGATAATCGCGCAACGTTCCAGCCACCTCAGTTTCATTGGGGAAGCCCGACATCCAAAAGATAGAAGGATCTCTCGCATGGCACAGGTGAAGCAGAGACGAAATGACCCAGTATCGCATTCCTGCCCCCCGAGCGTTGTCCGCGCTGACATTGCGGCATTGCTGAGGGAAGCCGAGGCCGAAGCTATGGACGGGTTCAATCTGGAATGGATATTCGACCGCCATGATACCCTTCAGGAGCGCCTGTGATGTCGTTTCATACACCGCCCCGGAAACAGATTGTCGCAAACAACCAACTGCCTGCCTACGACGCCCGCGATTTGATGCAGGGCGGCGATCAGGCGCAGATCGTCCTGGGCGATCAGACCTATACCCTGCGTATCACGCGGGCAGGCAAGCTGATCCTGACCAAATGAATGGGGCAGAGGCAAGACGTGGGGGTGCCCCCGTCGGGATGATCCGGGATCTGGACAGGGTCGAGGCCGCATCGGTTATCTACCTGCGTCTCTGGTGCGATAGTGTGGCGGGCAAGGCGGAAATCGAGACCGATTTCACCACAATACTGGGCGAGGTCGAGGGCCGGCATGCCGCCCGGAGCTTCCTGCAGCTTTGCGAATTGTGTACGCGCGAGGGTCGCAGGCCGCTGATGCGCCATGCGACCACTTGCAAATGCCTCGGCGCGGATGAGGCGTGCTTTGCCAATCTCGTCGCGACAGCGGCTGCGGGAGAGCGCGCGGATGCGATGCTGATCGCAACCTTGATGGTCCGGCCCGCGAAGGCAGGGGAGATGGCCGAACTCGCCCGCGACGTTGGCGTGGCGCTTCGACGCATGCGGCTACCGCCTTTCGGAAACACGGTCGCGCCTGCGCGGCCAGAACATACAACACTTCACTGATCGGATTTATGCATGAGACACACACTTACCCTTGCCGTTGCCCTGACCCTGGGATGCGCCAGTTCAGCTTTGGCCGTGGAGAGGACGGAAGTGCTGGACAACTACGCCAACATCGCCGCCGCCAAGTACCAAGACAGTCTGACTCTGGCGCAGAAGCTGCAGGATGCCGTACAAACGCTGATCTCCGAGCCATCTGCCGAAGCGTTGCAGACCGCCCGGGCCGCGTGGCTGGCGGCGCGTGTGCCGTACCAGCAGACCGAAGTTTACCGCTTTGGCAACGCCATCGTCGATGACTGGGAAGGCAAGGTGAACGCCTGGCCGCTCGACGAGGGGCTGATTGATTATGTTGACAGCGCCTATGGCGGCGCGACCGACGAAAATGCGCTGGCGGCGCTGAATGTGGTGGCCAACCCCATTTTCACCCTTTCGGGCAAGGACGTGGACGCCTCCGAGATCACGCCCGCGCTGCTGGCAGAGACATTGCACGAGGCGGACGGCGTCGAATCGAATGTTGCCACCGGCTATCACGCGATCGAGTTCCTGCTCTGGGGGCAGGATCTGAACGGGCACGCAGCCGGGGCGGGCAATCGTCCCTGGACGGATTATGCGCAGGGCGATGCCTGCACGGGCGGCAATTGCGACCGCCGGGGTGCGTATCTGAGCGCCGCGACCGAATTGCTGGTATCCGATCTGGATTGGATGGCGGCGCAATGGGCCGCCGACGGTGCCGCCCGCGCGACCCTGTTGGAGGACGAGGCTGCAGGTATCGCCACCATCCTGACCGGCATGGGATCGCTGTCCTACGGCGAGCAGGCCGGCGAGCGGATGCGGTTGGGCCTGATGCTGAACGATCCCGAGGAAGAGCACGACTGTTTCTCCGACAACACCCATAACAGCCACTACTACGACGGGCTGGGCATTCAGAATGTCTATC
>Ga0209344_10001671_pt1 | contig 27853 bp, 23 predicted proteins | sample Cruoilmetagenom6_FD_187293 | JGI IMG/M metagenome (GOLD analysis project Ga0209344, IMG submission 187293) | Oil polluted marine microbial communities from Coal Oil Point, Santa Barbara, California, USA - Santa Barbara Oil Seep Sample 6 (SPAdes)... | ecosystem: Environmental > Aquatic > Marine... | reverse complement strand
GAAGTGCGACAGCAATTGCCGTGAAGCCAATAACAGTTTCCATCAGTTTCTCCTACGGAGGATCAAGTCCAACTATTGATAATTAAAGTAAATCGATTAATGTGATTCTGACGCAAGGCTTAAATAGACTATGGTCAGCATCATGAAAATAAAGGCCTGCAAGGTCACTATCAGGACGTGGAATATCGCCCAGCCGAGGTGCAGAACGCCCCCGAACGCCCCAATAAGAATGCCACCGCTATACATCAGGGCGATCAGAATGAATATCAGCTCGCCAGCGAACATGTTGCCGAAGAGTCGCAGCGACAGCGACACCGGCTTGGCCAACAACGCCACGCTCTCGAGTATGAAATTGAATCCGATAATGACAGGTGCGGCGATCAGGCCGAGACCTTTTGTTGGCGGCGCGATCGGATGCAACGTTAACTCACCGATGAATCCCGTCACGCCCTTGTTCTTGATCGTATAGAAAACGATCAAGATAAAAACCGAGATGGACATGCCGAAAGTAATATTCACGTCTGTCGACGGAACCACTTTCATATATTCAATGCCGATCAGCTTGGATAACTCCGGAATCACATCGACAGGGACCAGATCCATGAGGTTCATCAGAAATACCCAAACGAAGATCGTCAGGCCCAGCGGCGCGATCAGGCGGCTCTTGCCGTGAAAGGTGTCTTTGACGCTCGAGTCGACAAATTCGACGATGATCTCGACGAATGCCTGCCACTTGGTCGGCTTGCCCGTCGATGACTTCTTCGCAACACGCCAGAACAGGAGGCAGAACGTCAGCCCGAGGAAAACAGACCAGAACATCGAGTCGACATTGATCGCCATGGGATTGCCGGTGCAGGTGTTCCAAACCCACTCCCCGGTCTCATCCTTGCAGACCTGGAGGTTCTGCAAATGATGAGAAATATAGTCGCCTGACGTTTGTGGGCCGTGTCCGCCTTCAGCTGCCATTCGTGTTACTCGTGTCCGTGTCTGTCTTGCTGCGCATCAGCAACCCCGAGAAGGTCACCAGCTGCGTCGCTATGAATCCTGCAAAAAGTGCCGCTGCCGAGAGCGGCCGTACCAGCGTAAACACGAGCGTGAAAATGAGCACGGTTAACGCGAGCTTTCCAATTTCGCCTATCCAGGCGGCCCGAAGCAGGGCCTGCGCGCCCGGATCCCGGCGTGGTGCTACCAGCCGCAGCGCCAGGAACGCGTTCGGCACCACGGCGGCCAGGCTCCCGAGCATTGCCGAGTAACCAACCACCTTGCCGAAAATGCCCAGGAGGACTGCTGCCAGGGCCGCTCCGACGAGAAACTGCCACATAACAACCCGGGGAATAGTGAGATCCATTTCTCTATGCCTCCGGCACTAAAAACGCCACTTCCATCGGTTCTGGCCGGCGGGTGGTGGCGCATAGGGTGTAATTCTTCCAGGCGGGCCTGTGAATAGCGTGCGCATTATAGAGGTGAGCCAGGGGCATGGCAACCAAAAACCCTTGCCAAAACCGGACATGCCCCAAGGCTTTTTTCCCGGGTTTTTAGGGGGTTTCGGCCGATTTCACTGCGTGCGGGGCCGCGCAAGGGAGAATAGGGTGGCTGGTTCCTATTTGATGTGTTTGAGGATGCCGTCCAGTTCGTCGAGGCTATTGTAGCTGATGACCAGTCTGCCGGCGCCTTTTGGGCTGTGGTCGAGGCTGACTTTGGCGCCCAGTTTCTCGGAGACCTCCATTTCGAGGCGCCGGATATCCGCACTTTTGGACGCAACTTTCTTCGCGGGCTTCGGCTTGTCGCCCTCCAGCATCCGCCTGACAAGCCGCTCGGTCTCCCTGACCGATAGCCCCTTTTTCGCCACCTGGCGAGCCGCATCGAGTTGCTGTGTCGCATTCGATATCGACAGGAGTGCGCGCGCATGCCCCATTTCCAGCTGGCGATCTTCCAGCAGCGGCTTCACCTTGTCAGACAGGTCCTGAAGGCGCAGCAGGTTACTGACCGACGCGCGAGACCGGCCGACCGCCTTCGCCGCCTCGGCGTGAGTCAGGTCAAACTCGCGAATCAGGCGATCGAGTGCCCGGGCCTCTTCCAGCGGATTGAGGTTCTCGCGCTGAATGTTCTCGATGAGCGCCATCGCGATGGCGGCTTCGTCGGGAATCTGGCGAATAACAGCCGGTATCTCCGCCAGCCCGGCCAGCTGCGCGGCACGCCAGCGCCGCTCGCCCGCAACAATCTCGTAGCGCTGCTCTTTGCCTTTGCCGGAAATCGGGCGCGCCACGATCGGCTGTACAACGCCCTGTGCCTTGATCGAGCTTGCCAAATCCTCGAGCGAGTCCTGCCGCATATCGACACGCGGCTGGTACTGGCCGCGCTGCAAGAGCTCGACGGGCAGGTGGCGAAGTGACTCGTCACCCGTTGCCGGCTCACTGGATGTCGGGGCGTCGGCCCTGGCGGTCGGTTTGCTCAGGAGTGCGTCGAGGCCGCGGCCCAGTCGTTTTTTGGGAGTCATATTTCTTAAACAGCTTCGGCCAGGCGCGCATCTTCGCGTCGCAGGATTTCCCCGGCCAACGCCAGGTACGCAATCGCACCGCGCGACGACCGGTCATGTAACAGTACTGGCCTCCCGAAGCTGGGAGCCTCGGCAAGCCGGATGTTGCGTGGGACTACCGTGCGGAAGACTTTTCGGTCGAAGTGCTCGATGAGCTGCAAGGACACCTCGTTGGAAAGATTGACGCGCGGATCGAACATCGTCCGCAGAATGCCGAACACCTCGAGGTCCGCGTTCACCGAGTCGCGCACCTGTTCAATCGTATTGAGCAGCGACGACAGGCCCTCGAGCGCGTAATACTCGCATTGCATCGGTATCAGCACGCCGTCTGCGGCGGTCAGGGCATTCACGGTCAGCATGTTGATCGACGGCGGGCAGTCAATGAGGATGAAGTCGTAGAGCCCGGCTACTGGCGCCAGCGCCTTCTTGAGCTTCATCTCGCGGCCGATTTCCTGCAGCAGCTTAACCTCGGCCAGCGTCAGGTCCTCGTTGCCCGGCAGAATAGCGAAGCCGCCTTCCGGTGGTGACACGATGGTGTCTGCCGCCGTCGCCTCACCGAGCAGTACGTCACAGGCCGAGTTCTCGAGCTCCATCTTGTTTACGCCAGAGCCCATCGTGGCGTTGCCCTGCGGATCCATGTCGACCAGCAATACGCGACGCTGGGTCGCGGCAAGAGACGCCGCCAGGTTGACGCAGGTGGTGGTCTTGCCCACCCCGCCTTTCTGGTTTGCTACAGCAATAATTCGCGTCATTTATCCTGCCCGTCGCAATAGCACCGCGTGCCGTGAGGCCTTCGGCAGGCCCGGCACGTGCAACTCTTCGACATCATGGCTCCACGGAGCCGTCAATTCTTCTAATTCTGTCGTCGGGTAGCGCCCTTTCAGCGCCACAAACACCCCGTCCTCTCTTACGTGATGTCCGGCGATTTCCACGAGGCGCGGCAATGCGGCCAGCGCTCGGGCAATCACGGTATCAAAGCGATGCCCGGGTGCATAGTCCTCGCCCCTGCCTTTCACGGCCGTGACGTTGTCGAGACCGAGCATTCCTGCCGCGTGCTGAACGAACATAATCTTCTTGTTGTTGCTGTCGAGCAGCGTGAACTCTCGCTCCGGCTCGACGATCGCGAGCGGCAGCCCCGGGAATCCGGGACCCGTCCCGACATCGAGAATCGACTTGCCCTGAAGCAGCGGTCTCGCGGCCAGGCTGTCCAGGATGTGCGCCGTGACCATTTCGCCGCGACTTCGGATCGCAGTGAGACTGAACTTGCGGTTCCAGCGCTCAAGCTCCGCGAGAAGCGTATCGAATTTCTCTGCGTGCTCCTGCAGTTCGGTGGATGTCAGGAATTTTTTGCTGTTGAAGCTCACGAAATTATTATACTTTGATGAAAAGACAGGGAGACAAGCAGATGTCCGACTCGATCTATGCGCCGCCAGAGGCAGATGTAACCGCGCCCTCCGGCGACCAGCCACGTTACTACATCGTCGCACCGTTCAAGTTCATCCTGTTATCCGTGCTAACCCTGACCCTGTATTTCGTCTACTGGTTTTACAAGAACTGGCGGCTCATCAAGGAAGATGACAATGATGACCTTTGGCCAATACCCAGGGCGTTCTTCTACATTTTCTTCACGCACGCGCTATTCACAGACGTGCAGGAGAGCTTCAAGACGCAGGAGCGGGAATGGGACTGGCAACCCGGGGTTCTCGCAACCCTGTTCGTTATCGTGACAATTGCCGGCAATCTCGTCGACCGCGTTATCCCGTATGAGGCCTACCCGCTGTTGAGCTCGCTCCTGCCGTTTGGCTCCACGCTGCTCGCGACGTTTTTGCTGCTGCCCGGCCAGAAGGCCATTAACGCAGCATGCGGTGACGATGCTGGCATGCGCAATGCGAAGCTCACAGCAGCGAACTGGGCCTGGATGGTCGTGGGCGGTATCTTCTGGCTGCTCATCCTGATCGGCACCTACGCCATGATCGTGGATCCGACACTGCAGTAACGGGAGTAACGTGCGGCCTTAGTCGCTCAGGTATTTCCTCAGGAACACTACCGTCGCCTGTTGATAGATATCGCGATTCTCTTTCTTGCGATAGCCGTGTCCTTCATTCAGCGCATTCATGTACCAGACGGTGTGACCGGCCTCGCGCAGCGCAGCGACAACCTGCTTTGCCTCCGTCACAGGGACGCGTGGATCGTTCTCTCCCTGCACGACGAACATCGGTATCTGAATTCGCTCAATATTGTTGAGTGGGCTGATCTTCTCCAGATGCTCGCGCATCTGCGGGTCTCGTTCGTCGCCATACTCCACTCTTCTAAGGTCGCGCCGGTAATCCTGCGTATTCTCGAGAAACGTCACGAAGCTGCTGATGCCGACGATGTCGACAGCTGCTTTCAGGCGATCACTGAAATGCACGGCGCTCGCCAGGACCATGTATCCGCCATAGCTTCCGCCAAATACGGCAACCCGTTCGTCGTCGAGGTCCGGCTGCTCACCAATCCAGTCGAGAAGCGCCCCAATGTCCTTTACCGAGTCCTCGCGCCTGAATCCGTTGTCCAGCCCAACGTAAGTCTTGCCATATCCCGATGATCCTCTGACATTCGGGACAACAACTGCGACGCCGAGTTCGCGCAGCCACAGCTGGTAGGTGCTGCTGAACCGCGGCCGTGCCTGGCTTTCCGGTCCGCCATGAATCGACACCACGACAGGAAATGGGCCGTCGCCGGGAGGCTTGTAGACCCAGGCGGGGATCATTCGTTGTTCGCCATCGACCTTGTCGAAAGTCGGATACTGGACAAGCTCCGGCGTCACGAATGCGGAGGTGTCGAGGCCGCCAACCTCGCTCCATGTCCACCGAACCAGCGCTCCATAATCCAGTGGCTCGGTACCCAGCTCGAGCACGAACGAATCACTCGGCGTCTGCGGCGTATTGAGCGTCATGCCAAGGCGGCGGTCGTCGGGGCTGAATGTCAGGCTCCCGGCCAGCCCGACCGGAATGTTATCCACTTGCTGATATCGCCTTGTGCGTGTGTCAAGCAGGTAGATCTTTGCCATGCCATTTTCGTTGACCGAGAATGCCATGCGACGGCGGTCGTGGCTGATCGCCGCACCGGATACGTTCCACGGAATGTCGGCCGTGACGATCACCGGCTCTGCCCCGGGTTCCGCTGATTGCCAGGCGAGCTGATTGAACTCGCCCGCCTCATTGGTCAGGAACCAGAACCCATCATTGGCATCGTCGAAAGCAAGTGGAAGATTGACGCTTTTTTCGCTACCGCCCCCGGCGAGCAACGTGACGTTGCCCGAATCCAGGTCGACCAGGTGCACGCGTGAATCGACAATGCTTACGTAATTCGTGACCAGCAGCCTCGTGCCGCTTGCTGAAAACTCAGAAGGGCCCCACCAGGTGCCATCTGGCGACTCAAGGACCAGGCTTGCCCCATCCGGGGCGGCCGGGTCCATGATCCAGACATCATTTGATGCACCATTGCGGCGAGTGCTTTGAAAGGCAATGCGGGCGCCGCGCCGGTCCCATACAACGGCGCCATTGCGCGACTCGCCGTCCGACAGCATCGTTGCACTGCCGGTTGCCGGGTCCATCAGAAAGATCTGCGAAAACTCACTGCCCCCTGCATCGCGGGTAAACATCAGCTCTGGGCCACCCGGCCTGCGGGAGGCGCCGTTGATCGGCTCGTCGTCGAACGTCAGCTGTCGACGCGCGCCGCCCGGCATATCAACGCGGTGAATCTGGTTTACATCGCCGAAACGGGTCGACACATAGATGCCGTTGCCGCCCTCGGCCCAGTCGCTGAAGCCCGCCGAGCGCACATTCTGGTAACGATTAAGACTGTCGACGACCTGCTCCGGAATTGCCGGTACGTCTTCCATTACCAGGTTTCCGTTGTTCGCGACTGTCTGTGTGACCGTTTCGGCGTGAAGCGGCGCCGCGAATACCACTATCGCGGTGCACACGAGTACCTGACTAGACCTTGTTTGCATGCCTATCTCCTAGGAAACAATTTCGACTACGGTCCGACCCGTAATCGTGCCGTCGATGTACGCCTGGAACGCGTTCGGCAACTCATCGAAGCTGATTGTGCGATTGCCAATGGTATCGAGGTGCCGCGGCTTGAGATCTCCGCCAACGCGCGCCCAGACGGCGCGACGCAAATCGTGGGGCGTATCGACCGAATTGATCCCCAGCAGGCAGACGGCCCGAAGTATGAACGGCATCACGGTCGTGTTCAGTTCATGGCTTGCTGCAAGGCCGATGCTCGCGATGTTCCCACCGTATTTCATCGTGCGCGTCAACCACACGAGGTAGTCACCGCCCAGGTTGTCGATCGCGCCCGCCCACAGTGCTTTTTCCATCGGCCGCTTACCGAAATCGATCTCGTCACGCAGCAGGATCTGTTGCGCGCCGATCTTGCGCAGGTAGTCCTCTTCCGATGCCTTGCCGGTCACCGCTGCGACCTCGTAGCCGCGGCCTGCCAGCATGTCGATCGCGATACTGCCAACCCCACCGGTTGCCCCTGTCACAACAACCGGGCCCTGATCGGGTGACTGACCGTTCTGCTCCATGCGATGAACAGCGAGCGCGGCCGTATAGCCCGCCGTACCAATTTGCATCGCCTCCGCGCAACTCATTCCCTCGGGAACGGCAACGAGGCTCCGGCTATCGATGCGTGCGTACTCCGAGTAACCGCCATCGACCGTTTCAGACAGCCCGCAGCCGTTCACCAGCACGTCGGTCCCGGGCTGGAAATCGGCATCCTCCGAGCTGACGACCACGCCCGCAAGGTCGATGCCACCATTCAGCGGATAGCGCCTCAGGATGCGGCCCTTGCCGGTCGCCGCCAGCGCGTCCTTGTAATTGATTGTCGAGTGCGAGACGCGTACGACAACGTTGCCTTCGGTCAGGTCGTCGATGCTCAGTTGCTGGAAACCGGCGACGATCTTGCCGTCCTGTTCATCGATTCGAAAGGCGCGGAAATTATCCATTGTGTTTCTCCAGCCGCTCCAGCCAGGACACGAGCCCCTGTGCGTTGAGGACGATATCAATCTCGAGTACCGACCATATCGCGTCGCGATCACCCTTGAAACCATGTTCAACAAGTCGGCCGCTCAGGTAGTCATTCATTGCCTTCTGGATGCGCTGTCCACGATTCGGTTCTGCCTGGTGTGCAAGCGCCATCTCGACATAGTCATCTATGCCAGCATGCATATTGGCAGCAAGCCGGTCCAACTCGCGCACCTGGCTGTAATGTGTCAGGTATAGCTGCTCCGGCTCGCAACTCATGATCCGATCGACTGATTTGTGTGCCTCAACAGGATCGAAGCTTGCCGGCGTCGTCGTCGGAAATATGAACGCCCCGTTCGCCGTGTCGCATTCGCGATAGGAAATGCCGAAACTGTCTCCCGTGAACACGCCCCGCGATGACGGATCGTTGAGCACGTAGTGATGCCGCGCATGGCCTTCCGTATGCAACGCCTGCATGGCCCGGCCGTTGAGGTCGAACCAGGCTTCGTCGTCCGCCACCACAACCCGACCCTCATCAATCGGCACGATATCCCCGTACATCTCTCTTGTAAGCTCTTCACCATAGACGCCAATCGTTCCCTCGATCAGCTTCTCCGGGTTCACCATGTGCGGCGCGCCCCGTGGATGCACGACGCACTGCGCATTGGGCAGGTGCTGCATCAGCAACCCGGCGCCACCAGCATGATCGAGATGAATGTGCGTGAGAAAGACGAAGTCGACATCGCCGGCGTCGAGGTCCTGCTGCCGCAATGCGTCGAGAAGAAAGGGAACGCTGTCGTTCGAGCCGGTGTCAACGAAAGCGCCCCGGCCGCCCTCTACTATGAGGTGACTTGCGTCCTGCAGCGGCCGCAGGTACTCGGTGTCGATGGCGAGGATGCCATCGTCGAGTGTGGTTACTTGTGCGTGATTACTCAGGCTTTGTGGTCTCGAGGCCTTCCAGACGAGAGAAGTAGTACGCGAGCTTCGCGACATCTGTCTCATCGATCAGTGCCGCCTGTGCGCTCATGAGCGGGTCTTTGCGTGTGCCGTCACGATACTGGCCGAGCGCTTTGAGCAGGTAGTCCTGGTGCTGTCCGGCAAGTGTCGGCCATGCCGCGTTGACGCTGATGCCGCTCTGCCCGTGGCATTCCGTGCAGGCTGTGGCCTTGTCGAAGGAAGCGCCCTGTGTGCCACCGGCCGCGACCGTGTCGCCGCCGATGTTGGCCAGGTATGCCGCAACATCCGCGATTTCCTGGTCGGTCAGGCTCGTCGCCTGCGCCGCCATCGTCGGGTGCTGGCGCGTGCCGTCACGATAGCCCTTCAGGGCGATCTCCAGGTAGCCGGCTTTCTGGCCACCCAGCTTGGGGACGCGGTAGGACGGGTAGGCGTTGCGGTAACCCTCGATGCCGTGACATCCAAGACAGGTGTATCCGAGTTCCTTACCCGCAGCAGCATCGCCCTCGGCAATAGCGGGCTGCGCAAATAGTGTGGCTGCAAGAAGCAGCACCGCGGCATTAGCTACGCTTTTCATGTTCGTAATCACTTGATAATTCAGTTGTTCCAAACCCTGGCTAAAGCCCAGGGTTGCGAATGAGGCCGCTATGGTAGTGACACTCGGCGTCGATTTCTAGCACTCATGCAAGGTCAGCAGGTAGGTGCATGCTAGCATCGGGGGCTTCCACCGCGTGCAGAATAAGGATTTGACGTGAAGAAAGGTGTTGTTGTCGTACTCATTGTCCTGGCCCTGGTGGTACTCGTATCGCCCGCGATCGTAGGCCGGCTGGCCGAAAAATCGATGGATGAGAACCTTAACTGGGCGGCGCAGGAGAGCGGTGAAGTCCGGGTTACGTCCGAGAGTTTCACGCGCGGCTGGTTCTCATCGGAAGGCACGCATCGGGTCGAACTGCAGGATGGCGACCTGAAGACCATAGTCATGGCTTTCTCCGGACCCGCTGAGCGCGGCGACGAATTGCCGGTCCTGATCATCAACACGAGACTCGATCACGGCCTGTTCCCGGTGGCGTCAATGTCACGGGAGAATGGTTCTCTCGCTCCGGGTCTGGGTAGTGCTGTTTCCACGCTGCAGGTCGAGCTGGATGACGGTGGGAAGATCGATGTTCCTGGCACAATTTACAGTGAGGTCGGGCTGGCCGGCGAGTTGGTTTCGCACTACATCCTTGAACCCGGCTCACGCACGACAGGTGATACGACTGCGTTCTGGGGCTCGACCGACATCGAGGTCAAAACAGACCCGAAGAACGGCAAGGCAATCTTCCATGGCACTGTCAGCTCACTGTCCCTGGATGACGGCGAAGAAAGGGTGTCGCTTGGTCAACTGACTTTTGAGGGTGACCAGGAACCCACCGGATTCGGCATCACGGTCGGTGACGTCAGTTTTGACCTCGAGGACCTGACCGTAAGCCTGGCCGGCCTCGATGCGGGCGGCCTGCGGTCCATGTCCGTTGACGCGACGACCGCGCTCGACGGCAACGACGTCAATGCCAACGCAACAATGAGCATGGCCATGCACGACATGCCGCAGTTCGGTGAGATGTCGTTCGACATGATGTTCGAGCTGACCGGCGCAGATGCTGAACTGCTCGGACGCGTGCAACAGACCCTCGAGAGCGCCGCGGCGGCGGCGGACCCGATGGCAACCTATGCTGCCGCCGAAGGTGATTTGCTGGCGCTGTTCGCGTCTGGTTTCGAAATGAATTTCCAGCAATTCAACATGACGTTGCCACAGGGGACAGTCACGTCGAAGATGCTCTTTTCGTTCAGTGAAAAAGACCCGGCAGGTTTCGCCTGGACGTCGTTACTCATGACCACTGAGGCATCGATTGACCTTTCCATTCCGGAGGCGCTCGTCGAGATGATCTTGCAAGCGCAGCCTGGCGCGGCCATGGCCATCGGCGGCGGCTACCTGGTGAAGAGCGGCGACGCCTACGTTTTGAATGCCGAAATGAAAAAAGGGCTGCTTAAGGTCAACGGCGCACCGATACCTATACCGTTCGGCGCAATACGCTAGCCGTTTGGATGGTGGCACGCGACGCGTGCGCCATCCACATCGCGCAAGGCCGGTACCTTTGAGCTGCACCGGCCGTCCGCTTTGGGACAGCGCGGATGGAACACACAGCCAACAGGCGGGTTTGCGGGCGATGGCACCTCACCGCGCAGCGGCGCGCGTTTCGGGACGACCACCGGGTCGGGTACCGGAACCGAGTCGAGCAGCGCTCGCGTGTAGGGGTGCTTCGGCGCTGCAAAAAGTACCGCGCTATCAGCCACCTCGACCAACCGCCCAAGGTACATGACCAACACCCGGTGACTGATCGAGCGCACCACTGCGAGGTCGTGCGAGATAAATATGATCGACAAGCCCGTCTCGGCCTGAACCTCGCGCAACACGCCCAGTACCTGCTGGCGGACCGACCCGTCCAGCGCGGCAACAGCCTCATCACAAACAAGCACTTTCGGCCTGAGAATGAGCGCGCGCGCGATCGCGACACGTTGCGCCTGGCCGCCCGATAACTCATGCGGAAACCGGCGCAGAAACTTCCGGCTCAGGCCCACCTTGTCAAGCATCGCCTCGACCTGGTCCTGTCTTTCCGCGGCGCTTAGCCGGGGCTCATGTACGCACAACGGTTCCTCGACGATTGCCTGAACTCGCATCTGCGGGTTCAGCGCACTGACCGGATCCTGGAAGACGAGCTGCAGATCTCGTCGTTGCGCCTGTGCACGATCTTCGACCGGCCCCTCAAGCGCGTCACCCGCGTAAACGACTCGCCCGGCAGACATCGGCACCAAACCCAGCATGGCACGTACCAGGCTGGACTTACCGGAGCCGGATTCGCCGACGATGGCGACCGTCTCACCCTCCCTGACCGAGAAACTAACGTCGCAAACCGCCTGCAGGTCTCGATAATCAACCGCCGCATCACCCACGCTGAGGATCGTGCTGCCGTCAATGGCCGCCGGAACCTCGCCGCGGTCCACCCGCAGCGCCGCTGCCAGCAACGTCCTCGTATGCGCATGGCTCGGCGCTGCAAACACCGATGTTGTCGGCCCCTGCTCAACCAGCCTGCCTTTATCGAGCACGATCGTGTGCTCGCAATGGCCTGCGACGATGCCGAGGTCATGGGTGATCAATAACAATGCCGTGTTGTCACGCAGGTCCTCGAGAAGATCGAGTATCTGCGCCTGGACGGTGACGTCCAGCGCCGTTGTCGGTTCATCTGCGATCAGCAAATCGGGCTCAGCGATCAGGGCCGAGGCCAGCATCACGCGTTGCCGCATACCCCCTGACAACTCGTGCGGATACGCGCGGAATTGCCGCTCCGGGTCGGGCAGTCCAACGCTGGCAAGCATGTCGATAACGCGGGCGTCGGCGTCCTCCCCATCGGCCAGGCCGTGAGCAAGCGGTACTTGTCGCAGCTGTTTGCCGATGCGCAGGTAGGGGTTCAGCGCCTGCATCGGGTCCTGGAACACGATGCCGATGCGGCGCGCGCGCAGTGTGTCTAACACGTCAGCTCCCGCCCCGAGGACCTGTTGCCCGTCGAACTCGACGCTGCCACTGACGACCGCCTGCCGCGGCAGCAAACCGAGGATAGCGAGCGCCGACTGCGATTTGCCGGAGCCCGACTCACCGACGAGGCCGACTGACTCGCCGCGGTCAACGAACAGGTCGATGCCATCGACGACCGTGTCGTCGCCGTAGCGAATCGTCAGCCCCCGAACATCCAGCAGACTCATGACGAATGCCTCGCGTCAAACAGGTCGCGCAAGCCATCGCCCAGGAAATTGAAACACATGAGTATCAGCGCGAGCAGGGTCGCAGGAATCAGCAAGATCCAGGAAGCAACCTCCATCTGCCTCACGCCGACGTTGACCAGTTCTCCGAGCGACGTTTGCGGCGCCTGCACCCCTAGCCCGAGAAAACTCAGGAACGACTCCACGAGGATCGCCTGTGGAATGGTGAGCGTGACGTAGACGACGACAATGCCAACCAGGTTTGGCGTAATGTGCCGATAGATGATGCGCGCAGTGCTCACCCCCGTCAGGCGCGCGGCTTCCACGAACTCCCGCTCCCGAAGGCTGAGCGTCTGCCCGCGAACGATCCGTGCCATGTCGAGCCAGTTGATTGCGCCGATCGCGACGAAGATCAGCAGGAAGTTTTGCCCAAACGTAACCATGAGCAGGATCACGAAGAATATAAACGGCAGCGCGTACAGCGTATCGACGAAACGCATCATCGCCGCATCGACGCGACCGCCCACGTATCCGGCGACAGCCCCGTAGGTTACGCCGATGACGAGGCTCACAAGGCTCGCGACAATGGCGACCAGCAAGGTTACGCGAGTGCCAACCATCGTCCTCACAAACAGGTCACGGCCATGTTCGTCTGTACCGAACACGTGCATATCCCCGACCGATGGTGACGACAACAGGTCGTCAACGTTTCTCTCGAGGAAATCGTGCGGGCTGATCCATGGCCCCACCAGCGCGGCAATGGTGATGGCCAGCAATAGGGTCCCGGTTATCCGGATGCTGCGGTTAACACTCACCGATAGCGCACCCGCGGATCGACCGCGCCATAGAGAATGTCGACCAGCAGATTGAGGAACACGATCAGCGACGCGTAGACCACAACAATGCCGAGCACTAACGTGTAGTCGCGATTCAATGCGCCACGGACGAAAAACTGGCCCAGCCCGGGAATGCCGAAGACCTCCTCGACGACGACCGAACCCGTGAAGATCGCGGCAATCGCCGGGCCCATGTAGGACAACACGGGAAGCATCGCCGGCCTCAGGGCGTGCACTCGCACGACGGCGGCCGTGCCCAGCCCCTGCGCGTACGCGGTACGGATGAAGTCGCGGCCCAATACATCGATCATGCTGGCGCGCGTCAGACGGGCGATGTACGCAATCTGTGGCAGCGCGAGCGTAATCACCGGCAGCAGGTAGCGGCTCATCCCGGGCGCACTACTCCACCCGGCGGGCAGCCATTGCAGCTTGACCGCGAGCAGGAGAACCAGCACCGGCGCAATAACGAATACAGGAACAGAGATGCCCGTCATCGAGAAGCCCATAACGATCTTGTCCAGCGGTGTTCCCTGCCGCAGGGCGGCTACGGTTCCCGCCAGGACGCCCAGGGCAAGCGCTAACGTCATTGCGAGTGCACCCAGTCTTAGCGAGTGCGGGAACGCCGCACCGATGAGGTCACCGACGGTGTGCTCGCGATAGCGATACGATGGGCCCAGGTCGCCCTGTAACAGGCCGGACATGTAACGCAGAAACTGAAGAGGCAGCGGGTCGTCCAGATTATAGGCGGCCTCGATGTTGGCTTCGACGTGGGCAGGCAGCACGCGCTCATCATCAAACGGCCCGCCCGGTGCGGCGTGCACCATCAGGAACGCGAGGGCAATGACCAACAACAGTGTCGGTATTGCTCCTAGAACGCGGAGCAACGTGTAGCGCAGCAAATTCTTAATCCAGTGCGGCCCGGAAGCGGTCTCGACCGCCTCCTAGTGACCAGAGGCCGCTTTGAAGCTCAACTGCTGAGAGTAATGGTAATCAAGAACATTGTCTCCCCAGCCTTCTAACTCGGGGCTGACGAGATGCTTCGACACATAGAAGTACAGCGGAATGACAGGATAGTCAGCGAGCATCACTCGCTCGGCCTCTTCCAGGTACAGTTTGCGCTGCCCCGGGTCCGCCTGGTCGGCGGCACGCACCATCAGCGCGTCGAACTCCGCGCTCTCATAGCGCGGCAGGTTTGCCGCGCTGCCGCCTTGCAGCACGCTCAGGAACGTATGTGCGTCGTTGTAGTCGCCCATCCAGCTCGTACGAAACACCTGCGTGACCTCAGCGTCCCTCATGTTGGCGAGCAAGACCTGGAATTCTTCATTGATCAGCGTCGCCTCCATGCCAAGCACTTCACGCCACATGGCCTGAACGGCTACCGCGATCTTCTTGTTCGTGTCATTGGTGTTGTAGCGAACCTCGATCTGCAACGGATTTTCTGCGCTGTAACCGGCCTCCTTGTAGAGGCGCTGCGCGACCTGCTCTCGTTCGTCTTTGCTAAGCGCAGCAAAGCTCGACTGCGGTGGCTCGTAGTTGTTGACGCCCTGCGGCACCCAGCTGTAGGCCGGCGCCTCGCCACGGCCGGTCACATTGAGCACCAGTTGTTCGCGATCGATGGCCATCGACAATGCCTGTCGTAGCGCAGCATTGTCCTTGAATGGCGGCTTGGTCAGGTTGTACCCGAAGTAGTAGACGCCAAGATACGGCGCCACGTGCAATTGATCGGCATATTCTTTGCGTACCAGCGCAAAGTTGTCTGGCGGCACGGTGCTGGTCGTGTGCAACTCGCCGGCGCGATAGCGGTTCAGCTCCGAGCTGTCCTGCACGACTACATGATAGTTGACGGCGTCGATTGCGGTACCGGCATTGTCCCAGTAGTGCTCGTTGCGCTTCAGAGAAATAATAGAGCCCGGCACCCAGGCCTCAAGCCGGTACGCACCGTTCGACACGAGCTTGCCTGGCAGCGCGAAACTGTCGCCGTGTTCCGCAACTGACCCCGGGTGAACCGGGAACGTGCTCGGGTGGGTCATCAGGCTGACCAGGTAGGGCGTGTGCTGCACGAGGCGCAGGACGACCGTCCGGTCATCGGGCGCATCGACACCCAGCATCGACACGGGGATGTCTCCAGACGTAATGCCAGCGGCATTTTCCAGGTCGCCGAGCATGTTTGCGTAGAATGCTGCCGTCGCCGGATCGACGAGACGGCGCATGCCTGCCACGAAATGACCCGCTGTCAGCACCTCGCCATTCGACCAACGCAGATCGTCGCGCAGGTGGAACGTGTACTTGAGGCCGTCGTCGGAAACCTCCCAGCTTTGCGCCGCCGCGGGAATGAGCTCCCCGGTTGCCGAGTAACCGACCAGGCCCTCGCCCAGATCGCGAATGACGTCCGCTGCCTGGATGCTGCGTGACTTGTGCTGGTCGAGCGTTTCCGGGTCGCTGATAAGGCCGCGCTGCAAGGTGCTGGGCGGACCCGCCGGCTCTTCTGTACCGCCGCATGCCCAGAGGCAAGCAAGAACGACGAATAAGCCGAGATTACGGTAGGTTTTCATACGCTGAGCATACCTGACTGACGGCCAGATCGCTGGGTCGTTCTAGGCGCTTTTCCTGAGCTGGCGCTTCTTGATGTGTATCAGGATCAGCGACACGGCCGAGGGCGTCATGCCCTCCAGTCGCGACGCCTGGCCCAACGTGGCCGGGCGCGCACCTTCGAGTCTTTGCCGCGCCTCGTGGGACAGGCCATCCACAGCGGCGTAGTCAATATCCTCGGGCAATCGCAGCGACTCCTGTTTCGCGTGTTTCTCGATTTCGCGCTGCTGGCGATCAATATATCCCGCGTATTTTGCCTGTACCTCAACCTGCTGCTCGATCTGCTCGCGCTGCTCTTTGGGCATCGCCGCGAGGGCATCGCTACCACCGACACCGGGCAAGGCAACGATGTCCCGGTAACGATGCTCGGGTCGTTTCAACAACGCGTTGGCTTTCACGCCGGACACCCTGACTTTTTCGAGGCGCTCGTGCTCCTCTTCGACGCCCTGGCGTTTTGCGTCAAACACGGCCCAGCGCTCATCGTCGACGAGGCCCAGTTCGCGCCCCTGCGGCGTCAGGCGCAAGTCCGCATTGTCCTCACGCAACAGGAGCCGATACTCGGCGCGACTCGTGAACATGCGATACGGTTCCGAGACGCCGCGCGTCAGAAGGTCATCAACCAGCACTCCGAGATAGGCCTCGTGTCGCTCGGGGAACCACTCTTGCAGGTCCTGCGCCCTGCGGGCGGCATTGGTCCCGGCCAGCAGGCCTTGCGCGCCGGCCTCCTCGTAACCGGTCGTCCCGTTTATCTGCCCCGCAAAATACAGGCCGGGCATGTGTTTCGTTTCCAGGGTCGGCCTGAGGTCGCGCGGGTCGAAGTAATCGTACTCGATCGCGTAGCCGGGCTGCGTAATCACCGCTTTCTCGAAACCGACGATGGAGCGCACAAAACGCGCCTGGGTATCTGCTGGCAGGCTCGTAGAAATACCATTGGGATAGACAATGTTTGTGGTCAGCCCTTCCGGTTCGACAAAGATCTGGTGTGACGCCTTGTCGGCGAAACGCACGACCTTGTCCTCAATAGACGGACAGTAGCGAGGCCCCACACCCTCGATCATTCCCGAGTACATCGGTGACTCGTCAAGCGACGCACGAATGATGTCGTGTGTCTCTTCGGTCGTCTTCGTGATGTAACAGGATATCTGCCGCGGATGTTGGTGGCGCTCACCGATGAATGAGAACACCGGGACGGGCTCGTCGCCCGGCTGTTCCTGCATCACCGCGTAGTCAAGCGTATTGCCGTCCAGGCGTGGCGGCGTACCGGTCTTCAGCCGGGCAACGTTGAACGGCAACTCTCGAAGCCGTGACGCCAGCTTGTTCGAGGGCGCATCACCGACACGGCCACCGGCCTTCTCGGTGTTGCCGATCAGGATGCGTCCTCCGAGAAAAGTGCCCGCCGTCAGAACGACCGTCCTGGAAAGTTGACTGGCGCCCTTATCGGTAACGATGCCTGCGACACGCCCGCCCTCGACGACCAGGTCGTCAACGGCCGCCTCGACAACCTCGAGATTTGCCTGCGCCCTGATGATCTGCTGGATGGCCGCACGATACAGCTCGCGGTCAGCTTGCGCGCGAGTGGCGCGTACGGCCGGGCCTTTTGATGCGTTCAGGGTGCGAAACTGGATTCCGGCCACGTCGATCGCCCGGGCCATCGCACCGCCAAGCGCATCGATTTCCTTCGTCAGGTGGCCCTTGCCAATGCCGCCGATGGCCGGGTTGCAGCTCATCTGCCCAAGTGTCTCGAAGCGATGCGTCACGAGCAGGGTCCGGGCGCCCGCTCGCGCGGCAGCCAGAGAGGCTTCCGTACCGGCGTGGCCGCCGCCAATTACGATGACATCAAATGCTTCAGACATTGATCAATATTTAACCGGCTTCCGGTTGCTGGGGGCGCGGATTCTATCGCTTAACCAGCATAACCGAAACTTTACTAACAACAGGCGTTTGTCCAAGATACGCCGTTCGTTTATCCAGCGGATCGCAGATGGCCTGCAAGCCCCTCCGAAGACTGATCACGAGCCTCGCACTGCTCGCCATTTGCGTCGGCGCCGGCGCAGAGGAACTGGCTCTCGAGGATTGCCGCATCAATGCCGGTCCAGGACACCCGGGCATCAAGGCCCGCTGCGGCACGATGCTACGACCCGAAAACCCGGACGATCCCGGCTCGCCGGACATTACCTTGCGTATTGCCGTGGTTCCTGCGCTGAACCTGAACCCCGAGAACGACCCGATCGTGCCCATAGCCGGCGGGCCCGGCCAAGGCTCCGTTGAGTTCTACGCTGCGTACAGGGGCGCTTTCGAGCCGCTGCGCCGCAACCGTGACATCCTGCTGGTAGACCAGCGCGGTACCGGCGAATCGTCGCGCATGGACTGCCCGATCGATGACGACGTGATTCTCTTCGAGTCCGAATTCTCGCTCGAGGACACCCTCCAGTTCATCAGTGACTGTCTCGATGACTTACCGCACGATCCGCGCTATTTCACGACCAGCGTTGCGGTAACCGACCTCGAGGCGGTTCGGGTGGCCCTGGGCTATGCAAAGCTGAACCTCTATGGCGTGTCGTACGGCACGCGTGTTGCGCAGCACTTCGCGCGACGCTACCCGGACTCGACGCGCACTGTCGTTATCGACGGCGTAGTCCCACCGCAGGTTTCCTTAGGACCCGAGATCGCGACGGAGAGCCAGAAAGCAGTCGACAACATCCTGGCGCGCTGTGTTGAAGACCCCGCCTGCAATGAGCGCTTCCCGGAGATCGAGGCAAGCTTCGCCCGCATTGTTGCAGAGCTCCGTGTGGCGCCCGTCGACATCGTTGTGCCAAACCCGAATACGGGAAGAATGGAGGCGCTCTCATTCGGTGAGGCACAGCTCGCCGGCGCCGTACGCTTGCTGGCCTATAACCCGGCGACGATCGCCCTGCTGCCGCTCTTTATTCATGAGGCGGCCGAGGGCAACTGGGTGCCACTTGGCGCCCAGTTCATGATGACGGCGCTGCAAATGTCCGACGCCCTCGCGCTCGGTATGCACAATGCGGTCATGTGCACCGAGGACATGCCGTTCCTCGACCGCACGACCATCGACTACACGGGTATCGAAACCAGCTACATGGGCTCGTTCCAGCTCGAAACACTCGAAGCCATGTGTGAGATATGGCCGGCCGGCCCGATTGATGATGAATTCAAGGTGCCACTGGCTACCGACCTGCCTGTCCTGTTGCTGTCCGGTGATGCGGACCCGATTACCCCGCCACGCTATGCCAAACTTGCCGCCGTGGATATGACCAACTTCCTGCCGCTGGAGGGCAGGCACCAGGGACACGGGCAGATCGCCGTAGGCTGTACCAGCCGCCTGATCGCTGACTTTGTCGATGCTGCCGACCCGGCGGTTATCGACGCGGCGTGCATGGAGCGCAATTTCGTCATGCCTTTCTTCCTCGATTTCTCCGGGCCCGCGCCATGATTACGGTCACGGATATCCACAAGTCGTTCGGCAAGGTGCATGCCGTTCGCGGCGTGAGCTTCGACGCACCGGACGGCAAGATCACCGGGCTACTGGGGCCGAACGGTGCGGGTAAGTCGACCACGCTGCGTGTTCTCTACACCGTGTTGAAGCCGGATAGCGGCAGTGCGGTTATCGACGGCGCAGACGTCGTGACCGATAGCTTGTCTGCCCGCGAAAAAATTGGTGCCCTGCCGCACGGCGCCGGCCTGTATCCGCACCTGACTGCGAGAGAAAATGTCGCTTACTTCGCGAGGCTCTGCGGTCTCGACAAGGCGGAGATCGACGACCGTGTCGACCATATTGTGAAGTTGCTCGAAATCGGCGATTTTGCGGAACGCCGCACGAAGGGCTTTTCGCAGGGTCAGCGCACCAAGGTGTCGCTTGCCCGTGCGCTCGTGCACGATCCTCAGAACATCATTCTGGATGAGCCGTCGAACGGCCTGGACGTCATGGCGACGCGTTCGCTGCGCGAGCTGATTCTCAAGCTGAAGGACGATGGCCGCTGTGTGCTGTTTTCGAGCCATGTCATGCAGGAGGTTGCCGCGCTTTGCGATGACATCTGCATCATCGCGCACGGCCGCGTTGCGATAGACGATTCCATCGACGGCATTCGCGAGCGCACCGCCTGTGAGGACATCGAGGACGCGTTCGTAAAGGCCATCCACCTGGTGGAGCCGGAATGATGGGCACCTCGTTCACGGTCTTCCTTAAGGAGGTTCTGGATAACTTCCGCGATCGCCGTACGCTGGGCTCGGCGCTGCTCATGGGCCCCATTTTTGGCCCGGTGCTGTTTGCTTTCGTCATCAACCTGTCGATCGAGCGTTCGCTGGAAGGCGTCGACAGCGTGCTCGAGCTGCCGGTGATCGGCCAGGAGCGCGCGCCTAACCTGATGGCCTTTCTGCATAGCCAGAATATCGATGTGGTCGATGGCCCGGCCGATACCGCCGCGGCGATGGAGGCCGTCAAGACCGGCACGCACGACGTCGTGCTCATCATTCCCGAAGAATTCGGCGAGCAGCTCGCCGGCATGATCCCGGCACGGGTCGAGCTGGTTTCCGACCAAGCCAATACCGATGCGGATCGCGATGCTCGTCGTGCGCGCAATGCGCTCCGCGCGTACCACCAGGTTCTCGCCGGGACGCGTGTTATGGCTCGTGGCATCAATCCGAACTCATTGCGGCCCCTGAATATCGACGAGGTTGATGTGTCGACCCCGAGCGGACGCTCCGCGATGCTGCTCGGCATGATGAGTTACTTTTTCGTGTTCGCGGCGCTAATGGGTGGCATGTACCTCGCGATTGATACGACCGCGGGTGAGCGCGAGCGCGGCTCCCTCGAGCCACTGCTGTCCCTGCCCGTAACGCGAGACCAGCTGATCTACGGCAAGATAGCGGCAACCTGCCTGTTCATGACCTTGTCGTTGATGCTTAGCCTTACGGCGTTCTACTTTTCTCTGAAATTCATGCCCCTTGAACAGCTCGGCATGACGCCGAACTTCGGGCCCGGGGTCGTGCTCGCGGCCCTGGCCATCTTCCTGCCGTTCATCCTGGTGGGCGCCGCACTAATGACGCTGGTTGCATCATTCACCAAGAGCTATCGCGAAGCACAAACGTGGCTGAGCGTCGTGCTGATTGCGCCGACGATGCCCATACTCATCGTCAGCATCCTGACACTGCGGCCACGCACTGAATTCATGTTCATTCCTTCGCTAAGCCAGCACTTGTTGCTCGTTGACATGGTCAAGAACGAACCGATCAATGGCCTGCACGTCACCATTTCGGTCGCCAGCACACTCGTCATTGGAGTCGTTCTAACCTGGCTTTGCGCGCGCCTGTATCGTCGGGAGGGCCTGCTCGGCTAGAATACCCGCCATGTCCCTGTTCTCCGAACTACGGCGACGCAACGTAATCAAGGTCGCGCTGCTGTACGCAGTAGCCAGCTGGCTACTCGTATGGATCGTCAGCCAGATGGTCGGCAGCCTTGGGTTGTCTTCCTGGGTCAGCGATTACGTCCTGCTGTTGCTCGCCATCGGATTCCCGGTTGCGCTGATCTTTGCGTGGACTTACGAGATCACGCCGGTCGGCCTGAAAAAGGCCGTCGATGTCGACCAGACGCAATCGATCGTTTACAAGACCGGGCAAAAACTAAACGCTGCCATGGCCGTGCTCGCGGTACTCGGCGTTGCCGCTCTGATCGGTGAACAGCTGCTCCCCGAATTCGTGCCACCGCCCCCGCTGGTGCTCGAAGAGATTCCACTCAAGCCGGTTTTTGACTTCTCTGCCAAGGCCGCCGTGCCGCGCGAAATAACGTCGTTCAATTTGCCGAACGGCCTCGAGATCATCGTCTGGCCTGACCACGACATACCAAATGTCGTCCTGTACAACTTCGTGCGCGTCGGCGGGCGGAATGAGTACCCGGGCGTTACCGGCATCGCACACTTTTTTGAGCACATGATGTTCAACGGCTCCGAAAACAGGGCCCAGGGCGAGTTTGACCAGGAAATGGAGGCGGCCGGCGGTGCCAACAACGCCTATACGAGCAATGACCTGACGGTTTACCAGGACTGGTTTCCGCGCACCGCGCTCGAGAAGATTCTTGAGCTGGAAAGCGACCGACTGATGAACCTGGCGATCAATCCCGACGTGGTGGAAACCGAGCGCACCACGGTTTACTCCGAACGCCGGTTAAGGGTCGACAACGACAACTTCGGGCGCCTGTACGAACAGATGCGCGCGACCGCCTATGTCGCACACCCTTACCAGAACCCCGTTATCGGCTGGCCGTCCGATATCGAGAACTGGACGCAGGAGGACCTTGAGGGCTTCTTCAAGACCTACTACGCACCCAACAACCTGACGATGATTTTCTCCGGCGATGTCACCCCCGAAGAAATATACCTGCTCGCCGACCAGCACCTTTCGGCCATACCGCGCCAGCCTCCGCCGCCTGCGATCACGACCGTCGAGCCACCACAACAGGGCGCTCGCCGCGTGCTTGTCGAGACCGCTGCGCAGACGCCGCTGGTGCATTTCGCGTTTCACGCCGGGGCCGAAGGCGACCCCGAGACGCTGCACCTTGAGCTACTGATTGCCATCCTCGCGGAGGGCAGTTCATCGCGCCTCTACCAGGCGCTGGTCGAAGACGAGCAGATTGCCCTGGACGTTGGTGCCTGGCAGTCGGGCGGGTTCGATCCGGGCCTTGCCTATGTTGCAATGACGCTGACGCCTGGCGGTGATCCGGCGTCCGCCGAAGCGCGCATGCTCAGCCTCCTCGAGCAGGTTGCTGCAGAGGGTGTCTCTGCCGAAGAGCTCACCAAGGCCCGCAATCTGCGCATTGCCTCTTTCTGGCGAGGGCTGCAGACCATCGACGGCAAGGCCTCGGCGCTCGGCAATTACGAAGTGTTCACGGGTGATTATGAGAACCTGTTTGCGATTCCGGAGCAGCTCGCGGCTACGACGGCGGCGGACCTGCAGGCGGTCGCCGCGAAGGTGTTCCAGCAGAACAATATGACCGTCGGCGTGTTGCGTGCGCCACACGATGGGGGTGACGAATGAGGGCGGCCCTGCTTGTCGTCTTGTCGCTGGCTGCCGGGCTTGCCTGGTCAGCTGATGTCTCGTTACCCGATTATGAGCGCGTCGAACTCGAAAACGGTGCGGTCCTGCTACTCAGCGAGAAACACGACGTTCCGCTGATCGGCCTCCGGGCGGTGATTCGTGGTGGCAGCGTCACCGACCCCGTGGACAAGGCCGGCCTGACCGAATTGCTCGCAACCGTCATGCAGAAGGGTGCCGGTGAGCGCAGCGCCGCCGAGTTTGCCGCCGCCACCGCGGGCGTTGGTGGCCGCTTGTCGGTAAGCGCCAACTTTGAGGCGGTCGCCGTGTCGGCCGAGTTCCTGTCCCGGGATGCCGGGCTAATGATTGGTCTGGTGTCCGACGTGTTGCTGCGACCCCGCCTGTCTGAAGACGAGTTCGATAAAGAGCGCGCGCGCGCGACAGGCCTTATTAAAGCGGCGAAAGACTCTGACCCGAATGACCTGCTGTCGTACTACGCCAACGGCTTCCTGTTTGGTGAGCACCCATACGGCAGCCCCTCGATCGGCAGCGAGTCGTCCCTTCCTGGAATCGAGCATGAGGACCTGGTCGAGCACTACGAGAACCACTTCGGTGGCGACAGGCTGATTATCTCTGTCGTTGGCGACTTCGACCCGGCCGCTCTCAAGGCGCGACTGGTCTCTGCCTTTGGCGCGTGGGCACCGGCCGCAGGCGATTTGCCTGTCGTTACGGCGCCCGACACCGCCCCGGGTCCGCGGGTCCTCCTGATCGACAAACCGGGTGCGACACAGACGTATTTCTGGTTCGGTGACAAAGGCGTTGCCATCGACTATCCGCAGCGCGCCGAACTTAATCTCGCCAATACGGTCTTTGGCGGCCGCTTTACGTCGATGCTCGTAACCGAGCTGCGCGTGAAAGCCGGCCTCACCTATCGTGCACGATCCGCCGTTAACCAGCGTTCTCGGTCCGGGTCTGTAATGATCCAGTCGTTCACAGAAACCGGGACGACGATCCAGACGATCGACTTAGCCATCAGCGTGCTTGGGCAGCTGCACGACGGTGGCCTGGACGACGCCATGATGGCGTCAGCTCGTAACTACATCATGGGACAATTTCCGCCTCGGCTGGAAACGGGTTCGGCGGTCGCCAGAATGCTCGCGTTTATCGAACAATACGGGCTGGGTCGTAGCTATGTGGACGAGTACGGCGCCGCGCTTGCGGCAGCAACATCGGAATCGGTGGCGGCGTCGATCGGCGAGGTGTACCCGGGCCGGGAAAGCCTTGTGTTCATCATTATCGGCGACGCCGATGTCATTCGCGATGATGTCGCGAAATATGGCCCGGTGACCGAAATGTCGATCACCGAACCACGCTTCCGACCTTAGTTACCGAAGTAGAATCGCGCTCCGACACCGTAGATCGTTACGTCTTCGTCGAAATCGACCTCAAGTCCGAGGGCGAAGTTTTCTGAAAAGCTGTACAGCGCGCCCGCGTTTATAGTCGTACCGTCAGCCCCATCGCCCAGGTCGGCATAGCCGATGCTGCCGGTCAGCTCGACGCTCTCGGTTAGCATGCCACGAACACCCAGCGTGGCTTCGAAACCGTCTTCCTCCACTGGCGTGAAACCGCTCGCCGAAACTTCGGCACGCAAATAAGACAACGTGACAAAGAAATCGGTCCCGTTCGACAGGTCATCGTGGTAACCGATACCCGCCGAGAGCTGATCGAGATCAACGCCGAAGTCGAAATCCAGCGTCCCGTAAGAAACGGGTATGAACCAGTTTTCATTAAGCTCGAATGCGCCGCGAATACCGTAACCATCACCGTCAAAATCAAAACCGGCCAGGTCATCATCAAGCTCCGCCTTCTGGAGGCCCAGCTCAATGTAGTTGTAGCTCAGGTCGCCGGCAAACGCTGGTGACAGGGCAAGAACAAGTGCAACACCCAATAGTTTCCTAAACATGTTTCCTCCTCGACGGCCGTCCTGGCCGACTTATTGATAGTGACTTAATCAGTGGGCCCATCTATTCGGGCTTTTCACATTGGAACGAAACGTCCCTTAACGCCTGATGAACGCATAATGTTTTCGTGATGGTTTGTGGCTCACTTGCCGATGCAGAAGTCGGAGAATATCCGCCCCAGCAGGTCGTCTGCTGTGAAGGCGCCCGTGATTTCCCCGAGCGCCTGCTGGGCCAGGCGCAGCTCTTCGGCCAGCAGCTCACCCGCCCGGGTCTCGTCGAGGGCCTTGCGACCGGTCGCAAAGTGCTCCGCTGCGCGCTGCAGTGCCTTGATGTGTCGCCTGCGTGCGGTGAATGCGCCCTCGCCCTGGTTTTCGTAGCCTGCAAGACGGCGGATACAGCATCGCAGTGCGTCAACGCCCGCGCCCGACTTGGCCGACAGGTACACCTCGCCGTCTACCAGCCCCGGTGAATCGCCGCTTGCATCGATCTTGTTGTGCACGACCGTGACCGGTACGCCATCGGGGAGGGTTTCCCGCGGTGTTTGTTGTTCGTTGTCGGTCGCATCCTGGATCCACAACACGGCGTCCGCGTTCGCGAGGGCCTCGCGAGCGCGCCTTATGCCTTCGGCCTCGATGCGGTCCGGGTCGTTGCGCAGTCCCGCCGTGTCGACGAGTTCGACCGCCAGGCCGTCAATATCGATCTGTTCTCGCAGGACATCACGTGTTGTCCCGGCCACCTCGGTAACAATCGCCGCCTCCTGGCCGCTGAGCAGGTTCAGCAAGCTCGACTTGCCTGCATTCGGTTTGCCAACGATGACCACCTGGAACCCGTCACGAAGCACTCGCCCCTGCTTTGCCTCGGCCAGCAATGTCTCGAAGGCTGTGGCGCACTCATCGATGCGCCTTTGAAGCGCGTCATCAGACAGGAAATCGATTTCTTCTTCCGGAAAGTCGATCGCAGACTCGACGTGCATGCGCAGGCGCACCAGTTGCTCGGCCAGCGTGTCGACGGCTCTTGAAAAGGCGCCGGATAAAGATCGCAGCGCAGCGCGTGCCGCCTGCGCCGTGCCACTGCCGATCAGGTCGGCGATGGCTTCTGCCTGGACCAGGTCGAGCTTGTCATTGAGAAATGCACGCTTTGAAAACTCGCCGGGCTCCGCATGCCGGGCCCCCATTTCGGCGATCGCGTCGACAAGTAAGGAAATAACGACCGGGCCGCCGTGTCCGTGCAGCTCCAGAACCGACTCACCCGTGAATGAGGCGGGCGCCGGAAAATAGAGCGCAAGGCCCGCGTCCAGCTCAAGGCCGGCCTTGTTACGAAATGAGCGGTAGGTTGCGGTTCGTGGTTCCGGGAGGCTGCCGAGCACGGCGCGCGCAATGCTCTCCACTGCACCCCCGGATATCCGCACGATACCAACACCACCCGCGCCCGGCGGTGTCGCCGGTGCAACTATTGTGTCGGCACTCATCGCAAAATCAGCTTCCCTTTTTACCGCCCTTTTCTGCTTTGGACTCGGCCTCGACGACCTTATTGACCTTCCACTGCTGCGCAATGGACAACAGGGTGTTGGTTACCCAGTACAGCACGAGGCCCGACGGGAAGAAGGCAAAGAAGACCGTGAACATGATCGGCATGATCTGCATGACCTTTGCCTGCACCGGATCCGCCGGTGCCGGGTTCAGCTTTTGCTGGCCGAACATTGCCGCGCCCATGATGAGCGGCAGGATGAAGTACGGATCGCGAGTCGAGAGGTCCGTTATCCAAAGCGCGAACGGTGCCTGGCGCATCTCGACACTCTCGAGCAGCACCCAGTAGAACGCCAGGAAGAACGGCATCTGGATCAGGATGGGCAAACAGCCCGCGGCCGGGTTGACCTTCTCGCGCTTGTAGAGCTCCATCATCGCCTGGCTCAGGGCCTGCTTGTCGTCCTTGTAGCGATCCTGCAGCGCTTTCATGCGCGGCTGGATCTGACGCATCTTGGCCATCGACCGGCCGCTGGATTCGGTGAGCTTGTAGAACGCGAGCTTGATCAGGAACGTCACGACGATAATCGCGACACCCCAGTTCTTGACGAAGCCAAAGACGAAGCTCAGCAGCCAGAACAACGGCTGCGAAATAATTGTCAGCCAGCCGTAGTCGACGGTGAGCTTCAGGCTCTCGTCTATTGTCTCGAGCTGTTCCTGAAGCTTCGGTCCGACGAACAGCGTGGTGCCAAATGTCTCGCTCGAACCCGGTGCAACCGTTACCAGGCTGCGTCGAATTGCGCTGCTCGTTGCGATCTCGCCAGCAACCGCGACATCGTACTTGTAGTCAACGCCACGCGCGGGAACGGCCGCGCTCAGGAAATGGTGCTGGATGGTTCCGATCCAGCCCTGCTGTGCGCTGAACTCAAACTTACCATCGTCGATGAGGTCGTCGCGCTTGAGTTTTTCCGACTTGTCGCCGTCATAGACGATCGGGCCGGTGAATGAATACGAATCGACATTGAACATCGATCGCTCCATCTCTACCGAGCGACGCTTGATCCGCACATACTCGGCACCGCGCCACGGCTCTGCAGAGCCGTTGCTGACAACCTGCTCGAGACCGATCGTGTAACTGCCGCGAGCGAAGCGGTAGCGTTTCTCAACCGTAACGCCACTTTCGTCCTTCCAGCTCAATGGAACAACGAGTTCGTCCGCATCACCAAGCTCGTAACTCTGCCGGGCGGCCCGGAAGGTCTCGAGGTGGGTTGCTTCGGCTGCACCGGCGGCGGCGCGAACGCCCGACTCGATCAGCCCGTACTCACTGCCGCTCGCAGCCAACAGGCGCACCAGCGTATCGGGCTGGTCTTTTGCGACCGGGTAGCCCTTGAGTGACGCGCCCTGCAATGTTCCGCCCGCGGTGCTGATGACGATATCGAACACGTCGGTACTAACGGTAATCGTTGCCGCGCCTGGCGTCGCTGCAGATTCCGCGACGACGTCGGGCGTGCCTGGAAGCGCATCGGTGGACCCATCATCCGAGATGGCCGGCAGCCCATCATCGGCTGTGGCGACCTCCGGTGGCGCAATTTCCTCGCCAGCCTGCTCGACTGCGGCCGGCACCGGCTTGGGTGCATAGTCCTGTTGCCAGGTCTGGTAG
>Ga0209344_10001670_pt1 | contig 27853 bp, 27 predicted proteins | sample Cruoilmetagenom6_FD_187293 | JGI IMG/M metagenome (GOLD analysis project Ga0209344, IMG submission 187293) | Oil polluted marine microbial communities from Coal Oil Point, Santa Barbara, California, USA - Santa Barbara Oil Seep Sample 6 (SPAdes)... | ecosystem: Environmental > Aquatic > Marine... | reverse complement strand
CGATATTCTCCATGGTTCTGCGTCACGGGGCGCGGCGCTGCTGTCAAGCGTCGCGGCCTGCACGAAATTGCCACCGGAACAATTCAAAGCCGTTCGAATGGGTGTGGGCCGATGAGGTGTTGCATTCCGTTGGCTTGCGGATCGACCAATCCCGCTTATCGTCCGGAGTGGGACGTTTCAGAATTGCAGAGCATGGGGTTCAGCGATCAACCGGTCACAATAGTAGAACGCGAGAGTGGAGCGCTAGACATGACAACATCTCATCCGGCATCGGCCCCCAATACACATGTAATTCCTGGCAGGCGCCCAAGCGCGGTGAAGGCATATCTGCGCGATATGAAAACCGGTTTCAGCCACAAATCTGCAGTCTGGTACTGCTTTGTAAGCCTGGAAAATCTCCCCTTCTGAATGGCATTCAGAATACTTTCTGCGTCACAAAGATCGTTGCCACGCACAGGGCCATGCACGAAAGCATGAAGGCGCGATTCCTTGTGAAGATCAACGTTACGGGGGAGACTCCGAAAATGCTCGAAACGATCGTCGCCGTTCCTGTATAGGGCGAAAACTGTGCCGAAAGCGCCCATCCGACCAGAAGCACAGCGACCAGCGCAATCGGCTCGATCCCGAGATTCAGCGGCTGGCTGATGATTCCTGCCGCTATGGCGCAGGTCAACACCGGGTTCAGCCCAACCATCGACAGGGCGATGATCGTCACAAGAACCCCGCTCAGGATAACCGAAGGGGAGGCCGAAGACGCGGCCAACAATGTGGTAATCGCGGGGACCGGTAGCAATGACACGATGATCGGCCCGAGAAACGCCGCCGATGTGATGACGCTGGTTGCCGCAGCCTGATCGGGCAGGCGGCTCAGAACCATGCCCTTGAGCGGGCCGGAGACGAGCCCGCGAAGCCTGTAACCCTGCAAGGCGATCAGCCACAGGATTGAGGCTGCGGGAATGATGATCATCACCGCCGCCGAGGTCGATACTGCCATCTGGCCCGATATGAAGAAGATCAGGGAAAAAAGACCGGCAAGCAGAAGGGAAATCCGCAGGATCGACCGTTTCGGAAAGGGCGCCGGGTCCGGTTGATCCAACGTCGTCTTTCGCACCTCCAAAGCGGTGAATAGAACGCTGAACAAAAGGATGGCTGCGGACAGGACGGCCCCCACCAGCATCGTTGTCTTCAGGCTGACCGCCGCCACGAGCGATGACAGGTAAACCGGGGGCAGGGCAAGGGGCGACCAGCAGGCCGAGGGGGAAAAGCCACGGATGGCCGCCAGAGCCGTGATCCAGGCACGTTCGGATTTCGGGCCGGTGGTGTCATCGGCATCAGTGTCGCGCGCCAGGATGCCGATGAAGACCAGCGATCCCATGTTCATCATCAGCGCCATCAGGTTTGTGCCGCACAGCGTGAGCAGGGCCTGCTTGCGGATCGGCTGGGTGACAAGGAACCGACCCACCTTGGCCATGCTTTCGGATCGGCCCGCAGCCTCCTGAAGGGTGAAGACGGCGATGAGGAAAGCCTGAAAAAAAGCGGCACGTTGCAACGCCGATGCCAGGATCGGCAAGGGCGCGTCCTGTGTCAGAACCACCGCTATGGCCCCCAGGACCGAGGCGGCAACGAAGAGCCGCCCCATCTTGCTGCCCTGCACCAAAAGCCAGGGAAGTATCGCCAGCATCAGAAGTGCGCCGCCAGCGGTGATGAACTCCGCGTGCAGCCAGGCTCCTACACCTTCGGTCACGACCAGGGCGACCAGCAAGAGGCCAATGCCGCTGCGATACACCGATAACGGGTTCCGGGTGCGCGATGCCGCAGGCGGGTCGAGGGTGGCCATTGCTGTCATTCCTTAGAAAACGAGTAAAAGTCGCATATAAAGAGATCATTGACAATACTGGCACCCCATGTTTCCGTTCGGGCCATCGAATGTAGGGAGGACGAAGAGTGGGTGAAAACGTTGTGCTTCTTGGTGGAGCGGCCACGCCTGTCGGCAAAATGCAGGGCATTGCGTCAGATGGCACCCAGCAGCTTGAGCATGAAGTGCTGGCAAAACTCGTGGTCGAGGCGTTGGAGGATGCCGGGCTTCGAAAATGCGATGTGGGGTCGATGATCTTCACCTTGCCCAGGCCCTACACGCAGCAGAAATACTTCGCGACCTTCATGGCGAATTACATGCGGCTGCCTTGCGAGGGGCTGGTCATGGAGGTGCTGGGCAACGGCATGACCCCGGCCCTGACGCTTCAGACCGCGATCGATCAGGTGCGCTTGGGCCGTACGAAAGTGGCGTTGGCGCTGGGGATCAATTTCGAAACAGGAACTTCGGCGCCCGAGCATATGATGTCTTCGATGCGCGCCACCGGGGACGTGGATTTTCACGTGCCTTTCGGGTTTACGCCAATCGCCTGGTACGCAATGGACGCCGTGCGCTACATGCACGAATACAATGTCACTCGTGAAGAGATCGCGATGGTTGCGGTGAAGAACCGACGCCACGCCGCCGACAACCCGATTGCCCAGTTCCGCAAACCAATGACGCTTGACGATGTGCTGGCGCAGCGCCCGATCGTCGAACCGCTGGGACTGTTCGAGGTGCCGGGGCGCGGCGACGGGGCGGTTTGCATCGTGGTCGCAAGCGAGGATGTCGCACGCGAGTCGGGCAAGCCATTTGTTCGCGTGAAGGGTGAAGGCTTCTATCACGAAGGCGCGCACCAGATCAGTGAGGTTCCCAATGATATGATCGCCTTCGAGGCGGCGAATATCGCCGGGGCGAAAGCCTATTCCAATGCGGGGATCACGCCGGGTGATGTCGATCTTGCGGAAATCTACGCGCCCTGCACCATCGTGGAAATCCTCGCGGCGGAGGCTCTGGGTCTTTGTTCGCGTGGTCAGGGTGCGGGGCAGGCGGCGAGCGGTGAAACGGCGTTGGGAGGGCGCATCCCGATCTGCACCTCGGGGGGGCTGTTGTCGCGTGGGCATCCGGCCTATGTCACCGCGCTTTACAACTATTTCGAGTTGATGGAACAGCTTCGCGGGCGGGCAGGGGCGCGGCAGGTCCGCAACGCCGAGCTCGGTCTCGCCTGCACCGAACTAGGCAATTACAACGCGGCAATGGTTCATATCCTGGAGGCCGTGGCATGACGATCCCCGTTGAAACCGCACCCGGCGTCCGCCCCTATCCGCCCCGGATGAGTGCCTTCACCAAGCCGTTCTGGGATGGCGTCGCGGCAGGGCTGTTTCGCACGAGCCAATGCGACACCTGTCACAAGCCCAGTTTCCCGCCCAAGCCGGTTTGCCCGCATTGCTGGTCCAACGCGGTGTCGTGGATCGACCTGACCGGGCGCGGAACGCTGTATTCCGCGACCACCATTCACGCCGGACCGGCTGTGTTTGCGGCGGACCTGCCGTACCGCGTGGGGATCGTCGATTTGCCGGAGGGCCTGCGCCTGGCGACCCGTGTGCTGGACGACAGCGCGCTGGACGAGGCGGTGGAACTGGTCGCACTGATCCATGATGACGGGCCGCTTTATGGCGCAAGGCGGCTGTCCGACCACGGGTGACCAATCAACCGGCGAGGCGAGGCGTCGGGAAGACGAGGCTGCTATCTCCATCTGCGGGGCTGTAATTTATCAGCTTCTCGGAGATCCGGTTCGCCGCCCGCACCACGGCCTTTATCAATTCCTCCAGCTCTTGATCGGAGGTGATCTCGATCCGGCGGACATAGGTGAGGCTGGCCGAGACGGAAGACTTGTCGTGGAAGATCGGGGCAGAGACCCCGTAAACCGTCCGGTTCGACTCGTTGCCGACGCAATAGCCGATGCGGCGCATCTTGCGCATACTGGTGCGGAACTCCTCCCAGGTCTTGCCCAGACCCGCCTTGGAGATTTCCGCGCTGTTGGAACTGTAGAAGTTTCGCATCTGGTAGGGGGGCAGATAGGCCAGGATGATGCGCGACGGCGCGCCGTAGATAAGCGGAAAGCTGCGCCCCCGTTCCATGGTCAGAAAGATCTCGGGATCGAAACGATCCACCTGGATAGCTAGAACCTGATCGCCGTAGAAGCTGCTGATGCTGCGGGCGCCAATCAGTGGGGATTGATCCTCGTCCAGCAGCGGTTGCGCGATCTTGAGAAGTGGGTCCGAGCGCCGGATCTGTCGGTCAAGTTGCATGATCCTAGGGCCAAGCACATAGGTGCTGGCAGCTCCCGGAGCCAGCAGACCGGCATCGTAGAGCGCCTTGACATAGCGATAGGCGGTGGCGCGCGTAGCCCCCAGTTCGCTCATGATCATCTCGACCGTCCAGGCCGGGTTCTCTTCTGTGAAGAGGTCCAGAACGTTGAGCACTTTCCCCGCGCTGCTTTGCTTCTTTTCGCCGGATTTTTCCATGGAAATCGCCTTGTCCGCCGCCGCCATCAGGGCAGCGGGCATTATACAAATATAATCGCGTTATATGAGACTAGCGGAGGCGATCAAGTCATCCGCGGCGCCTGGTGCCGCTTTTCCGCTTGAAAGTCACAAATAATCCCGTTAATTGAGACTATCGAAAAATATCAAGAGGGAGTGCGCAGTTGGTCCGCCAATTTGTTGCCATCGCATCATGACCGAACAAGACAAACGCCCGATGTATGACTTTCCCGTGCACCCTGGAAACAATACGCAGAACAAGGGCCCGCTGGCGGGGCTGCGCGTCATCGACTTCACGCATTTCATCGCAGGACCGTTTGCGACGATGATGCTGGCCGACCTTGGGGCCGAGGTCATCAAGATCGAATCTCCGAAGGGCGAGGATTTCCGGCAGTTTCCCCCGGCCGATCCGGCGCTGGAAGGTCAGGGATCCCCCTACCTCTGGGCGAACCGCAACAAGAAAGGCGTGGCGCTCAACCTCAAGACTGAAGACGGGCTTGGTGTAGCCCGCGACCTGATCGCCACCGCTGATGTGCTGGTCGAGAACTTCTCGTCGGGTGTGATGGAACGGTTCGGACTGGGATACGAGGATCTGAAATCCGCGCATCCAGACCTGATCTACACTTCGATTTCCGCCTATGGCCGCACTGGCCCCGATGCTGACCGCCTTGGGTTCGACACCGTGGTGCAGGCTGAAAGCGGCTTCATGTCGTTCAACGGCTTTCCCGACCGTGAGGGCATCCGCGTGCAGCCGGTCATCATGGATTCCGCGACTGCCATGATGGCCGCCAACGGCATCCTGGCGGCGTTGATGCGTCGCGAACGGGCGGGCGGGGGGCAGCGTGTTGATGTGTCACTCTACGACACGTCCATGATCATGATCGGATATGGCTCCATGCAATATCTGATGAACGGCAGCGAACCGACCCGTATCGGAAATTCAAGCAATGACACCGCCCCCACCGGGGTGTTCAACACGCAGGATTCCGCCTTCTTCGTTTCTTCGTCGAATACCGCGATCTTCCAGCGCATCTTCCGGTTGATCGGTCGCGATGACATCGCCGACGATCCCGCGCTTCAAAACCGCATGGAGCGTTTGAAGCGCCGCGAATGGATGAAGGACATCCTGTCCGAAGCCTTTGAAAAAAAGCCCTGGTCCCATTGGGCACCGCTGTTGCGTAAAGCGGGAGTTCCCGCGGGCGAAATGCGCACCATGGCCGCCGCGCTGCATTCCGAAGAAACCAAGTCTGCCGGGCTTGTCACACGCATTCCGCACGCAACCGCAGGCTATGTGCCCAACATCGCCCTGCCAATCCGCCTGTCCGACTCGCCCACCGTCGATCCGGTCGCCGCGCCCCGTATCGGAGAGCACACGCAGCAGGTTCTGGAATCACTCGGCTATGATTCCGACCGACTTGAGCGTCTGTCGCAAGGCGGAGCCGTGGCTGGCGTCGCACCCGAAAAAACAACCTGACATCAAAACAGGAGGAAATGTGATGAGAGGACGTTTCATCGAGGATTTCGAGGAAGGCGGGGTGGATATCAGCCCGGGGCGTACGGTGACCGAGACGGATGTCGTCACCTATTCCTGGATTTCGGGCGATGTGAACCCGATGCACACAGATGATGTCTATGCCAAGGCCTCGCCCCTCGGTGCACGGATCGCGCATGGCACGTTGGGAATGTCCATCGCGACGGGGCTAAGCGCGCAGATCGGCGGTTTGATCGGCACGGCGATTGCCGCGCTCGGCGTCGAGGAGTGGGCCTTTCTCAAGCCGATCTTTATCGGCGACACGGTCACGCTGCATGCGTCCGTACTCAGCGCGCGTCTCAGTCGCTCCAAGCCCGACCGCGGCGTTCTTGTTCGGCGGATGGACCTGAAGAACCAGGATGGAGAGATCGTCCAGTCGGGCATCATGAAGACCCTAGTGCGCTCACGCGCGGTTTACGGCACCAATTCGAAAGTGAACGACCAATGAAATTCATCAACACCGCCGGACTGACCGAAGATCAACAGATGATCCGCGACTCGGTTCTTGATCTGTTGAACCAGCATCTTCCGCTCGATTCGATCCGACAGATGGACGAGGACCGTGAATTCCCCCACAAGGCCTACAATGCCTTGGCCGAAGCGGGGTTCACCGGCCTGTTCTACCCCGAGGAATATGGTGGCGCGGGCGCGAGCGCGGGCGACCTGACCGCCCTGGTCGAGGCGTTGGGATATCACTACACCGGCATCGCCCAAGCCTATATGACAACCGTGATCTATGCCGGGATGCATATCGTCAATAGCGGCAGCCACGAGCTTAAGGCGCGGGTGCTGCCCGACATCATCTCGGGCAAGACAAAGCTGGCGCTGGCCATGTCAGAGCCGGGCACGGGGTCCGATGTCGCCGGCATCAAGACCTCGGCAATCCGGGATGGTGACCATTATGTGCTGAACGGCAACAAGATCTGGATCACCTGCGCGCATGTCGCAGACAAGCTGGTGGTGATCTGCAAGACCGATCCCAATGCCGGCCGTCACAAGGGCGTGAGCACTCTTCTGGTCGATACCAACGCCCCCGGCGTGGAAATCCGTCCTCTAAAGATGTTGGGCAGACGCACGACCCATGCCAACGAGATTTTCTTCACCGATGTGAAAGTGCCGGTGGAAAATCTTATCGGGGAGGAAAGCGGTGCGTGGAAGAGCGTGATGAAATGCCTCAATGTCGAGCGTCTGTGCCTGTCGGCAATCTCTGCCGGGCATTGCTATCGCATTACCGAATACGCCGCAGATTATGCGCGTGATCGCATCCAGTTCGGCCAGCCGATCTCTCAGTTCCAGGTTATCCAGCACAAGCTGGTGGACATGCTGATCGCCGCCGAAATCGCGCGGCAGGCGGCCTGGCGTGTGGCGGATCTGATGGACAAGGGCGAAAACCCGATCCGCGAGACCTCGATCGCCAAGATTGTGTCGTCGGAGTCCAATGTGAAATGTGCCGATATCGGTTTGCAGGTGATGGGCGGCGCGGGCTATTCGGCGGAATATTTGATGGAGATGTTCTATCGCGACTGTCGCGTGGGCCCCATCGGCGGCGGCTCGAACGAGATTCAGCGCAATGTGATCGCCAAGCAGATGGATCTCTGACCGCTCCTGACCTCCCGAAGATGTGGGCGGCCCTACAAGGGCCGCCATTTCGTGTCGGCCCTGTCCTGGTCCGCCGCGCTCATCTCGATCACTCGCAGAACCTGACGCTCAGTCCGTTGTCCTCTTGCGACCGGACCCGGTGCCACGTGGCTGTTCGAGGGCGGTACACAGCGTGTCAATCCTGGGAAGATCGGCAAGCCCGAGGCAAAGCCTTATCAGGCGCTCGGTCCGGCCCTCGCCCATGCCCGGCGCGCACAGGCTGCGGAACTTCGCAAGGATAGCCTCATCCGCAAGGGGATTGCGATCGGACCCACGCGGCGCATTGTTGGAGACGGAAAATTCCCGACCGTCGGCCAAAGTGACCGAAAGCCGCGACTGGTGATAATGCCGCAATCCGGTGCCCGGCTCCACGCGAATCCTGTCGAACAACGCCAACAACTCGGGGCGCGCGCATTCCGCTTCGAACGCCTCGCTGGTGGCGGGTGTTACCGCCTCGAGCCCGGTAAGAGCGTGGGCCAGCATGTATTGCAGGTGGAATCGCGCCTCGTTCGCGGTGCCGGGCAGCCGGTCCTTGCGGATGGCCGGGACGGTGTAGGCTGGAACCTCGACCAGCACGCTGGCGATCTCCTCAATGGCGAAGCCCTCGGACTTGCGCAGATCAAGCGCCGCGTCATAGGCAGAATGGATGTAGCCGCAACAGGCATGCAGCTTGCGGCGCGGATGCGCCAGCGCCCAGGTCGAACTGTGAAACGGATCTATCGTCCATTGCGTCGCCATGGTGGCAAAGAACCCCATGGCGGAGGACAGGATGTCCGGGGGGCCGCTGATGCCCTGTTCGGCAGCAAGGGCAGCAGAAATCCCTGCATTTGCGGGAAGACCTCCGAAAAGCATCGGTTTGGCGCCGCGCCCATCGCCGAAGATCACCTCCGCCGGGCACCAATTGGCCCAGGCTGCGGCAATCGCCAGAGCGTCGGATGTCTGCGACGGAGAGAGGTCGAGGATCCGTGCGCAGGCCGCCGCCGATCCGACGGCCGAGGGCAGCCCGACCGACACCATACCGACCTCCTCAAGGTTTTTCTGATAGGGATAAAAGGCCCCGTAGACCCGTGCGGTGGTCTCGATCCCCGCAATCAGCGCCATTTCCAAGGTTTCGCCTGATACATCCCTGGCCTGACCCATCGCAAGCGCGGCTGCGACGTTGCCGATGCTGGCATGTCCGGCTATCAAATCGTTCAGTTCGTATATGTCGCCCTGATAGGCATTGATACGCGCGGCCGAGAGCAAGCCCCCGCGTTTGCCGCCCACGATTGAGCATTGTTTGCCGGGGTTGGCGTTCAACTCGGCCGTGGCGATACGCCGGGCCGCGTCGGTTGTGGCGCCCGAAACCATGCAGCCGATGGTGTCGAGAAGACATAACCGCGCCTGCGTCTTGACCTCTTCGGGCACGACCGACGGGTGCAACGTGGCTAGAAAATTCGACAGATCGCGGATGGGGGAATGCTTCATGGCTGCTCCCGGGCGGCGGACGTCCCGATGGGAGAGCACATGAGAGGACGTATCAGGGTTGTGTTATCGGGCCCACCCGGCTGATCCCGCAGCACTGCATCAACATCGACGTTTTCGATCAGCGTGATGCGATTGCCTAGGGCGCGACCCAGAATGACATCAAAACTCGCAAGGGCGGTATCCTGACTGGCCGGCGCCGAGCCTTCATGCTCGCTTATCAGGCAATAGTCGTCGGCAAATATCGGTTCCGAGGGGGGGCGGGCCGGATGTTCGCGGATACGCTGCCCAGTCAACTGGCTGAAACGCTGGCTTTCGCTGTGCAGGGACAGGAACCGCGATTCCTGCGACATGATAACGGTGAAGGCAGGCTCGATGAACGCCCTCTGCCATTCGGTTTCACCGGCAAGCCCGGCCCGGCAGCGCATCCTGTGGTTGAAATCATCATAGGCCCACAGATGCACGATCTGGTTGAGCGGTCCGACATCCGACAGCCAGTAACCCAGCATGGGCAGATGACGCGTAACCAACGGCAAGCCAGTCGTGCGAAACAGTTCGAGATAGTGGAGCGCCTTTCCTGGTGCGGTTGTGTAGGTGCGCAATTCGTAGATCATCCCGGTTCCTTCATGTTGGCGGGCCCGGTTGGGCAGCCCGTGGCGGGGCCGTGGGTGTTGACGGCTCCTGCAAATTGAATAAATATCCTACAAAATGAGATTGTTTTTGACAAGAACTCGAATTTGGTCAATGTCAGAGTCAGAACCGAGCTGATGTGGCCGCCAGAGGGGAAGCGATTATGGGTGTTTCTGAAACGTGTGATGTGTTGGTGATCGGGTCCGGTGCCGGTGGTCTGACCACTGCTATCACCTGCGCCCGTCAGGGTCTGGACGTTGTCGTCATCGAAAAAGCGCCGGTCTACGGCGGCACAACCGCGTTTTCTGGCGGCGTTTTGTGGATCCCCGGAAATCACCACGGCATGGCGCAGAATCCGGACGACACCAAGGACGCCGCGCGGACCTACCTCAAGATCGAGGCCGGCAATCATTATGACGCGGATGCGGTCGATGCCTTTCTCGAAACCGGGCCGGAAGCGGTGGAGTTTCTGGAGCGCGAAACGGAGGTCAAGTTCATTCCGACGCTCTATCCCGACTATCATCCGCAATATGACGGTGGTGTCGAAGTCGGCCGGTCAATCCTTGCCGCCCCCTTCGACACTTCGCAGCTTGGGGAAAACTTGAAACGTTTGCGTCCGCCGCTCAAGACCATCACCTTTGTCGGCATGATGTTTAATTCGTCGAATGTGGACATCAAGCATTTCTTCAACGCCACCAAATCGGTCAAATCCTTTGCCTATGTAGCGAAACGGCTGGCCAGCCACACGGTCGAAGTGCTGCGCCACGGGCGCGGGACCCAGGTCACCAGTGGCAACGCGCTGGCTGCCCGGCTGGCAAAATCGGCCTTTGATCTTGGCGTGACGATCCACACCGATTGTCCGGCAAAGCAGTTGTTGAAGACCGACGGTATCCTGACCGGTGCCCTGGTGCAGCGGGACGGGCAGGAGGTCCGCATCGCGGCACGTCATGCGGTCGTCATCGCGACAGGCGGGTTTTCGAACGATCCCACGCGAACCTCGGAAAGCTACAGCCATCTCAAGGAGGGGGGGGAGCATTTTTCCCCTGTGCCCGAAAGTGTAACTGGCGATGGCATTTCCCTGGCCGAGAGTGTGGGCGCCGAACTGACCTGCAAGTTTGAACAAAGCGCCGCTTGGATGCCGGTATCGAAGGTTCCCGGTTCTGACGGCACCGTAACCGCGTTTCCGCATCTGCTGGATCGCTACAAGCCCGGCATCATCGCAATCGGGCCGGACGGAAAACGCTTCACCAATGAGTCGAACTCCTATCATGATGTCGGCGTTGCGATGGTTGATGCCAATTCGGGTCGCGGCCAGACGAGGGCCTGGCTGATCTGCGGCCAGCAGACGATCAAGCGATACGGGCTGGGATATGCCAAGCCCGCCCCGGTTCCACTGTCGATCTATCTGCGAAACGGATACCTGAAGTCGGCACGGACGATACAGGAGCTGGCGCGCACCATCGGTGTCGATGCCGCCACCCTCGAACAGACCGTTCGCGATTACAACGGTCCCGCTGCGCGGGGTGAAGACCCGGAATATGGCCGTGGTTCCACAGCGTTCAACCGGTATCTCGGCGATCCCGAGCGCAAGCCCAACCCCAATGTCGGACCCATCGAAGCCGGGCCGTATTACGCGCTGGAAATCGTCATGGGCGATCTGGGCACATTCGACGGTCTGGCCACTTCGGTCGAGGGGCAGGTCCTGGACCGCGACGGGATTCCGATCCCCAACCTGTTCGCTGTCGGCAACGACCGGCGCAGCGTCATGGGCGGTGCCTATCCGGGTGCCGGGATCACTCTCGGACCTGCCATCACCTTCGGCTACCTGACCGGAAAAACCATAGCAGCAAAGGCCAAGAGCTCAGATCCTCACGCATAGAGGGATCCCGCTCAAGGGAGGATTCAATGGCATATACCGGCTCAACCCGGAACGACGCGACGCTTGACCCGCAAAAAACCTCACGACCGCGCGGCGGCGGGGGCGGGCGCGCGTTATGCACTGTCAACGCGGGGGGTTACCAACAATGACGACCTTGATAGGCATTCTGGACCGCCTGTTGCGTCCGTTGGAACGTTTCCTCGGCTATCTGGCGGGGTTGATCGTGCTGGTGCTGATGGTTCTTGGCGTGGTCGAAGTTATAGCGAGATCGCTCTTCAACCGGCCGATCCACGGCTCGATCGACATCATCGAACAACTGATGGTCCCGGTGGCGGCCTTGGGGATCGCGTATTGCCAAAGCATTTTTGGCAATGTTCGCATGACCCTGCTTACCCAGAAGTTCGAGGGCCGGACCAAATGGGTGGCCGAGGCATTCACCCTTCTGATCGCAACGATCGTGGTGGCGATCTACCTCAACGGCAGTGCGCTCAACTTGATGCGGGCCGTCACTCTTGGGGGGGACACGCCTGAAATCGGCATCCCGCTTTGGTACGGAATGGCCTGCGTCACCTGCGCGCTGAGCGTTCTGTTGCTGCGGCTTTTCGTACAGTTGCTCGAGGCGTTGCGTCTGATCGCGGTGCCGAATGACCAATCCGCCATTTTTGAAATATCACCGCATTAAGCAGGGAGGAATACACCATGGATCCGATCACTCTGGGTTATCTCGGTCTGGCTGTGCTCCTGCTGCTCGTGACAGTGGGCGTTCCGATCGCATTTGCCACAGCCTTCACTGGTATGGCCGGGCTGTTCATCCTGCGCGGTTTCGATGTGGCCATCGGGCTCAGCGGAATCGTGCCTTACGGTGCTTCCGCGCATTACAGTCTGAGCGTTCTGCCACTGTTCATCGCAATTGGTTTTCTGGCCATGCATGCCGGCATCACCACCTCGGCCTATAACGCGGCGCGAGTCTGGGTGGGGCGTGCGCCCGGCGGGCTTGCCACGGCGACAATCTTTGCCAGCGCGGGCTTTGCGGCGGTATCAGGGGCCAGCACGGCCAGCACGGCAGTCTTTACGAAACTCGCTCTGCCGGAAATGGAGGCGCGTGGCTACAACCGTTCGCTGGCCGCCGGCGTCGTTGCGGTCGGCGGAACGCTGGCGGCACTGATCCCACCAAGCGCGATCCTGGTGATCTACGGGATCATCGTCGAGGAATCCATCGGCGCTCTGCTGATGGCGGGTTTCCTGCCGGGGCTGATATCCATCGTGGTCTACCTGATCGTGATCGCAACGGTCGTCACCATCAAACCGGACCTCGCACCCAAACTGGAGCGCACCAGCGTAAAGGAAAAATTGCGTACCATTCCCCAGCTTGCCGGCATCGGCCTTGTCGTCGGCGTCATTCTCGTGGGAATTTACTTCGGCATCATGACACCGACCGAGGCCGCGGCTGTTGCGACCGCGATCATGTTCGTCATGGCTCTGGGCAAGAAGATCAGCTTCGCTGATTTCCGAAGCGGCATCCTCGACACTGTCCGCACCACCGTCATGATCTTCATGGTGATCTGGGGGGTTTTGGTCTTCGTCCGCTTTCTGGCCTTTACCGGGCTTCCCGCCTCGGTGACGGATGCGATCGTCGGGTTGGATATGCCGCGCGGCATGATCCTGTTTGCCATCATCCTGCTTTATCTTCTGCTAGGTATGGTTCTGGATGGCATCGGCATGATGATGCTGACGCTTCCGGTGATCTTTCCGCTGATCGCGGAGCTTGGATACGATCCCATCTGGTTCGGCGTCCTGCTGGTCAAGTTGATCGAGGTCGGCGTGGTTACACCCCCGGTCGGCCTGAATTGCTATGTTGTCAATGGGATACGCCCCGACATTCCGCTGCATGACGTGTTCAAGGGCGTCGCTCCGTTCCTGTTGGGAGAGGTGGTCATTATCGGGATCATCGTATTTTTCCCGGATCTGGTGCTGTTCCTGCCGAACATGATGAGGTGAAAAATCTCATAAAACGAGATAAATGTTGACTATATAACAGATGGCTTCCATAAGGATCTCGTAAACAAGTGGAGCCGAAAGGGAGGAAAATCCATGAAATTGAGCAAATCCGTATTACTGGGCACTGCAATTGCCCTGGGCGCCGGACCCGTTTTGATCGCAACCACGCCAACATCGGCCACCGCCGCCGAGGTCGAGGGCCCTGAGGTGAAATGGAACCTGTCTCTGTGGGGTGCACGCCGCGGCTTCTCCGAGGGGTTGGAGGGTCTTGCGCAATATGTCTCGGAACAGACCGACGGGAACTTCGAGATCGAGTTGCACTATGGCGAGGTCCTTTCTGCCAGCAAGGAGAACCTCGACGGACTTTACCTCGGCGCCTTCGAGGCGGCGGCCTTCTGTCCGATCTATCATCCTGCCAAGACACCTGCGCTCAGTGTGCTGGATCTGGCCTTCCTGCCGGTCGAAACGCTGGCAGAACGGCGCGACCTGATCGAGTCGCTATACCAGGATCCGGCAATCATTGCAGATTTCGCAAAGTGGAAGGCGCTTCCGCTTATGGGCGTGATGATGCCCAATTATCAAGCGATGGGCGCCGGCGATCCACCGACCACACTTGACGATTGGCAGGGTCTGCGCATCAGTTCGGCCGGCGGTGTCGGTGAGGTTATGGGCGGTCTGGGCGCAAGCGTCACGCTTGTCACCGCGCCGGACATGTTCCAGTCGCTGGAGCGCGGCATGATTGAAGCCGCAACCTTCCCCTATACCTATGCCTTTGCCTCCTACCGACTGCATGAGGTGTCGGACTGGGTGACGGATAACTGGTCCATGGGGGCGGTCGTCTGTCACTCGGCCATGTCCGAAAGTGCCTATAATGCGCTTCCCGAGCAGTACAAGACGCTGTTGGATGAAGCGGTGGAGTTCGGCTACGATCTGCAGATACAGAAATACAACGAAGTGGATGTGGAAAACGAGGCACTCTTCGAAGCAGAGGAGCTGTACCGCGTACCCATGACCGATGAAATCGACGCGGCCATTGCCGCAGCGGTGCAGCCGAGCTGGGATGCCTGGATCGAGTCCGCCAGCGCCGAAGGCGTTCCTGCCCAGGAACTTCTGGACAAGGTTCTTGAGGCAGCAGCCGAATAGTTCACCATCCGGGCGGAGTGTGAACACTCCGCCCGGATTTCCTCTTCGGGGATATGCGAATTTGCCTTTGACGCCTATCGGCTTTTCATCCGTAGCCGCGTCCTTTGTTCTGCAAGGCATCGTGCAGCGCCTGCCGAAACAACCGGACCGGCGGGGTCGGCTGCTCCTCGGCCCGGGCCATGATGCCGACAGGGCCGTTCATGGCGGATGTGTCTATCGGCAGTACCTCCATCCGCCCTGCGGCGATGTCGCGCGCGACGACGCCGTAACTGATGATCCACACCGCGCGCGACTGCCCCAGTGTCATGGATCTGCCAAAGGCGTCAGACACGGTTTCGATGCGGTTTCTCCAGCCGCCATGCCCGTTCGCGACAAGATAGCTTTCCACATGCGGGCGGATCGCGGCATCTTTGGGCGGGAACAACATCAACCAGTCTCTCAAGGCGGCGAGATCAGAACGGCCGCTGAGCGGATGATTCTTGACCACCGCGAAAACCACCTGTTCGGAATAAAGTTGCGTAAAGGACAGGCCGACCATCGTCTCCGGGCGGCCCATTCGCCCGACTACGAGATCCAGTTCCCCCGACCGCAGACGTTCGAGCAGGGCATTGATACGACCGTCCTCCACGCTGACGAGCGTGGCTGGGGAAAGTTCGTTAAAGCGCACTATGGCATCAGGCAAAAGATTTGCGGCAACGCTGGGGAGCACGCCCAGGCGCAAGGGTGTCGCGCGCCCCGCGCTCAGCGCGTCCAAACTGGCCAACCCCAAGCCGAGCGCGGCGAGGCTCTGTTCGGCAAACTGGCGGAAAACGGCTCCTTCGCGCGTCAGCGCCACACCGCCCCGATCACGTTCCAACAGCTGCGCGCCAAGGATTTCCTCGAGGTCTTTAAGAGTCTTCGACACCGCGGGCTGCGTCAGATGTATGCGCTCAGCCGCGGCCTTCAGGCTTCCGCATCGCACCGTTTCCACAAAGGCCGACAGGTGCCGCATCTTTATTCGCCGCGCCGCATTGTATTCCATTTTAGCAACCAAAGTGCAGAATAAGTCAATTTACATGCTTTTATATCGATCTTATCTGTTTCTCAAGTGCTGTGGAGGCTGATATGAAAACACAGGTGGCGATTATAGGCGGGGGGCCCTCCGGGCTTTTGCTGGCCCAGCTTCTGCACATTCGGGGCGTGGATAGCATCCTTCTGGAACGCAAGAACAAGGAGTATGTTCTGTCGCGCATCCGGGCCGGTGTACTCGAACAGGGCCTTGTCAATCTGATGGAGGAAGCGGGTTGTGCCGACCGGATGCATGCCGAAGGCTTCCTGCATGACGGGGCACTGATCTCCTACGGCGATGAGATGTTCCGCGTCGATTTCCGAAAGCTCACCGACACGCCCGTCATGGTCTATGGCCAGACGGAAGTCACAAGAGACCTTTACGCCGCGCGTGAGCAAGCGGGCGGCAAGATGGAATTCAACGTTGACGATGTGGTCATCCATGACGCCGATACCGCCGCCCCCCACGTTACATACAAAGTGGACGGGCAGGAGCGACGGATCGACTGCGACTTCGTGGCGGGCTGCGATGGCTTCCACGGCGTCAGCCGCCAGACCATACCGCTGGCCATGCGCCGCGAATACGAGAAGGTCTATCCCTTCGGTTGGCTCGGCATTCTGAGCGAGACCCCACCTGTCAATCACGAGCTGATCTACGCAAATTCCGAACGCGGCTTCGCGCTCTGTTCGATGCGCAACGACACGCTCAGCCGCTACTACATTCAGTGTCCGCTCAGCGACAGCCCTGCAAACTGGACCGACGCGGCCTTCTGGGACGAGCTTAAACGCCGCATCCCGCGCGAGTTCGCGGACAGCCTTGTGACCGGCCCCTCGATTGAAAAATCCATTGCGCCGCTGCGATCCTTCGTGACCGAGCCCATGCGGTGGGGACGGCTGTTTCTGTGCGGCGACGCGGCGCATATCGTCCCGCCGACCGGCGCCAAGGGGCTGAACACTGCCGCCTCCGATGTCCATTACCTTTATAACGCGCTGCGTGATTATTATGAAAACGGGTCCGAAGCCGGGATCGACACCTATTCCGAGAAAGCGCTTAAGCGCGTCTGGAAGGCAGAACGGTTCTCGTGGTGGTTCTCCAGCCTGATGCACCGCCATCCGGAGCAATCCGAGTTTGACCTCGCTATGCAGACTGCCGAACTTGAATTCCTACGGTCCAGCGCGGCCGCACAACACTCCATGGCCGAGAACTATGTCGGCTTGCCATATTGAGGATGACCCCATGACTGACCGCTTTGACTCGGGGATGGCCGTGCGCCGCGCGGTTCTGGGCGATGCCCATGTGGATCGCGCAGAGGCTGCCAAAACCGAATTCGATGCCGCGTTCCAGCAAATGATTACAGAAAGTGCCTGGGGCACGCTTTGGGCCGGGGCCGGAATTACGCGGCGCGAGCGGTCGATGCTGACGCTGGCACTGCTGGCTGCGACCGGCAATTTCCAGGAAATCCCGATGCATATAAGGGCTACCGCGAACACCGGCGCCAGTCCGCAGGACGTGGCTGAGGCATTCCAGCATGTCGCGATCTACGCGGGCGTTCCAAAGGCCAACCATGCGATCAAACTGGCCAAGGAGACCTATGCGGAGATGGAGGAGCAGGCAAAGTGAGCAAACCGGAACTTTTCCAACGGGACCGCGAATGGCACCCGCGCGCGCTGACCCCCGACTACAAGACCAGCGTGTCGCGGTCACCGAATTACCCGCTTTTGTCGCTGCAGTCCTCGGACAGCGAAATCACCGGGCCGACCTTCGGGCATGGGGACATCGACCCGATCGACAATGACCTGCTGCGCAATTACGCGAAAACCGGCGATCCCATCGGTGAGCGGATCATCGTGCATGGCCGCGTCCTGGACGAAAACGGCCGCCCTGTGCGCAACACACTGGTCGAGGTCTGGCATGCCAATGCGGGCGGACGCTATCGCCACAAGAAGGACACCTACCTTGCGCCTATCGACCCAAATTTCGGCGGCTGCGGCCGCACCCTGACTGACGATGAGGGCTATTACATCTTTCGTACGGTCAAACCCGGGGCCTATCCATGGCGCAACTGGGTCAACAACTGGCGGCCCGCGCATATTCACTTCTCGGTCTTCGGAACCGCATTCGCACAGCGGCTGATCACGCAGATGTATTTCGAGGGCGATCCGCTGATCCCGCATTGCCCGATCCTGAAGGCAATCCCCGACGCGCGGGCCATCGAGCGTCTGATAGCGCCGCTGGACCTGAACGCCACCGTCCCCCTCGACAGCATCGCCTACAAGTTCGACATCGTGTTGCGGGGTCAACGCTCGACATTCTTCGAAAATCGTCCGGAGGGTAACTGACATGGTGCAGTCACTCGACTACTTGAAGGAAACGCCGTCGCAGACCGCTGGACCTTATGTGCATATCGGCCTGGCGCCGGGTGCCGCGGGTTTTGATATCTATCGGCAGGAGCTGGGCCATGACATTGCCGGGCCGAACGCCAGCGGCACACGCATCAACATCAGCGGAACGGTGACAGACGGCTTCGGCGCCCCGGTGAAAGATGTGCTGATCGAGGTCTGGCAAGCGAATGCGCAGGGCATCTACGCAGGCGACGGCGCGGTCGAGGAGGGATTTCGCGGCTGGGGGCGGGTCGTTCCCGATTTCGAGACCGGGTTGTTTTCCTTCGATACGGTCAAGCCGGGCATCGTGATGGGACGGGAGGGACGAGCGATGGCGCCGCATCTGAATTTGTGGCTGATCGCGCGGGGCATCAACATTGGTCTGAACACCCGGATGTACTTCCCCGATGAGGTTGAGGCGAACGCCGTCGATCCGGTGCTGGGCCTGATCGAACAGCCGATCCGCCGCGAGACGCTGATCGCGACTGCAGACGACGCAGGCTGCCGGTTCGATATCAGGCTTCAGGGCGACCGGGAAACCGTGTTTCTCGATGTGTGAGGACGGTATGACATCACCTTGCATCATCTGCGTCGCCATTACCGGCAGCCTGCCGACCAAGGCCAACAACCCCGCGGTTCCGATCAGCATCGCCGAGCAGGTCGAAAGCACCCAGGAGGCGTTCGAGGCCGGTGCAAGCATCGTGCATGCCCATGTGCGCAACGACGACGAGACTCCGTCGAGCGCCCCCGAGAAGTTCGCGGCACTCAAGGAGGGGCTGGAAAAGCACTGTCCGGGCATGATTATCCAGTTCTCGACCGGTGGTCGATCGGGCGCGGGTCAGGCCCGCGGGGGGATGCTGTCGCTGCGACCCGACATGGCCTCGCTGTCGGTGGGGTCGAACAACTTTCCGACCCGAGTGTATGAGAATCCGCCCGATCTGGTGGACTGGTTGGCCTCGCAGATGGTCAAATACGATGTGAAGCCCGAGATTGAGGCATTCGATCTGTCCCACATCCTGAACGCCGCGCAGATGCACGCCGCCGGCCAGATCACGACGACGCCTTATGTCCAGTTCGTGATGGGTGTGAAGAATGCGATGCCAGTCGATCGGGAGGTGTTCAACTTTTACATCAAGACGGTAAAGCGGCTTTTCGGTTCTGACGCGCATTGGTGTGCGGCCGGAATCGGGGCGCATCAATACACGCTCAACGAATGGGCGGTGGCGGCAGGTGGCCATGCGCGCACCGGGCTCGAGGATAATGTGCGGCTGGACCGCGACACCCTCGCGCCGTCCAATGCCGCGCTGGTGCAGCGGGTGGTGGACCTCTGCACTGATCACGAGCGTCCTGTCGCCACCTGGCGTGAGGCCCGCGCCATGCTCGGCCTGCGACCCTCATCCGGGGTCTGAGCGATGCGTTTTGCCCGGATCGACGACACCACCTTGCACTACGATCTGACGGCGGGCGACGGCGTGCCGGTCGTCTTCCTGAACTCGCTGGGCACCGATCTGCGGATTTGGGACGATGTCCTGCCGGAACTTGCCCCAGACACACCCATCTTGCGGATGGACAAGCATGGTCATGGGCTGAGTGGTGAGGGGTCGAATGGCAATGGCACCGCGAACATGGATAGGTTGATCTCCGATGCAGCCGGGCTGATGGATCATCTGGGGCTGGCGGGGGCGCTTGTCTGCGGGGTGTCTGTCGGGGGAATGATCGCGCAGGGACTTGCCGCCGCGCGTCCCGATCTGGTCCGGGGACTGGTCCTATGCTGCACCGGTGCGCGCATCGGCGATGCCGAAAGCTGGGCCGCCCGCATCGACACCGTGCAGGCGGGCGGGCTTTCGCCGATGGCAGACGGCATCCTTTCGCGCTGGTTCTCGCCATGCTTTCATTCGGAGAGACCTGCCGATCTTGACGGGTATCGCGCGATGCTGACGCGAACGCCCGCTTCGGGCTATGCCGCCGTCTGCGCAGTGATCCGCGACACGGACCTGTCCACGCGCAGCGCGGCGCTGCGTCTTCCCGTGCATTGCATCGCGGGGGAGGACGATCTGGCAACTCCGCCGGATCTTGTGCAGTTGCTGGCAGACCTAATACCGGACGCGACTATAGAGACGATCCCCCGCTGCGCCCACCTGCCTTGCATCGAGGCACCGTGCGTCGTCGCCGCAGCAGTCAACGCCATGCGCGTACGGTTGTCATGAGCAATGCATTCGCGCACCCTTGGCTCGGCGGGCTTTTCGGCGATGAAGAGGGTGCCGCGATCTGGGCTTGTGAGCGGCAGCTTGCCCATATGCTCGCCTTCGAGGCCGCATTCAGTCGGGCGCGCGGCAAAGCCGGGCTGGTCGCATCAGAAAAGGCCGAGCGGGCTGCCGCCTGCATTGCGACGTTTGTCCCCGACATGAGGGCACTGCGCGACGGCACTGCACGCGACGGCGTGCCGGTGCCTGATCTCGTGCGCCAATTGCGTGAAAAGACCGGGCAGGACAGCGACGCGGTGCATGACGGTGCGACCTCGCAGGACGTGATCGACACGGCGCTGGTGCTGTGCCTGCGCCAAACGGCAGACCTGATAGATGCGCGCCTTGAAAAGCTACACGCCGCGCTGGACAAGCTTCGGACAAGGTTCGGGCAGCACTCGCTGATGGGTCGCACCCGAATGCAGGCGGCGCTTCCGATCACGGTGGCAAATCGTTTGTCGTCCTGGACAGACCCATTGCCGGACCACCGCGAACGGCTTGCCCAACTGCGCCCACGGGTGGAATTGTTGCAACTCGGCGGCCCGACGGGCGACCGCGCCGCGCTTGGCAAAGCCGGTGACAGTGTTGCCGCGGCAATGGCGGCCGATCTGCACCTCGGCAATCCGCCACGCGCATGGCACAGCATGCGCTGCGGCGTGGGTGAGTTCGCTGGCCTTCTTTCGTTGATTTCGGGCTGTCTGGGCAAGATGGGACAGGACATCTGCCTCATGGCGCAACAAGGCCTGGAGGAGATTGCCCTGACGGGCGGCGGTGGATCGTCGGCGATGCCGCACAAGACCAACCCCGTGCTGGCTGAACTGCTGGTGACACTGGCGCGGTTCAATGCGACGCAACTGGCGGGAATGCATACTGCGCTGGTGCATGAACAGGAACGCTCCGGCGCGGCCTGGATGCTGGAATGGATGATCCTGCCCGACATGGCACAGGCAACGCTGCGGAGTCTTGCGGTAGCGCGGACGCTGAGTGAGGAGATCACGCGGATCGGATTCCAGGACTGACGGCAGTGCCGTCGCGATGACAAGTGGAAGCTCGATACGCTGTGAGAGGTTTAATATCAGGAGAGGTTTAATATCAGATTGTCTCCAGATCGTGCCGCAGGAGCCGGAGCGGGTGACCGACATGCAGAACGTCCAGCTTGCCGCCGCGGACAAGGGCTGGACCACGCGCAACAAGCCCGACGGGCGCAACGGCGGCACATATGGGGCGCCGCACGGCGGGCGCGCGATTATCTGGCGGATGGGCGGGTGATCTCGTGCTGCGGCTCAAGGTGCGTTATCCGGCGAAACCGGTCGTGTGGATCTGATCCGGTCACATCATGCAGAGTGGGACATTCAAGCCGGGCTGGACAGAACAAGAGGGCCCGAGCGTCGTCGAACCTTCTGGAAAGGGTTCTGGAATCAAGATAGTGACCCATCTCATGGGAAGCTATTTCAACGGAACCTCGAAGGTCGAGTATCCCCCGCAGGGGGTCCGCTTCGCAATTGTAAGTGTGGTGACGACATGAATAATGCCAATGATAGTAATACCAGTGATACGGTCGCGGCCGAAACCCGCGCTGCTTCCATTCTTGAATCTGGTCGAAATTGCTGGCGCATCGAACGGGCGGACCGGCTCGCATTGATCGTGGATGCTGCGGACTATTTCGTCCACCTGCGTCAGGTTCTGATCGCTGCCAAACGTGAAGTCCTTCTGATCGGCTGGGATTTCGATTTCGAGATCGACATGCTGCCCGGTGAAACCGAAACGAACGGTCTGGCCCCCGATGGCTATCCCAAACAGCTTGGTGACTTTCTGGAAGCGGTGGTGGAGAACAGCCCCGAGCTTCATATTTACATGTTGAAGTGGAACGGTGCGGTGATTGCCGCGCCGGGGCGGTTTCTGCCAACGATGGCGCTTCGCGTGTTCGCCAACGAGCGCATTCATTTCGCTCTAGACGGGCACCATCCGTTCGGTGCCTGCCATCATCAGAAAATTGTTGTCGCCGATGATAGCATTGCCTTTTGCGGAGGCATCGACGCGACGGAGGATCGTTGGGATACATCCGAACACGCGCCGGACGATGCCCGCCGCACGCGCAAGGACGGCTCACTCTACGGCCCCTGGCACGATGCCACAACCGCGCTGACCGGTGCCGCTGCCCGCGCCCTTGCGGAACTGTCCAGACGTCGGTGGCACCGCGCCACAGGCGATGAGATCACCGCGCCGGATGATGCGCCGCCACCCGTCTGGCCCGATGGCCTGCCCGTAGACTTGCGTGACGTTGATGTCGGGATAGCCCGTACAGAGCCGCCCTATGACGGGGCGGAAATAATCAATGAGATCGAACTGCTTTACCTGGATGCCATCAAGGCCGCTCGGGAACGCATTTACATCGAGTCGCAGTATTTCGCGACCGAGAGCGTTTGCGCCGCTCTGGAAGAGCGCCTCAAGGAAGATGACGGACCGGAAGTGGTTGTCATCAATCCCGAGGCCGCCAAGTCCGAACTGGAAGACCGCGCCATGCATGTGCTGCGCGGACGCATGATCCGCCGGTTGCGTGCCGTCGATCATGCCGGTCGCTTTCGCATCTATCACCCGATCAATGCTGCCCGCGTGCCGATCTATGTTCACGCCAAGATCCTCATCGTCGATGATCGGCTGCTGCGGATCGGATCCAGCAACCTCAACGAACGGTCAATGGGTTTCGACACAGAATGCGACGTTGCGTTCGAATGCGATGAGGCTGAAGCCCGCGACACTGGACAGGTCATCGCGGGTTTTCGCGCGCGATTGCTGGCTGAACATTTTGGTGCGGCATCCGAAGTCGTTGAACAGCTGCATCGTGACGGCCACTCGATCCTCGAAATCATCGACGAGCTGAACAGCGACATCGGCCGGGGGCTGGTATCTATCGAGCCGGAGAAGGAGGACTGGCTCGACGGTATGTTCGCCGACAAGCGCCTTCTTGATCCGCGCTATCTGCCGGGCGAGACAACATCCGCCGGTCAGGGCATAAGGCCGCGCCACCTTGCGGTTGCGGCCGCCGTTGTCGGTATCGGTTTTCTGGGCTGGTACGTCTGGCGATCACGCAGTCGGACGTGATGATCTACCTGCGGAACAAGGAAACACGCTGGCCGATATTCCAGACTGGTCGCCCCCTTTCGCAGACGCGATCATTTTACGTTCGCTAGAGATCCTGGAGGTAGCACACGTCTTCGGCGCGCCAGTCGTGGGCGTGATAGACTTGGATGTTCTGAAAATCTAGATCGCGCTCATAGTCGCCCAAATGCGCATGATGGCTGTGGGCTGGGCCTTGTGAGACTCGAACGATGTCATGATGAAAGCACAGATCAGCCTCCCCAATATCCAGAAGAGCGGTATTGTCGTGATCTCTGTCGGTGCCATTTCCACGAGGTTACCTCTCTCGACCTCGTTCTTGACCGAAACGCTTCAGCGTGGGCGCACAATTTATTTCCCTTGGGTGTTCCTAGACATGGCCTTCCTCTCATGACGGGCGTTGTGGCATTGAGTTGAGTATCACGTCGAGCACCTAAAACGGCGATCTGCACCCTCTTGACCGGCACGCCCGACAGGCCTGGGCCACGCAGGAAACCGCGCAGGGCAGGCTGCCCGCCGGGGCGTGGCCGGTGCTGTTTCCGTAGGGGTGATCGCTCTGCTGCCGGTCCCGTCACGCCAGAGGGTGGGACATAGAGCCGATTCTGACCCGATCCGCGGGACCGGGCCAGCATCCGGGTGCTACACCTGCAACATCTTGTCCAGTTCCCGGTAATCGTCGCGATCGCTCAGCAGCAGCGCCACGGGGCGCAGCGGTTCGATCCGGGCGCATATGACAAGCGCCGCGATCAGCACCGGCGTTGACAAAAGCGTACCCGGCACGCCCCAGATCCACGCGAAGAGGAGGAGCCCCGTCAGGATCACCACCGGCGAGATCGAGATCTGGCGACCCTGCACGCGGGGATCGACGAAATTGCCGATCACCTGCTCGATTGCCAGCAGCCCCGCCGCCACCGCGATTGCCGTGCCGATATCCTTGGTCAGGAACACGTAAACGGTGGGCAGGAGGCCCGACACGACCGACCCGAGATTCGGCACGAAGCTGAGCAGGAAGGTCAGGATCCCCCATACGAAGATCAGATCCACACCGAAGATCCAGAGCCAGATCATATAGAGCACCGCCGTCACCAGCCCCATCGCGGCGCGCACCAGCACGAAGCGCCGGACCAGGTGGCCCATCACGGTGATCGCCTGCAACGTCTTGTCACGACGTTCCTCGCCCGCCACGCGCGCGATCCGCCGGCGCCATCCCGGCGCGTCGACCAGCATCATCAGGGCGAGAAACACCACCAGCACGACCCCGCCGACCGCAGAACCCGCGAATTGCAGCCCCGTGAAGGCCACATTGCCAAGGGTGCCGATCAGGCTGGAGGCGAGATCCTCGACCGTCAGCTCAAATTCGGAGAGAAGGCCCTGCCCCCCGTCCTGCGCACCGGCCTGCCCCGCGCTCTGCGCACCACCTTGCTCACCTGCCGGGTTTTGCGCGCCTGCCGGGGCGTCGCCTGGCTGCGATATGCCTGCCGAGGCGGCCTCGGCGGAGGTTTGCGCGGTCGACCCGCTGCCCAGTGCGGGGAACTCCGCCGCGATCCGCTGAACGGCAAAGAAAAGCCCCGCGCCCAGCACAACCAGCACCACCAGCATCACGAGCAGCGACGCGATATGACCGAGCCACCGTCGCCCGCCCGTCCGCTCCGCCACCGTGGCATCCAGCGGTGCCAGCATTACCGCCACGAAGAACGCCGCGACCAGCAGCGCGCTGACCGCCGCCGTGGCGTGCAGGGCCCAGCCGATCAGGATGGCGACCGCCGTGATCTGAAGCCCCAGAATGACGCGCGGGGCCGATCGCCCCGGCGCAGAATCCGTGTGGAGGGGTGAATGTCTATCTTCCATGAAACGTCTCCCAGTTGGTTCCGCATCCCGGGGTGGTGCCGCTGGCGAAGGTAGTGCCGGAAGCGGATCGAAGGTGCGAGGAAACGGATGCCGTCATGCTACCGCCCTTTGCCTTTTCCGCTGCCGGGGTTTGCGGCTGAAATTGCCGCATCTTTCGGATAAACGAATGAAACGTCGCTGCGTTCCTCAGCACGCGGTCATTCCGGCCCCGGCTGCCGTCCGGGCCGGGCTTTCGAGCGCTTCCCCGACATCTGGGTTCAAAGGAATGTCAGCAGCACCGCGTAAAGTCCGCCAGCCGCCGCGAACGCCCAGAACCGGCTGGCGCGCTCCTCTGGCAGTTCTTCCTTGATGACGTTGAGCACAACGCTGCCGGCGAGCACGGCGAAGCAGGTCGACAGGACGATCTGCGGCACCTCGACGGCAAAGCCCAGCCCGACCCCCGCCACAGCCGCGCCCGCCAGTATCCATCGCCCGCGTGTCAGGTAGCGTCGGCCGTGATGCGCGTAGAGCGAGCGATCGTTGACAACGAAATGCAGCGCCATCGCCGCCCCGTAAAGCAGAAGCCCCGTCAGGTCTTCCTGCCGGGCCTGCTCGTCCAGCAGGTAGCCGATCAGCGCATTGTAGACCGCAAAGGACCCCAGATGCAGCCAGAACACCCCCGGCGGCGATGACTCACGCGCATCATGCGCCGCGCGCCGCCGGATCAGCCGCTCCAGCCCATAGAACAGGGTGAAACCGGCCATGGCGCCGAGATAGAGCATCGGATCATCGCCCGCCGCATCCTCGTTCAGATGGGCAAGTTCGGGCAGCAGGTGCACGAAAACATAGGCCACCGAGACCCCGCCCGCCGCGGACAGCCAGATGCTGCGCGGCGTACGGTCGAGCCAGCGCAGCCAGGGCGAGGCGATGTGGACAAGAGCAAAGGCCATGCCGACCGCCAGCACCAGCCCCGCATGCGGCAATCCCCCGGTCATCGGCCACCCCCGTGCAGGCCTTCGCCCCGCGAAACCGCCCCGATGGCCGGATGGGAAAGTGCTGAACCGCTGGGCTGAACCGGGACAAATGGTGGCATTGTGAACTCCTGAACGATGATGGGATGATAAACCGACCCGGGGTGCCATTGTCCACCGGATCGCGCCTGAGGGATACGCGGTGTGCCGGGGAACCGGCAATCGGGACTTGGGCTAATTTGTAACATAATACATATTATAAATATGTTCCTGATGTTGCCGGCATATTCCATTTTCGATTGCATCGTGGTTGCTGGATCGACACCCTCCTCGTCACTCTTACGAAAATACAATCAGGAAGACAAAAACTGTGAGGAATATCATAGCGCTTGCAACTGGCGCCGTGCTGCTCGCGGGATGCTCGAACATTGGCACCGTGAACGGGGTGGATGTAAGCGACAGCGAGTAGGCCTCATCTCAGGGGTCGCAAACGTTTTGCCAGGCCAATACCGTCGTTTGCATCGCCGGTGTCACGGTCGGCGTCGGGGTGCTGGGCTACATCATCAAAAAAGCGAATGATGAACATACTGGCGGAGCAGATGAAGGCACCGATACTTTTTAAAAGCCCCCCCGCGCAGGGGTATCTCTCTGCTTCCCCTGCCCTTGCCAGTCGATCTGGGACACTTCTTAATCCTCGGCCAGCGCAGATCGCAGAAGTCGAAGCCAAACTGTTCTTCCCCAACGCTAGGGATTCTGGATATCGCAACTGAATCGGGTGTCTGCTCCCTTGGAGCAAGGCGCAACATCGATGTTCCCTTCCTTATGTCGAAGGCTTCACTTGGCAAGCCTATCGTGGCTATCTCGCCGACGACTATGATGACGACGATGAGGGGGCCGCGTAATGACTGCCCTCCTGCTCCTTGATCATCCCGATAATCTGCGCCTCGGTGAAACGGCTCTTTCGCATTCGTCTGCTCCTTCAAGGTGGGGCAGAGTCTACATTACGGTGAGGGATTTCACGGCGGGCAGGTCACCAGCCCAGAACCGCATGGCGTCCATTGCCTGACATGGCATGGCATAGCCAATCGGGAACCGGTCCTGATTCACAACCACACATGCCAAACTGGGGATGAAACAACATCCGGTTTTTCCAGTTATCGAGTCTCAACGACGCAGGGCGTGGTGCCTACTGCCCTGTAAATTGTGGAGTGCGTTTCTCGTTGAATGCCCGTACACCTTCGCGTCGGTCTGACGTGGGGACCGTGCGGTTATACGCTTCGATCTCGATGGCGAGCCCTGTTTTCAAGTCTGTTTCAATCCCTACAGTCATTGCGCGTTTGGCCTGTCGCACTGCGACAGGACCGTTTGCGGCAATCTGTCGGGCCAACGCCAGCACACCGGGCATCAGGTCTTTTTGGGGCCAAACACGGTTTACCATGCCCCATTCGGCAGCTTGAGCAGCGCTGAAAGGTTGTGCCGAGTAAATCAACTCCTTGGCCCTGCGCGAACCGACTGCGCGTGGCAGGTTCTGGGTGCCGCCACCGCCGGGGATGATTCCCAGCTTAGGCTCGGTCAATGCAAAGCG